>Ga0209504_1000111_pt1 | contig 76418 bp, 54 predicted proteins | sample COGITO_mtgs_1005_FD_184791 | JGI IMG/M metagenome (GOLD analysis project Ga0209504, IMG submission 184791) | Pelagic marine microbial communities from North Sea - COGITO_mtgs_100511 (SPAdes) (version 2) | ecosystem: Environmental > Aquatic > Marine > Epipelagic ... | reverse complement strand
ATACCAAAGTTTCAGGGGCTTTCGTTGCAGGAAACTGCATAAACTCCGGAACTTATACCAATACTTGGACGGCTACAGATGTTTGTACCAATGTATCGACTGTGTTTACTCAAACCATTACAATTCAAGACACTACCGCGCCAACATGGACTACAGCTCCAGCCGCATTGGATGTAACTTTAGAATGTAGTGATACTGCAGGTTTGACAACTGCACAGGCCAATGCTCCAATAGCTACTGATAATTGTGGAGGAACGGTGAGTTATACCAAAGTTTCAGGTGCTTTCGTTGCAGGAAACTGCATAAACTCCGGAACTTATACCAATACTTGGACGGCTACAGATATTTGTACCAATGTATCGACTGTGTTTACTCAAACCATTACAATTCAAGACACTACCGCGCCAACATGGACTACAGCTCCAGCTGCATTGGATGTAACTTTGCAATGTAGTGATACTGCCGGTTTGACAACTGCCCAGGCCAATGCTCCAATAGCTACTGATAATTGTGGAGGAACGGTGACTTATACCAAAGTTTCAGGTGCTTTCGTTGCAGGAAACTGCATAAACTCCGGAACTTATACCAATACTTGGACGGCTACAGATATTTGTACCAATGTATCGACTGTGTTTACTCAAACCATTACGATACAAGACACTACAGCGCCAACATGGACTACAGCTCCAGCCGCATTGGATGTGACTTTAGAATGTAGTGATACTGCCGGTTTAACAACTGCACAGTCCAATGCTCCAATAGCTACTGATAATTGTGGAGGAACGGTGACTTATACCAAAGTTTCAGGTGCTTTCGTTGCAGGAAACTGCGTAAACTCCGGAACGTATACCAATACCTGGACGGCTACAGATGTTTGTACCAATGTATCGACTGTGTTTACTCAAACCATTACGATACAAGATACTACAGCGCCAACATGGACTACGGCTCCAGCCGCATTGGATGTAACTTTGCAATGTAGTGATACTGCCGGTTTGACAACTGCTCAAGCCAGTGCTCCAATAGCTACTGATAATTGTGGAGGAACGGTGACTTATACCAAAGTAAGCGGTCAATTTCAAGGAGGGAATTGTGGAAGTACAGGAACTTACACCAATACCTGGACTGCAAATGATGTTTGTAACAACACCTCAACAGTCTTTACTCAAATAATTACTGTTCAGGATACTGCTATTCCAACCTGGATTACACAAGCAGGAACATTAGATACTACATTACAATGTAGTGATGCAGCAGGATTAACAGCTGCACAAAATCAAGCACCTATTGCTACCGCAAATTGTTCAACCGTCACTTACACCAAAACGAGCGGGCAGTTTGTAGCTTCAGGGTCTTGCAGCAATGCCGGTACCTATACTAATACTTGGGTTGCCGTAGATAATTGTGGTAATACTTCCGGTACTTTTACACAAGTTATCACTATTGAAGATACCACCAAACCAACCTGGACTACTCTAACGGGAAGTTTAGATATTACGATCCAATGTAGTGATGCGGCAGGTTTAATCGCTGCACAAGCCAGTGCACCAGTAGCTACTGATAATTGTGATAGCGATGTGACCAATATCGTTAAAACCAGTGGTCAGTTTGTAGCTTCTCAGTCTTGTGGAAATTCCGGAACCTACACCAATACCTGGACCGTTAAGGACAATTGTGGTAATACTTCCGATACTTTTACACAGGTGATCACTATCGAAGATACCACTAAACCAATCTGGACTACTCTAGCGGGAAGTTTAGATATTACGATCCAATGTAGTGATGCGGCAGGTTTAATTGCTGCTCAAGCCAATGCACCAGTAGCAACCGATAATTGTGATAGCGATGTGACCAATATCGTTAAAACTAGTGGTCAGTTTGTAGCTTCTCAGTCTTGTGGAAATTCCGGAACCTACACCAATACCTGGACCGTTAAGGACAATTGTGGTAATACTTCCGATACTTTTACACAGGTGATCACTATCGAAGATACCACTAAACCAACCTGGACTACTCAGGCCGGAAGTTTAGATATTACGATCCAATGTAGTGATGCGGCAGGTTTAATTGCTGCTCAAGCCAATGCACCAGTAGCTACTGATAATTGTGATAGCGATGTGACCAATATCGTTAAAACTAGTGGTCAGTTTGGAGCTTCTACATCATGCGGAAACTCCGGAACCTATACCAATACCTGGACCGTTAAGGACAATTGTGGTAATACTTCCGATACTTTTACACAGGTGATCACTATCGAAGATACCACTAAACCAACCTGGGCTACTCAGGCCGGAAGTTTAGATATTACGATCCAATGCAGTGATGCAGCAGGTTTAGTTGCTGCTCAAGCCAATGCACCAGTAGCTACCGATAATTGTGATAGCGATGTGACCAATATCGTTAAAACCAGTGGTCAGTTTGTAACTTCTCAGTCTTGTGGAAACTCCGGAACCTACACCAATACCTGGACCGTTAAGGACAATTGTGGTAATACTTCCGATACTTTTACACAAGTAATCACTATTGAAGATACCACCAAACCTACCTGGACCACTCTGGCCGGAAGTTTGAATAAAACCATTCAATGTAGTGATACCGAAGGGCTGACAACTGCACAAGCCAGTGCGCCTGTAGCAACTGATAATTGTGATAGCGATGTCACGATCGAGAAAACTACAGGACAGTTTGTGCCCTCTGCTACTTGTGCAAATGCCGGAACCTATACAAACAGTTGGGTAGCAAAAGACAATTGCAACAATATTACAGATACTTTCACTCAGGTGATTACGATCGAAGATACCAGCAAACCAGTCTTTAATGGAGTCCTTCCTGCGAATATTACAGTATCATGTGATAAAGTTCCTGCACCGGCTAATATAACAGCATCAGACAATTGTAATGCTAATGTGCCGGTAGTTTATACTGAAACAAAAAACAGTATTGAAAATGAATGCAGCACAAATTATACACTGACCCGTACGTGGACCAGCAGCGATTGTAGTGGTAATACAACTTCCTACACACAGCTAATCACCGTTAGAGATACTACTCCGCCAACAGGAACAATTCCGGCAAATGTTACTTTACAAAACATAGCAGATATTCCTGTTGCCAATACGGGAGCCGTAACCAATACTGCCGATAATTGCAGCCAAACTGTAACGGTAACCGTAAGTGATTCTAATAATGGAGGCACCGGTTGTGGAAGCAGCCCTTATATCTTAACAAGAACATACACTTTATCCGATTGTGCCGGCAATAAAACAATACTCGTACAAACCATAACCGTTTTGCATGAAATTGTTGCGACAGCTCCTTTTGCAATTGAAGCCTGTAATGCCGATACTTCAACGGTTGATCTATTAGGTCCGTTGCCTAGAAATACTTCTACGACCGGTACCTGGATTGATACCAATAATACCGGTGCGCTAAATGGCAGTGTTGTAACTACTTTTGGCCTTCCGATTGGTAACTATTCATTTGAATATCAAATAAAAGATGAAGCCTGTCCAAGAAGTTTAGTAGTAAACCTTTCGATAAATGATGATTGCAAAGTTTTGGCCTGCGGAACGATACTGGTTCATAATGCATTCTCTCCTAATAACGACGGTATAAACGACCGATTTGTTATCGACCATATTGAAGACACAGCTTGTTATCCTGACAATAGTGTCGAAATATACAACCGTTGGGGGGTATTAGTATTCGATACTAAAAATTACAACAATACCACCAATGCTTTTGATGGCATTTCAAGAGGAAGAACAACAGTAAGTCAATCAGATGGTCTTCCAACAGGAACTTACTTTTACATTCTTAATTACACCTCCGTAGATGGAAATGGTGCAATACAAATGAACAAAAAAGACGGATACTTATATCTTTCCAGATAAGCAGATGCCATCCTGATTGCATAATTCATCAGTGATCAGGATGGTTTTCAATTGAAAAACTCATGTAATAGATTTTTGAATTCATTCAGCTTATTTTTTTAAGATTCAAAAGGCAATAACAATATTAAAATAATTTACCTACTATGAAAACAAAATTACTTTCTTTCGTCCTGGTATTTACTGCTATAGTAAGTTATGCACAGCAAGATGCGCAGTTTACACAATATATGTACAATACCATAAATATCAATCCGGCATATGCGGGCTCACGAGGAGCATTAAGCATTTTCGGATTATATCGTACGCAATGGGTTGGACTTGACGGAGCACCGGAAACCAGTACCTTTTCTGTAAATACTCCAATAAACAATAGTAATTTGGGAGTTGGAGTTTCGCTGGTCAATGACAAGATTGGGCCTACAAATGAAAATACTTTTTCTGCAGATCTTTCATATACCATACAAACCTCAGCAGATTTTAAACTTTCATTCGGGATTAAAGGCTCAGCCAATTTTTTTAATCTCGATGTTACTAAATTAAATCCGGAAAGCCAGGGTGATCCACAGTTTCAGGACCTGAACAATAAATTCTCTCCCAATGTAGGAGCCGGAGTCTATTGGCATTCCGATAAAGCCTACATCGGTTTATCAGTACCTAATTTTATCGAAACCAATCGGTACGATGATAATGATTATGCCATTTACAAAGACAGAATCAATTATTATTTAATTGCCGGGTATGTTTTTGATCTTGACAGACTTCAATACATCAAATTCAAACCCGCTTTACTCACAAAAATGGTTCAGGGAGCTCCGCTTCAGGTAGACGTTTCTGCCAACTTTATGTTTATGGATAAACTTGTGTTAGGTGTTGCCTACAGATGGAGTGCCTCGCTTAGTGCTATGGCCGGGTTTCAGATTAGTGATGGTCTGTACATAGGATATGGTTACGACCGTGAAACCACTAAATTAAACAATTACAATTCTGGTTCGCATGAAATCTTCCTGCGCTATGAATTCTTCAGAAAAAATAGTAAAATGACAACTCCTCGTTTCTTCTAAAATTTTTTATCATGAAAAAATATATACTCCTTTGCACCACCGTAGTAAGTGTTTTTTTATCTAACAGTTTTGCGCAACAGGGTAAAATTGTTTCCGGAGACAAAAAATACGATAACTATGCCTATATCGATGCAATTAAAACGTATCAGAGAGTAGCCGAAAAAGGTTACAAATCAGAAGATCTCTTTAAGAAGTTAGGTAATTCCTTTTACTTCAATTCCGAATTCGAAAAAGCAGCAAAATGGTATGGCGAATTATTTGCTCAGAATACTGAAGTTGAACCTGAATATTACTATCGATATGCACAATCATTAAAGTCAACCGGAGATACTGCCAAAGCCAATCAAATGATGGATTTATTCCGACAAAAATCAAAAAACGACAGCAGAGCCAAACTATATGAAACAGATAAAAATTATCTGGATAAAATAAAAGCCAATTCGGGGCGCTACACTATCGAAAATGCAGGAATAAACAGTAAATACTCCGATTATGGAACAGCTTTCTATCAACACAAAATTATATTTGCCTCAGCCAGAGATACCGGTAATTTCAGTCAAAGAATTCACAAATGGACTGGTGAGCATTTTACCAATTTATATCAATCCGATATCGATGAGAATTTTAATCCTAATGCTCCCAAAAAATTCAAATCTAAAATAAACACCAAATTCCATGAGTCGACCCCTGTTTTTACAAAAGATGGAAAAACTGTTTATTTTACGAGAAACAATTATATAAATGGGAAAAAAGGGAAAAATGAAAGTAAAATTACTTTAGTAAAAATATACAAAGCTACATTTGAAAACGACGAATGGACCAATATAACAGAACTGCCTTTTGACAGTAATAACTACAGCACGGCACATCCTGCTTTAAGTCCCGACGAAAAAACACTCTATTTTGCATCGGATATGCCGGGATCAATAGGACAATCTGATCTCTACAAAGTAAGTATTAACGGTAATGGAGAATTTGGCATTCCTGAGAATTTGGGCCCAGGTGTTAACACCGAAGGAAAAGAAAGCTTTCCCTATATAAACGATCAAAATGAAATTTACTTTGCGTCAGACGGACATCCGGGACTGGGAGGTTTGGACGTTTTTGTTGGAAAATTAAGCAATACCGGCGTAAGTAATGTTCAAAATCTTGGAGCCGATATCAATTCTCCTAAAGATGATTTTGCTTACATAATCGATACCAAATCGAAAAAAGGTTTTTTTAGTTCCAATAAAGATGGCGGAAAAGGCTCTGATGATATTTATCAATTTTTGGAAAGAATACCACTAACCTGTGTTCAGGAATTATACGGAACTATAACTGATCTGGCTACGGGAGAGGTCTTACCACAAACCAAACTAAGTTTATATTCCGACAGCAATAAAGTCATCGCAACAGCCAACTCTGATTCAAACGGAAACTACACTTTTCCTGTAGAATGTGGGGCAACCTACTTCCTGAGAGCTGAAAAAGAGAAATATTATACCAAAGAAGAAAGTATAACAATCTCAAATAAAAATGGAAGAACAAATTTATCAATAGCATTAGAAAAATCGGATTGCCTGGTAACCATAGGTGATGATCTGGGTAAATGTTTTGGCATTAAAATGATCTATTTTGATCTGGATAAATCAAACATTCGCACAGAGGCAGCTTTAGATTTAGAAAAAATACTTGATGTACTAAATCAGTATCCGAATATGAAATTAGACATTCGTTCTCATACCGATAGTCGGGCAACATTTAAATACAATGAAGCCCTATCCGACAGAAGAGCCAAATCTACCATACAATGGCTGATCAAAAATGGTATCGCACCACAGCGATTAACAGGTAAAGGATACGGAGAAACTGAACTGGTAAACAAATGTTCGGATGGAGTGCCTTGTACCGAAGAAGAGCACCAAATGAACAGACGTAGTGAATTTATTATTACGGCTTTATAATAAAAAAGTACCAATCAATTAATTTTAGGTTCGATTTTTGTTTTACTTTAGATTATTAATAATTTAATACCATTTGAAATCATGAAATCACTAAAATACTTCTTTATTGCAATGACATTCATTGCCGTAAGCTCTTTACAGGCACAGGTATCGGTTAATGTAAATATTGGAACACCTCCGGCATGGGGTCCTGTGGGTTATACAGATGTCCGTTACTATTATTTACCGGATCTCGAGATGTACTACGACATCAATGCATCCAATTACATTTACATAAGTAATGGAAAATGGATCAGAGCAAGAAATTTGCCGAGAAGTTACAGAAACTATGACCTTTATAACGAATATAAAGTGGTACTAACCGATTACAGAGGCAATTCTCCATATGACAATTATAAAACTCACAAAGTAAAATATGGTAAAGGCTACAAAGGTAAACCACAAAAAACAATTGGTCAAAAACCAGGGAAAGGGAACAACAAAGAATATAAAGATAATAGCCACGGAAATGGCAATGGACATGGAAAAGGGCATGGAAATGGAAAACATTAAAACGTAAAAAACAAAGGGGGTACTGGCCAAATACCCCCTTTCTTTATACAATAAATCATTTTCCCTTTTAAACTTCTGCTAAAAAAATCCCGATTAACCAAAAGTAGTTTTATTCAAAACTTCTAATTTTTTTTCTGCTGTCCAGGAGCATAAGCTTTTGCACTCTTGCTTCCTGACATTTTTTTTGCTTGTCCGGGAGGAATTTTTCCGGAATTAGATAAAGAAGTATGAACCGTATGGACACTACAGCTTATGACAGTTGATGCTAATATAATTACAAATAAATATCTCATTTTTCTAACAGTTTTCATAGTTTTTTTCAAAGTTACATCTTTTGTAATTACTGAATGAAAACCTGTTTATGATAGGTATAATTTAGAATCTGGAGTTGCCTCCAAAAGTGCCGCAGAAAATTAAGGCGAATTCTGTTTAGGACGGTTTAAAAGTGGGATAAATGTGCGTTGTGATTATTGGTATCACAGGACAGAATAACGCACCTAACTTTTGAAGGCATGAAAAGCAGTAGAAAAAAAATACAGCATAGAGTTTAAAATCTGGGCGGTCAAGACCTGCATCGAGCATAAAAGCGTGCGGCTGGCCGCCACAAAGCTTCGGGTCAACAAAAACAGCCTGCAGCACTGGAAAAATCTCTTCCGCGAAGGAAAGCTCACCCACTATGAGAGAAGCGGTCCGGATCCCGACAGAAAGGAAACGACCAGACTGCAGAAAGAACTCAAAAATATCACACTGGAGCGGGATATCTTGAAAGAAGGCGCCGGAATCCTGCACCGGGACAAACGCTCCGTATACCAGTTCATACGGGAAAATACGGGCAGATTTCTGGTTGGGATGATGTGCGGTGTTTTTCAGGCGACTCCCAGCTGCTATTACAAATGGCTCAGAAGGCTTTCCACTGGCAGGGCCGCTCATAAAGCTTTTGTAACCTCCGAGATTACCAGGATATACCACTGGAGCCAGTGCAGATACGGAAGCCCCAGAATTGCCAAAGAGCTCTTGGCAATCGGCATTAAGGCCTCAAGAGCTTTTGTCGCTAAAATTATGATGGAAAACCATCTGCGCAGCATATTAAAAACGAAATTCAGAAAAACCACAGACTCCTCCCATAAATATGTGACCGCCCGGAACATCCTGGAACAGGAATTCAACACATCCCGCTGCAATGAGGTATGGGTTTCGGACATCACCTATATCCAGACCAATGAGGGCTGGCTCTATCTTACGGTTGTAATTGACCTTTATGACCGCAAGGTAATCGGGTGGTCGCTGAGCGAAACGCTCAAAGCAAAAGAAACAAGCATCAGGGCTTTTAAGAATGCAATAGTTAACCGTACTTTAGAGAGCGGCCAGAAGCTGCTGTTCCACTCGGACAAGGGTACACAGTACGCCTGCCTGTGGTTTGCTTCCATGCTGGAAGGCACAGGCCAGATAACCCGTAGCATGAGCGGCAGGCGAAACTGCTATGACAATGCCGTGGCAGAGAGCTTTTTCAAAACCCTGAAGACCGAACTGGTCTACCATAACACCTATATGCCACGAAAGAAAAAGCAAAAGATTCCATCGCGCGCTACATAGAAGAATTTTACAACAGACACAGAAGACATTCCGCTCTGGAAAATTTGACAATAGAGGAATTTCACAATCAATTTAATATCTCATGATTAGATGAAGCTACTTGTCGCTTTTATTATCTACTTTAAGTTTTTATATATACTTTCACATGCAGTTGTTGGCCTTACTTATTTCTGGATGTGCTAACAAAAACTGTAGAATGAGAAAGAACACTATGCCCTAATCTGTAACACTACCGATTTTATAAAGGCATTTAAAATAGTTAAGGGTGCAAAAATGCATCCTTAACTTTGTCTCCACTTTCTGTTAGCAGATCCAGAATTCAGAGAATATCATTTCCCCAAAGAATTCATCTTCTTTGTTAATAGTTTTTTTCATTAGTATCCACTTAAAATACGCTAAAAACCAACTGATTAATATTATGTTCATGACATTATTGTAATCTGATTTTATAAGTAATTCATTTATGGGTATTTTGTCTAGTAATGATGCCGATAAAATTTGTAGAATTTCGTAATTTGAACGATTAATTTTTAATTGATTCCAACAAGTAAAATATTTAACCGATTTATTACCTAACTATTTACTGGTTAACCTGTTAAAAACACCTTGAGAAGGAATTCAACCAATTAAGAAAAACATATTTACCCTGATTCATATTCATAATATTGATTTACAAACATAATAATCATTTCAAATCGTCACGCTCAAAAATGACTGTTAAGATACAGATTTACAATAATTTAAAAGAACTTATTTTCTTTTTTAGTGGACACTAGTGTAATAATGTATATATTTATAGAATTGAAAACCCAAAAAATCTATCGATAACTAAAATACTTATGAGATTAAAACTGGTTGGCAAAAAAGAACTTACCTACATACTATTCCTTTGTATTACTGTGAATTATGCCCAAAATGGAACATTAAAAAAAAATAAAACCACACCGAGCACTAAATCCAAACTAGAGACATTAGCATCAATTGAAAAAGTCTGTCAAACCATAATAGACGATTATTACGTTAATCCAAATAGTATTACTTTAACTGAAAGTAATATTAGCGGCACTTCCACAGATAAAAATTTGCTTGAAGTATTCAATGATATTTCGGTTGAACTTAAAAAAAACAAAAATAGTACTACCGAAAGTACTCGAACTGAAACTAAAGTAAGTAATGCAATGTCATTTAACGAAGTGTACCCAAAGGAAAAATATGATGCTTTGATAGCTCATGGCTCTGCTTTTGTCAAAAAATCTGAATTGCTTTCACAATCGTTGCAAAAGAAAGGAACCGAATTTGACACAGCTGCTAAAGCAAATAATATTGAAGAAGTTAAAAAGGCTTACACTAAAATGGGATTGGCATTTAACGTTATGGGTACTAAGCTTGATAGCGCAATACTAGAATTGAGAAGAACACAACCGTATATAGTTGAAACCTATACAAAAATAACAGCTGTTGGCAACGAAACAGATACTTTAAAAAAAGTAGAAACTACCGTTGATGCCACAAACAGTATGATTGGAATCCTACATTATTTGTCGGCTATTAAAAATTGTAATACTGTAGTCTCTAAAATTCAAGAATATTTGGCACAATTATCTAAGGCATCAGCTACCCAAAAAGGTTGATTTGTATAACGGTCCATATAAATGTCTAATATTATTTTGAAGTCCGAATACATCAATAAGTTAACTAGCCAGATCGAATATAAATATTATTTAAAATGCATAAAATAAAAACCCTACTACTATTTCTTTCCCTTTCGCTAACCTGCTTTTCACAGCTTAAAACCAATAATCAAAATGGAATTAATAAAGATTTGTATCGTTTAAATTTAAATGATTCGGTTAAATCAGTCGTTTATGGTCGTACCTTTTACAAAGAAGATCTCACAGCATATGAAATAGATGATATCATTGATATAGTAATATTACGACAAAACTCATATGAATCGTATGAGTTTAACAAATATGGTTTGATATCAAGACATTTTTCCGATTCACTAGTATATGACCCAAAAGATCTTCAAAATAATTTCAAATATGAATTGGATAAAAAGGTGTATCGTGTACCTGATTGGACGGGAATGGTTAATTTAAATATGCAAAGTGTAAATAAAACTACGTTTAAGAGGTCTAACTGTTTTACAAATCAAGACTCGGATTTTGCTTATAAATATAATTTCGACAAAAATGGTAAAATTACTGCTGAAAAAGAATATTTTGTAAACAAAGATGATTCTAATAATATAATTGAAACTCAACTATACCAAACCAAAAAATATGTATATGATATTAAAGGGAATTTAGTCCAGCAACGTTTAATTTATGAAGGAGAATACAAAAAAGATAATTATTACACAGAGAAAGATGGGGCGCATGAAAAATGGATCTATGAATATGATGTTAAAAATCGCTTAATTAAGGTAACTGAAATGTATGCTGTAGAACCTCAGGAAGTCCAAGAGCCTTCTATAGAAATGAAATACAAATATCATCCCACCGAAAATTACGTTACTGAGGTTGAGTTATTTAACGAGGATGGTTTTAGTTATGGTAAATATAAAAAAGCTAAATTTTATTATAACAAAAATGCGGATATCATAGCATGTGAATACGTAAATGATTATTTAAATAAACAAGAAAAAGTCTTTTACGAGTATGAGTATGATAGTCATAACAATTGGATAAAATGTAAACTTAAATACAATTCCATGCAGGACGAAGTGATTAAAAGTATTAAAAGAAAAATTTCATATTATGGAAATTAAATTAGATGTTAAAAAAGTTATTGTAGGTTTTGCATTGATATACTGTAGCCTTTGCATTGCTCAGGAAAACAAATTAAAAGTAAACAGATCATTAAATTTAAACGGCCCTGTGAAGACCGTGAATACATTTTATTCCTTTTACAAACAAAACATTACACCACTAGTAAAATATCGTGTTTTATTTGAAAATGATATTGCTAGTGATGATTCTTATGAATTTAACAAAGAAGGACTTCCTATACAAAAAGCAATTACTCTTAGAACCAAAGGTTATGAAGATCGTCCGGTGGGAAAATTATATAAATATCAATATGATGAGAAAGACTATATTTTAAAGAAAGATTTGTTGCCTTACCAAAGCATTTTAAAACCATTATCCATTGATTTGGATTTACAAATCCAGACAAATTTTGCTATTGAAAATAGATTTAAAAATGACAAAGATTATAAAATAGCCAAACTAGACAGCGTAAATATAGTACTAAATCAATATCAAGATCGATATAGAGATCTAAGGCAGTTTCAATATCAATATAAAACTGAAGGAAATAAAATTATTGAAGAAAAGATTTATTATAAACCTGAACAAAAAGTATTTAAATCACCTTCTGAAAACGAACTACTGTTAGTAAAGACATTTAAATACGATTCGAAAGGAAACCTAACAGAATGTAATTTTGATTCAAAGAACACAAGCCCGTATCGCGACACTAATTCAGACAATAAATTTCATTATGCTTGTGACACTAAATTTAAATGTTACTACGATGACAAAAGCAAAATCGCCAAGATAACTTGGAGTAACTATTTAGGAACATCCCTTACTGCAATTTATACTTATGACTCTAACAATACTTATGTTCAAAAAATACATATTACAGGTCAACAAACTTATCCCTACCCAAGTGATGATCTGGTTTTCAACTATAATGAAAATAACGATTTAGTGGAAGTCAATTTTATTAGTGAAGATGAAATAAATCAGCCAACAAACAGATATTATGAATATGAATACGATAATCATAAAAACTGGATTAAGTGTAAGATGTATTTAGAAGGGAATAAAAATGAAGTAACAGCTACAATGGAGCGAAAGATTCAATATTTTAAATAGCAGATTGTTGAAAATCTGAAACCTATACTTTAAACTCCGAAGCATTCGAACCCCATAACCAGTCTGCAGTATTTCTTTATTAGATTTAACACATCTAATTTTTATAAAATAAGCCCTACAGAATAAGCCAATTGCAATCTAATTTTAAATGATTCAAGCAATTTTGTGTTCATTATCAATCAGTTGTTGGATGTGCTAAAAAAATTGAAGAATTATAACGGAGAATATAATCTTAAATTACTTCTCAATTCCTTTTAACATCCCCTAAAGGCTTTCAAAATTTTCTCTGTTAGTTTGTCTTAAAAATTTGTAACTTTGCCTTTCAATTAATTACGAATTACAACATTATTTAAACAGATAATCTGCTCCGGAACTTTTCAAAATGCATAAAAATACACAAAAAGTTCATAGCAGAATCGTGGCAAAATAACGAGAAAATATTAGGGAATGCAGTATAAAAGCGGGATGCAACATTTTTGTTCGAATCCCTCTTCCTCCATTAATTAATGAAACTCAAATTATAATATGTTCCTTTTTTCGTACTTTTACATTTACAGCAAGAATTATAATGTTCATTCAAACAAGTTTCTTAATAACCCAAATAATTTTTACGTTTTGAGTTTCGTGGCAACATCGTGGCAAACTAGGTCGAAAAAAAATAAAACGCAGGAGATACGTAGGTTTCAAGCTTAAGGTTCGAATCCTGCTCTCCCCACAAAAAAACATAGCAAAACCTGCAAATCATAGGATTCGCAGGTTTTTTTTGTATTTATGACAGTTTTCAATCTTTGTAAAAACACTCAAAAGTTCTGTGGCAAAATTGCGGCAAAACTTAGATGGAAGGGATACTTTTTTACCACAAAAAGATAAGGCGGCCTTATAAAGACTGAGCACTCATTCTCTGTCTTTTTCTGGTCAAAAGAAAGTCTACTGTATAGCCTAATTTATCTACTACTCGATACAAATAACACCAAATACCTTTTACTTTGATATAAACTTCATCCAATCTCCAACTTGTACCTACTTTACCCTTTCTCTTCTTCATCTCTGACTCAATGATAGGTGTAAACTTATAAACCCAGCGCTGAATAGTAGTATTATCAACATGAACTCCACGCATTTTCATGATCTCTTCAAGATCCCGATAGCTTAATGCAAACCTAAGCTTAAATTATACTGCCTGCAATACAATAGACTTCGGATAGCAATGGCCTTTCGTATTCATCAGTTTAAAAATTAAAAAAAGGCAAAGATAAAACTTAGCTTTAGATGCAACAGAACCTAATCTTCTTTATAAAACCGCATTCATACAATAACCCTAAGTAATTTATTTTATTGGAATAAATCAATTTTATTCACAACAAAAAAACATCCATTCACGACAGAAAAACCTTCATTAACGACATCTTTTTCATTTTTTTTATTTTCAATCATTAATTTCATTTCAGAAAATAAAATCTAAAGTTAGAAAGCGTTTTCGAGATTAACCCAAAGAAAATACGAATACCATAGAAATCAAAATTTTTTATTTTTTAACATAAAATTTATACAAAATGGGACAGTACAAAAGTCGTCAGGAATTTTTAGAAAACAATCCGAGATCAATTGCATTCGCCGCATTGGCCGAAGCAACAAAAATGCAAGACAAGATTACCAATCAAGCGATTAAACTTAGTCCAAATCAACTAGAAGGAAAGGAGGTTATAATAATCGGGTCTGGTGTTGGAGGACTTACCACCGCGTATGAACTACTCGCTCAAGGGTCTGGTGCAAAAGTAACCATTCTGGAAGCATCTCATAAAACGGGAGGACGCTGCATGAGCTTACGCACAGGGGATACACTCATCGAAGATGCAAACAGTGATTTGTTCGATTCAAAACCTGGAAAACCACAAGTTGTTCGATTTAAACGCCCAGTGGGAGACTCAGAACCTTACCTTAATGCAGGACCTGGTCGTATTCCAAGCAGTCACAAACGACTCCTTTCTTACTTAAAACGTTTTTCGGTAGACGTTGAAATATATGTGATGAACTCTGAATCTAATTTGGTTCAAAAGGACGAAAGTTTTGGAGGTGAACCTATGGTTTACCGTCGTTTGGATCATAATACAAGAGGTTGGTTGGCGCACATGGTATACAAAAATGCGGAAGAATTACTTCGCAATTCACAAGTGGGAATTAGTGAAAGTAATCTTAATACACGCGTTGAAGAATTACAAAGTTTGATGATCAGTTTCGGAGAGCTTGATGTAGATGGAACCTATAGCGCAACGGCTGGATCACCTGGCTTCGAGGATGGAAAAACACGCGCTGGATATGAAGTTTTACCTGGTGTTGCGGCTGGAATTGTAGCCGATGTTTTGAGTTTTGATAAATTGCTCGAATCAAAATTTTGGGAAGGCACAAAATTCTATCAACCTACAGATTTTCTTTGGCAACCTACTTTATTTCAACCCGTTGGAGGAATGGATCAGGTGCAACACGCTTTTGCTCAACAAGTGGCAGCTTTGGGAGGAAACATTCTTTTGAATAGTCCTGTAAAAAAAATAAAATGGGACTCAACTAAAGAGAAGTACATCATTTCGGTTGGACAAGTTGGAACAGAAGAACCGATCTATTACGAAGCGGATTATTGTGTTTGCAACCTTGCGATGCCTTTTTTGAAAAACATTCTAGATTCTGATCTCCTAAATTCGGGACTTGAACCTGAATTTAAAGATGCATTAACAGCCGTTTTTGTGGCACAATTTGAACCAACACAAGCTCCAGGTTATAAACCGCGAAAAGACGGATACGTTCCGCGTTTTTTAGCCTGTACCTCCAAAGTGGGCTGGCAAGCAAATCGATCTTTATGGCAAGGAAGCCCAATAAATCTCAAGACAATGGGAGTTGAAAAATCCGAAGTGGGAGTTGTACCTATTTTTGGAGGAATCTCTTGGACAGACAATGAAATTCAACAAATTTGGTATCCATCTACGGCGTATCAAGACGAAAAAGGCGTGCTCACAGGCGCTTATAATTTTGATAAAGTAGCACACGATTGGGGAAAATTACCCGTTGATGAGCGACTTACCAAAGCACGAAATGATGCCAGTAAATTCGGTAAGAAATTTGCCGAAGGCTTGGAAGAAGGCGTTGCCATAGCTTGGCAAAATATGCCAAATATCAAAGGTGGCTGGGCATATTGGCAAGCCGTTGGAGATGCGAACTACTCAACGAAACAATTTAACGCTATTGCACAAGGATCTGGAATTATAGATCCGGAAACAAACAATGCGAGCAATGCTAACTTTTTTATTGTTGGTGATCAAATTTCCTCCCTTCCTGGTTGGCAAGAAGGCGCTATTGCAGCTGCATTAAATGCAATTTCGAGAATGGCAAAACCAGAGGTTAAAATACAGCCATTGAAAAATTTACCAGACACTCGTTTGATGGTGGAAGGTATCTAAATCAATTAAATAGAAATGAATGGAACGACGCGGAAGGTATTCTGCGTCGTTTTTTTTATTATATGTTTGATTCGAAATTATCAGTAGAACAACTAAAAAAAAATAGATCAATATTTTATTACAATAACGAAAGAATTAAATCAAATTTAAACATAATGTACTCAATACATTTTCTGTCACAAAAGCTAAGGCGAATTTCAAATAAATAAGCCATCGCGGAACTATCCATACATATTTTTTATCTCCGACATAACAAAGGTACTTTGGGTACTTCCTATACTTTCAACTGATCCTAATTTATTAAACACAAAATCCTGATAATGCTTCATATCTTTGGCAGAAACTTTCATTAAAAAATCGTAATCTCCTGAAATATTGTAACATTCCACAACTTCTTCTATTTTCATAATATCACTAACAAATTGATTGCCGATATTACGATCGTGCTGTTTAAGTTTGATATTACAAAAAACAATGAAACCTCTATTTAATTTTTCTGCATCAAGCAGGGCAATATATTTTTTAATATATCCGCTGTTTTCCAATCTTTTAATCCGCTCAAAAACAGGTGATGGCGAAAGATTTACCATTTTAGCAAGCTCTTTTACAGTGTATTTAGAATTATCGTGTAGTATATTTAATAACTGAAGATCAATATCGTCTATTTGTTCCATAGAATATTTTATTTTAAATAGGTTTTAATTTATCTCTAAAACAGAATAAAATTCTTCAAATATAACCAAAAACAATACAAAAATCTTATTTTAGGCAATTTAAAAACATAACATACTGCAACTTTTGTTTTCACAGTATAAAAATCTAAAAGGTATTATTTTATAGCAGGAATCGTTATCCGTGGTGCCCTTTATCGAAAAAAGATAAAGGGCCACGTCATAAATAAAATTATACTTCTTTTCGTCGAGCCATACCCTGAGCGATGATACTGGCAGCAATCAATTGCAAGGCATGGTAAAGCATGAGCGGCAGCAATACGATACCGGTGATGGTACTGTGCTGAAAAAGTACTTTTGACATAACGGTGCCGTGTACCAATGACTTTTTAGACCCGCAGAATAAAACAGTAATGCGGTCTTCATCTGAAAAACCAAGCAGACGGCTAAGTAGTCCGATGCAAAAGAATACGGCAAAAAACAACGCCATCATCCCTGTAGCGAGTCCCGCAAGTTCAAGCGCGGTGAAGCCTTCAAAAAGATGTTCAGAAAATGACTTGCAAAACGACGTGTAAATAATCGTTAGAATAACTGACTGATCGAAATATTTGAGCTGTTTCTTGTATTTTTCGGCAATGGCGCCGAAACGGGAATTGAGGCTTATGCCAATGATAACAGGCAGCAAGACTTGAAGAATCAACTTTATGACGATATGAGTAACATCAAAATCGCCTGTGGCAGAAGCTATAAACAGCCCAACCCATAGCGGCGTAACGACTACTCCGATCAAACTGGAAATACTCGCATTGAAAATGGCTGCGGGAATGTTTCCCTTGGCGATGGAAACCATGACCACCGAAGAGGATACTGTAGATGGTAAAGCTGCCAGAAAAAATACACCCAGCCAAAGCAGCTCGAAGCCGTTATTGACAAACAACGGACGAAATGCCAAAACGATGAGCGGAAAAAATAAAAAGGTTGTCAACTGAACGACAATGTGCATTTTCCAATTGGAAAGTCCTGCTTTTAGTTTCTCAACACTCAGTCGCATGCCATAAAACAAGAAAATCAAGGAAACGCCTGCATTGGCAATCTCCTCCAGCGAAACAGGTTCTTTGACCATACCTGGCTGTGGCAAAAAATAAGCCATCAGAATCATGGTGGCTATCATTAACAGGAAACCGTCGAAACCTGCTTTTTTTAATACTTCTAATAATTTCTTCAATGTGTTTTAAATATTATTCCTCCGTGAAGGCAAGGACTCCATTATTAATATATTGAGACTAAATCCCAAGTTCTTTGCGTATAATTTCTGCTCCTGCGCTTAGAGCATTTAACTTACCTCTGGCTATGTTTCGAGATAGCGGCGCCATACCGCAGTTTGTAGAAGGGTAAAGATTTTCGGCATCTACAAACTCAAGAGCTTTACGCAGGGTCGCAGCTACTTCTTCTGGTGTTTCGATAGTATTGGTTGCTACATCAATCGCACCGACCATTACTTTTTTTCCGCGAACAAGTTCCATTAAATTTAAAGGCACATTGGAATTGTGACATTCTAAAGACACCACATCAATTTTAGATTTTTGAATTTTCGGAAAAATTTCTTCGTATTGTCGCCACTCTGAACCTAATGTCTTTTTCCAATCAGTATTTGCCTGTATTCCATAACCATAGCAAATATGAACCGCAGTTTGACAATGTAAACCTTCAATGGCTCTTTCTAATGCCGCCATTCCCCAATCGTTTACTTCATCAAAGAACACATTAAATGCAGGTTCATCAAACTGGATAATATCTACCCCTGCGTCTTGAAGTTCTCTTGCTTCTTCATTGAGTGCTTTCGCAAATTCCCACGCCAATTTTTCCCGGCTTTTATAATGGTCGTCGTACAAGGTATCTACCATTGTCAGCGGGCCTGGCAATGCCCATTTTATAGGCTTATTAGTCTGTTTACGTAAAAATTTAGCATCTTCAACAAAAACTGCTTTTTGACGTGCAACCTCACCTACTACCACTGGGACACTCGCGTCATAACGGTTACGAATTTTTACTGTTTTACGGTTTTCAAAATCTACACCGCTCAAATGCTCGATAAAAGTCGTTACAAAATGCTGGCGTGTCTGCTCGCCGTCACAAATGATATCCAGATCTGCCAATTGTTGTTCCTGCAGAGAAATGCGTAAAGCATCTTGTTTCCCTTCAAGCAGCTGATCGCCTTCTAATTTCCATGGTGACCAAAGTTTTTCGGGTGGTGCTAGCCAGGCAGGTTTTGGTAAACTTCCAACAATAGAGGTAGGTAATAATAATTTCTTCATAATAATATAATTTTAATGCGTTGTAATCAATTAAAGGGTAAAATTAGCAGACCATTGTTCCAGGAGACTTTTGTAAGGCTTAATGAAATGCTCTTCTGCATATTTACCCTGTTCAACAGCCAATTGGCTGCGCTCTTCGCGGTCATAGTCCACGCGAGTCAGTGAATAATCTTCGTGTTTAAGACTAGGTTGGTAGATTTCCCCGGCCACTGAATTTGCATTGTAAATTTCAGGGCGATAAATCTTCTGGAAAGTCTCCATCGTGCTAATTGAGCTGATTAATCCAAGATCAGTATAATCAGCCAGTAGATCTCCGGAGTGATAAAAAGCCATCGGTGCAACACTATTCAAAGGCATGAAAAAACGAACCTTCAAGCCCATTTTAGAGAAATATTCATCCGTAATAGAATACTGATCCTGCAAATATTCAAAACCCAGAACCGGATGCTGATACTCAGTCCGAGTATAAGTTTTGTTGCTCGATACACTTAGACAAATAATCGGTGACATCTTAAAGTGCTCTTTATAAGTGGCTGAACCCACAAAGCACTTATAAAGTTTTCCGTGCAAATCACCAAAATTTTCAGGAATACAAAAATTAGGTTTATTTCTATTGTGTTCGATCAATAAAATACTAAAATCATAATCACGAACATAAGACGAAAAATTATTTCCAGCAATACCTTCGATACGCTGACTAGTCTTGCGGTCAAAAATATTCGTTTTTAAAACTTCAATCAACGGCAGATTGCTACTACCATTCTTATCATCAATACGCATCGTTACTGTAATGATTTCAAGTTCTACAAAGTAACGATCTGCTTTTGGATTATCCAGATGAGCCAATGCATTGAATCGATTGTTAATCATATTTAATGCATTGCGTAAGTTTTGTTGGCGATTACCTCCTCTAGCCAGGTTTGCAAAATTGGTTGTCAACCGCGTTTCACTTGAGGGGTGATAATTTTCATCTAAACAGGTGCTCTTTAGTGTGAATGCAAAATCATTCCTGATTGTATTCTGGGTGTTTTCAATATCCTGCTTTTCGTTTATTTCCCTATCTTCTTGTATGTTCGCTTTCATCTGATGATACTATTTAGTTTTTTTACCCTGCAAATTTGAAAATAAAAGATTAAATATTTTTATTTATAGACAAAATCAGTTAATCATTCTTTTTACATGTATTTTTAAAGATTATTAATCTTTAAAGATGTGTAATAATGAAGAGAAACAGATAATTATTCTTTAGTGACCTAAGATGAGTGATTTGGAGTTTCCCAGAGCGCTTCAAAAACTCGAAAAAGAAAACAATATCATTTATATTTGCCAAAAATTAAGATAGATATAGCAATGAATTTGATAGAAATTTTAAAATGGCGCTACGCCACAAAAGCTTACAATAACATTAAAGTAACAGAAGAAAAGGTCGATCAGATCTTAGAGGCTATAAATCTTTCAGCATCTTCTTGTGGTCTGCAATCTTACCGTGTCTTTGTTGTAAGCAATCCGGAAATCCAAAAAAAATTAGGTGCTGATTCGTATAATGGACAGATTCACTCTTGCTCTCATTTGCTGGTTTTTGCTGCATTCACTGACATTTCTTCGACTTACATTGACAATTACATAGCGATGACAGAAAAGCAAAGAGGCCTTGATACTGGTACCTTATCAGGATTTAGAAATGGATTGCATTCCTATTTTAGCGATATCAACGAAGAGCAAAAAGCACTTTGGGCTGCCAAACAGGCTTATATTGCACTAGGAACGGCACTTATTGCTGCAGCAGAATTGAAAGTGGATGCCACTCCTATCGAAGGATTTAATGCTTCTATTATCGATGCCGTTTTGGCTTTGAAAGAGAAAGGGCTGCATTCCACAGTTATACTTGCATTAGGATACCGTGATTTGGAAAAAGACTACATGGCAACTATGAAAAAAGTTCGCTTGCCTATAAATGAAATGATAACGAAAGTTTATTAATGTTATAAGATATGTTAATTATTATGGGAAAAGTATACGTTCAACCTTGTAGACTTGATACCTTCTCTGTTATAAAAAGCTAAGGCAACCAATATAGTTTTTATACTGCATAAGTTTTGTGGCAAAATCGTGGCAAAAAAGACTTGGAGTTGCCTCCTATTTTGCCACAAAAAGCTAAGGCAGTTAAGTGCTATTCATCGCAATTTTGTCCATTTTATTTTTGTGACAAAATAATGGCGCAATGTTTTTTTAACTATTAAAAAATCAACAAAAAAAGACCTAAGAAGTTTAGGTTCGAATATATTAAACATCTGAAAATATAAAATTTCCTCCTATATAATTATTTTTTATATTGTTAAGTTTATAGGCAGTCTATTAATGCTAAATAAATATAGAATACATTTGTTAACAATAAGATCTTAAATAAAGTTACTATTCTTGAATTTCGCAAAAAATGTTATACTCAAAATACAAACTTATTTCATTTTTGACCAGCATTTTTATCTGCTGTATCATCTTTAATGGTAAAGCACAGGTAAAACCTTTTTACACTGTCATGCCTTTTGAGGAAGAAATTTATTTTACAAAAACAGTCTTTCCTTTCAATTCCTCTTTTATGAAGAACCATAAGGTAAAAAGTATTGTTCTAAAAAATAATGATGAAAATGGGATAAATTATATTTACAATTTTAACCCGGATGGCCAAGTCGTGAGTATAACTAACATACGACACAATAAAGAGAAAAGAGACACGACTTTCTATATAAGAAATTACTACAATCCAAAAGGGCTGATTGATAAAAAAGCAAGCATTGATTATAATAATGGCATCGTAAAGATCAGTTCTTACCAATACGATGAAAAAAACAGAATTGATAAAATCCGATTCTTTTCATTGAATTCCGAAATGCCTAATAGACTACAAAATAGCGGTTGGTTAGGAGAATCATACCCGGGTGTAGATAAAATAGTAATACTTGGTACTTTACCAAATGAAAACCTTCTAAATAAAATGATCGAAGAAAACTCTTTTTCTTCATGGCACTATCGCTATTATAACGAAAATAAATTTGAAATCGAAGAGTGCACGGAATATTATGATTTTTTAAAGAAGAATGACAATCAAGAGACTTGTAATCAGAAAAAAACGTATTATTATTTAGACGGAATCCCTGTTGCTTTGTTTCTTCATAACGGCTGTGCCGATAAGACCACTCCATCTAAACTATACCAATTTAAAGAAGGGTTTCTTTCAGCTCTGGCTGATGCTCCAAACAGCATTGAACCCCAAAGCGAGAAATACACCTATAATAAAAATAAAAATCTGGTACTGATGGAGGATATATGGAGTGCGCAAAAAGTAAGTGAATTGGTGATGACTTATGATAAAAAAGGCTTTCTCACAACAATACAAAGAAAATCAGACACAGCTAAGATGAGTCATTACTTTGAGGATCGAATTCTAAACATAACCTACAGCTTTTACTAATTGTCGAAATTAGATCTATCTTTCTTAAATTCGCTTCAACAACTGTAATGTTTAATTTCTAACTCCTAACAAAAAATGGATTTTCAGAATAATGAATTTTCAAAAATAGAGTCATTAGAATCAAAGAAAACAACTTTTATAGTAAAGTTTTTAGGAGCCCTTATTTTTATAGGTACCGTTTTAGGAATAATTAACTTAGAAATAATTATTATCGAATCTAAACTATCTGTTGAATTTAAAATTTGTTCTGCAGTACTATCCGTAATTCTTTTATCTTTTTTGGTGTATTTTGTAGTAAAGGATATGATTATTCACCAAAAAAACAAAATTACAAAAGTAATAGTAGATCAAAATGGTTTGCACCATTATAAAGACGAAATAGTTATTGAATCCCTAACTTTTGAGTCTTTATGTCCAACTCCCGATTTGAAAAATTATGATATCGTTTTATCGGTGGGAGAAGATGCAGCTCATGATATTTGTTTGTATTACTTCGATAACTCCAGAAACGCAATAATGTATAAAGCCATTACATTCAACGCTCCATTTTCAATACGCAATGCAAAAGAACTAAAGAGACATTTCATAAAGGGCATTTTAAAGTTCCGATCTGATTTGAAAGTTTCACCAAAGGTGCTGGATTTTTTAAATTTAAACGATTTACAAAATTAAAAATATCTAAAATTGTCTCGATCTGAATTTATCTTACAGGATTTAACAAGCCTCTCAGTGTTAATTCCTTACGTAAGTCGTTATATTTTAAACTCATAAATTAAAAATATTTCCTTCTTAAAAGAATCTTTTGCTATTTGCAAAATAAACTCTTCTGTATAAATATACTCAGAATTATCCTAATTGTTCTTTAGAGTACTATTATAACAAAAAAATCCATCACCTCTACAAATTAATCTAAAGATGATGAACTCTCGAATATTATTTTTATTGCACTCCTCCGCCTAAGGCACGGTATAAATTTATTGCTGCATCTAGCTTTTCTAATTTTATAGCCACAACATCAAGTTCGTTTTGTAAAGAATTATTTTGCGCTACAATAACCTCCAGATAAGTCGCCATTCCGCTTTTGTATAAAAGACCAGCATCTGCAGTTGCTTTTTCTAATGAAACTGATTTTTCTGTTACGAGTGTAATACGCTCATCTGCATATTTTAGTTTTGACAAAGCATCATTTACTTCACCAACCGCAGTTATATAAGATTGTTTAAATTGAATCGCTGCTTTTTCTTGTTCCAAAAGTGCAACCTGATAGGCTGTTCTTAACTCTTTCTTTCTAAATATAGGCTGTACTAAATTTGCTGCAATCGATTTGGTTACAGATCCCGGAAAATTAAACCAGGTATCAAACTCAAATGAATTTACACCAATCGACGGACTCAAACTTAATGTTGGGTACATCGTAGCCTTTGCTAATCCAGTTTTTGCATAAGCCGACATTACAGCATATTCACTTGCTTTAATATCTGGTCTTCTGCTTAAAAGTGAAGCTGGAATTCCTGCCGGAACCTCAACCTCAAATTCTGATGCATTTAAGTTTCCTGCACGTGCTACAGTATTTGGATATTCTCCGCATAAAATCTGTAATGCATTTTCCTGAACTGCGATATTCGCTTTTGCTAAAGGAACCAATAATTCGGCTGTTTTTTTCTGAGCTTCACTTTGGTTTACTGCCAGAGAACTTATTGATCCTGCAGTGTATTGCAACTTCATCATGTTTAAAGTGCTACTGCTCAATTCTATATTTTTCTGAGCAATTTTAAGCTGCTCGTCTAATCCTAAAAGGTTATAATAAGCTTGCGCTACCTGAACAATTATTCTGGTTTTTAATGCCGAAAGATTTTCTTTCTGAGCAAAATAAGTGGCTTTTGCGTCTCTTTTTTGCATTGCTGCTTTTCCCCAAATATCAACTTCCCAGAACATACGAAGATTGGCGCTGTAATCATCCAAATAATCTTTACTCGTAAATTGGGCACTTAAGGAACCATTCAGCGAATTTTTAGACTGATAAGCTCTACTTGCTCCTGCATCAAAATCAAGTGTAGGAAGCAATGCTAATTTTGCCTGCTTATAATTCAAATCCAGCTGTTCCATGCTTTTCATTGCGATAAGCACCTCGTTATTTTTAACGAGGGCTTTTTCAATTAAATCAACCAGTAATGGATCTTTGTAATAACTTTTCCACGGAAGTAAAACCGTATCACCCGTTACAGCAATTTCTTCGCGGTATTTATCAGGTGAATTTAATGCTGCACGGGAATATTTTTTTCCTACCACACATGACGTCAAAATCAAGCCGGTAAACAAAGTAATTCCGATTTTATATAGTATTTTCATTATTATTCTTTTATAGATTAGACTATGGTTTTCTTGCCCGAAACTTTTTCCTGTAAATATTGAAATACAATGAAGAGCAACGGAATCACAAAAACTCCCAAAATAACTCCGCTCAACATCCCGATTGAAGCGCTCACACTTATCGATCTGTTTCCTACTGCTGTTCCTCCAGAAGCAAACATCAACGGAATCATACCTACAATAAAGGCAAGCGAAGTCATGATAATTGGTCGCAGTCTTGATCTTGCACCTTCAATTGCCGCTTCAACAATACTTAAACCTGATATACGCCTTTGAAGTGCAAACTCTACAATTAAAATGGCATTTTTCGCGAGAAGTCCCACTAGCATAATGAGTCCGACCTGAACGTAAATATTGTTATCCAAACCAACAGCCTTTACTCCGGCAAAAGCGCCTAAAATTCCTGTTGGAATCGAAAGTAAAACCGCCAACGGCAGTAAATAACTTTCATACTGTGCTGCTAATAAAAAGAATACAAACAACAGACATAATCCGAAAATGGCAATCGTTTGGTTTCCTCCTGCTTTTTCTTCCAGACTTAAACCTGTCCATTCGTAACTGTAATCGGCTGGAAGTTTATCTAAAACCTTTTCTAAATTCCCCATAATCTGACCGTTACTGTAACCCGGCAATGCCATTGCTGTAATATTTACCGAATTGTAAAGGTTGTAACGGTCTACCGATTCCGGTCCGTACACTTTATGGAATTTTACGATTGATTTTACAGGAACCATCTGCATCTGTGCATTTCTAACGAAAATTTCGTTAAACGCATCCTCATCCATTCTGAAAATTCCATCGGCTTTTACATTAACTCTGTAAAACTTACCAAATCGGGTAAAATCTGACGATTGATCTCCGGCAAAATACGTCTGAATATTTCCTAGCAGCTCTTTGATATTAACTCCCATTTGACGTGCTTTGTCCTCATCAACTTCCAATTCCAGCTGTGGATAATCGGCTCTAAAAGTCGTATACGCATATTGAACTCCAGGTTGCTGCATAATTTGTGCGATCACTTTATCTGACATTGCTTTTAAAACTTCCGGACTTCTTGCCATTCTGTCCTGCAATACAATTTCGGCACCACTTGTTACACCAAATCCTTCTACAGGTGGCATTCTGAACACCATAACCGAACCTTCTTTGATTGTGGATAATTTGGCCGTAACACTATTCAAAATTTCATCAATATCTTTAACTTCACCCCTTTCTTTTTTAGGCTTTAATTTAATGAAACCTAATCCGTATGCGGTACTGGAACTGTTACTCAAAATATTAAATCCGGTAATACTGGTATTAACATCAATCGCTTTTTCTGATTCTAATATTTTCTCCATTCTCTGAACTACTTCAGTTGTACGATCAAGCGCTGTTCCCGGTGGCATCGATAAACTGTACACCATAAACCCATCATCTTCAAGCGGAACGAAACTTTTTGGCGTTGACATCATCATATAAACTGCAAGAGCTGTTATACCGGTAATTAATCCCGCTGCAATCCATTTTCTTCCCACAAGGAAGCGAACACCTTTGATATATCTTCCGGTAAAATTGTTGAAACCCGTATTGAAACCCACAAAAAAACGGTCTTTAAAACTGGTTTTATGTTCGTGATTTCCGTGTTTGTCGTCATGATTTTTTAATAGAAGCGCACACAAAGCAGGAGTCAGTGTCAAGGCATTTACAGCCGAGATAATAATCGCAATTGCCAAAGTATAAGCAAATTGTTTATAGAAAATCCCTGAAGATCCTGTCATAAAACCAATTGGAATAAACACTGCCGACATGACCAAAGTAATCGAAACTACTGCTCCGGTAATTTCTGCCATTGCACTATGAGTCGCTTCTTTGGCTGAAATCCCGGCGTCTTCTTCCATTTTACTGTGAACGGCTTCGACTACAACAATAGCATCATCGACTACAATTCCGATGGCCAAAACCAAGGCGAAAAGTGTTAGAATGTTGATGGTAAATCCAAAAACCAACAGAAAGAAAAAGGTTCCTACAATCGCTACTGGCACCGCAATAGCTGGAATTATCGTGGAGCGAATGTCCTGCAGGAATATAAATACGACAATAAATACCAGAATAAAAGCTTCTAACAAAGTCGATTTTACCTGTCCTGTCGCTTCGTCCAAACGTTCTTTGGTACTCATTACGTTCACGTATTTAATTCCGGGAGGAAAAGACTTTGATAATCGCTCTACTTCTTTATTAATCCCGATTTCAATATCGTTTGCATTAGAACCCGAAGTCTGTAAAATTGCCATAGTAACCGCATTTTTACTGTTCGATTTATTGTCCCCGCTATAAGAAATTGAACCAAATTCTACTCTTGCCACATCTTTAAGACGCAACAAATTATTACCTTCATTTTTAACCACAATATTTTCATATTGTTCCGGTTTGTTTTTCTTTCCTTTATATCGAATTACGTATTCTAAAGCCGCTTTTGATTCTTCTCCAAGTTTCCCCGGAGCCGATTCTAAACTTTGATCTGCAATTGCCTGCGTAACATCAGATGGAACCAAACCTGCATTTGCCATTTTTCTTGGGTCAAGCCAAATTCTCATAGAGTAGTCTTTCTGACCAAAAATCTGAACCTGACCTACGCCAGGAACACGTTTCATTTGCGGAACCAAATTGATATTAGCATAATTCTGAAGAAAAAGCTCATCGTACTTGTTATTATCATCTGTATACAAGTTGAAAATAACAATCATACTGTTTTGCTGTTTCGACGTTGTAAGTCCCATTCTGATTACTTCTTGCGGAAGTTTTGGAGTCGCTTGCTGCACTCTGTTTTGAACGTTTACCGCAGCCTGATCCGGATCTACGCCTTGTTTGAAAATAACGCTGATCGAAAAAGATCCGTCATTACTTGCAGAAGATTTAATGTACTGCATATTCTCAACACCATTAATCTGTTCTTCTAACGGAGTTACTACGGAACGGATTACTGTTTCACTATTTCCTCCCGGATACGAACCACTAACCATTACCGTTGGCGGCGAAATATCAGGAAATCTGGTAACCGATAATCTGGTAAGACCAATAATACCCAAGATCACCAGAACAATGGAAATTACTGTGGCCAATACCGGCCTGTCTATTATTTTTTTTAACATGGAAAATGTTATTTATATTAAAAACTAAAAATTATTTTTACTAAGAGCCTTTACGATAATAGCATTTAGCATTACTTGATTATCGCTCTTACTTCGATACCATCACTTAGCACATCGATAGAATTTAATGCAATCTTATCACCGCTTTTTACACCGCTTTTTACAAAATAATTTGTACCGGAACTTCCGGCAACTTCAATTGGAGTCATGGCTACTTTATTGCCTTTGCCTAAAACAAAAACAAAAAACTTATCCTGAATATCTTTTACACTCGCCATTGGTACCGTTACAACAGAAGACAAATTACTGTTTAAAATAATTCTTGCTGATCCTCCTGCACGCAAAAGTTTTTTAGGATTTGGAAAAATCGCTTTTAAGGCAATTGTTCCGGTAGTTCTGTCAATGTTTCCACTGGCAATTTCTAGTGTTCCTTTTTGATCGTATGCACTATCATCGGCCATAATAAGGCTTACGGTTTTCTTTGATTTTGAATCTTTGGCAAAAGTCAGATAATCAGATTCGCTCATCGAGAAATAAACAAAAACTGTATTAATGTCTGATAAAATAGTTAACGGAACAGTATCTGATGGCGTAACCAAGTTTCCAACACGATTTGGAATACGGCTGATATAACCGCTTACCGGAGCTTTTATCAAAGAGAAATCAGCGTTTAATTGTGAAGCCCCTAAAGCTGCTTTTGCTTGTGCTGCCTGTGCTTGTGCTGCATCGTAATTTGCCTGTGCTGTTTTTAACTGCATGTCCGAATATACTTTTGCATCTACCAGAGGTTTCACTTTTTCAATTTCAAGTTTAGCATTCGCTAAGTTTGCCAAAGCACTTTTGTATGCTGCACGACTGCTGTTAACCTGCTCTGCGTAAACATCTCCTTTAATTTTAAAAAGTGATTGTCCTTTGTTTACATAATCACCTTCTTTTACATAAATTGCTTCAAGGTATCCTGAAACCTGAGCTTTAATATCAACATTTACGGTACCTTCTACAGTTCCGGGGTATTTTTTCGCCACTTCACCTGTAACAGATTCTGCCTGAAAAAAATCTACTTCCGGTTTTTGAACCGCCATAGCATCTGCTTCTGATCCGCTTTTACCGCATGAAGAAAAACCGATGATAATCAATAAGACTACAACCTTATTGAATGTTTTATAATTTTGAAAAAATTGTTTTGTCATTTTATTTCACTTTAATGAATACATAGAATTTGACCGCAAAAGAACAGCACAAAATGACCTTTAAACAGAAGAAAGTTACCCAAACGGAATTTTTCGATACTGAAACGAATGAGAATGATAATGCCAAAGACACAATGGCACGAAGTTTAAATTTATTGAATAGCCTCCAGTTTTAACTGGAGGTATTGATAGGATGGAAAAGACTTTAGTCAAACTCATCTCTTGGCTAAAGCCCTTGATAATGAATTTATTTTACCTCCAGTTAAAACTGGAGGCAACTAAAAAATATGATTTTACTTAGCAACTTAGTATCTCAGGACCTTTACTAGCGATCCATCCATTGTTTGAAAACCGGAGCTTTTTCTCTGCTTATGATTACCTCACGTTCAGGATCTAACCTGAGCTGTATTTTTAGCTTTGCATTAAAATAGTTTGAGATCGACTTTATACTTTCCACCCGAATAAAAAACTGTCTGTTGGCACGAAAAAAAACATCCGGATCAAGTTCCTGCTCTAATTCTTCCATAGTCTGAGTTACAGGAATGGCCGTGCCGTCTTTAAGCACTAAATTACTGGTCTTAAATTCCGAATATATAAAATCAATATCGGCAACATCTACACTTTTATAACCGTCGCGATAGGTTACTAAAAAACGCAATCTAAAAGAGGGTTTATTCATAAAACCTTTTAGAATTCCGGCAATATCAGTCGAACTATTTTCAACTTTAGAAACGGACTTAAACTTTTTTAAAGCAAATTCAAGTTCGTTTTTTTCAATTGGCTTCATCAGGTAATCGATACTGTTTACCTTAAAAGCTTTTATGGCATATTCGTCATAAGCTGTTGTAAAGATAACGGGAGAAGTAATTTCGACTTCATCAAAAATAGAGAAACTCAATCCGTCTGCCAGACGAATATCCATCGTGATTAAATCGGGCGCAGGGTTTGAATTCAGCCATTTAACTGAATCTGCAACGGTATCAATAATGGCCAGAATCTCACATTGAGGTTCCAGTTCTTCCAACAGTCTTTTTAGACGGCTGGCGTTGATACTTTCATCTTCTACAATTAAAATTTTCATACTATTTTGAAATTAAAGGCAAACGTACACAATAAGCCCCATTTGATTCTGAGAAAACAGGCATTCTATCGTGCAGAATTTTATATCGAAACTCAATATTTTTATGCCCGATTCCTGTTGAAACCAAGCTCTTTCCGGCTGTTGGCTGCAGATTATTTCTAACCACAAGATCGCCAAGATCAGAATAAATAGAAATCGTAAGCGGATTTGACACTGTCGCCATATTGTGTTTTACGGCATTTTCGACTAATAATTGTAATGTTAATGGTGGTAAATGACGATCTAAACAAGTCATATCAATTTGAAGTTTCAAATCAACCTTTTCACCAAGTCGTTTCTTTAAAAGATAAAAATAAGCATTCAAAAATTCAATCTCTTCTTTTACTGTTATGGTATCTTTATTTAGGTTTGAAATCATATAACGATACACCTTTGTAATATTCTCCAAAAATGATGCAGCGGCTTTTGGATCTTCATGAATTAGCTCGGTCAGAGCGCTGAAATTATTAAAGATAAAATGCGGATCAAGCTGTAATTTTAAGGACTCTAATTCATATTTTGCAGCAGCTTCCTGAAGTTCAGAAGCTTTTACTTTCAGTTCTGCCGCTTCTTCAGAAGTAACACGCCAGCGGTTCAGCAAAAATATACTCGTATGTATAAAACTTATAAAAAGGGATAATATCGCAGCCATTAAATTGGACTGCCAGATTTGAACAAGTTCACTTTCTTTTATTGGTGTCCAGGAATATAAATATTCCCACAGATACGAAAAAAAGTAGTTTAAAAGAATGTTACCTAAAATAATGCATACAAACTGTGCAAAAGCTCTGAAAATTGGTTTTTGCTCCCAACTGATCCAATAGTTTAGACTACGCCCAACAAAAAGACTTAACTCTGTAAGTACAGCACAATATACAAGGATTATAAATATATCAAGCGTCCAATCTATTACTAATAAAGTATTATGCTCAAAATCCTGATAGGGATTCAGGAAAAAATAAGAGGATAAATAAATCAGAAAAACCACCGGTATAACAATAACTCTATAATATTTATAGAAAAAATTCTTTCCGGATAGTTTATTTTGAATACTTGAATTCATTAACTAATAATTGGTTAAATATTAAATTTATGCATTTTAATTGAGACAAAGATAAAAATTGACAATGCCTATTACACTTCTAAAATCTTTTTCTTCCTGATAGATGATCTTAGTTTATTGTTTTCTAATAATTTGGAAAAGACAATAGCGGAATATCCAGACCTGCCGCCATAATTCTGGTTTTACTTTTATGAACCAAAGAATCCCAAAAACCATATTTTTGAGGTACCATTACTAAAATATCGGCATCATAATTTTTGATTTCTTTCTCTATTTCATTAATTACGGCATTTGATTTTACGCTTTTATACATGTATTTCACTTGCTCAAATTCTTTCTCTAATGTAGAAGTCAGCAATATTTTATCTTGTTCTTCTTTTAAATTATTCAGTTTTTCTTCTACGCTAAAGAACTCAATTTCTGCTTCTAATTTGCCAACAATCTGCCTTATCCAGCTAAATTTTTTAATTGATGATAAACTGAAAGTATCAGAAGCGTAAAGTATTTTTTTGATATTATGGAAACGGGCTTTTAAAGGCACAGCCAAAACAGGAATATTCAAATTTTTTATTACAGCTGTAGTTGAATTTCCCATTAATTCCTGTTCAAAAGAACGCTCTGCCATTCCCATTACCACAAGACTTGCCGCTGTACTGCCAATAAGATAAGAAAGTTCATCTTCTAAAAAAGAATAAGTGCATACAGAACTTACTTCTATATTGTATAAATCAGCTATTTCTACGCTCAGTGTCTCAAGCCTTAGAGTGGCTTTTTCAATTTGTTTCTGCAAGCCTTCAGCTGAAATAAGAGAATTGGCGCTGTGAAAACTTAATGAAAAAGAGTTAAACAGAATCAGCTTAGCCCCTGCTGTTTTTGCAATTCCAGCTGCATAAGTGACAGCATTATTCGATATATCAGAAAAATTTGTGGCAGCAATTATAGTAAGTGGTGAACTCATATATAGATCAATTAAACAATTATTAGGGTAAAATTGTTTAATTATGGCTTTCAACCTATTTTTAAGTTACTGAAGAATCATATTTTTAACCTCAACCGTAATTTTTACATTCTGAAATATTGAAGCTAGAACATTTTATTTTATTGATTTTTTTTAACTCTGTTCATTTCACTTAAATCTAATTTAATACGAGCTTACAAATATTTTTTTACATTCCAAAAAAAATGAAGTTTTACGATTAATCCTATAATATGGAAGATAACTTCTTTACCGCAAAAACTTTATGTGTTCATTTAAACAAGTTATGCCGAAAATTACCTAAAAAAGTTCAAAAAATTGGCGTTCTAAGTTTCGTGGCAAAATCATGGCAGATGGTATTTTTTAAAAGAGCAAACCAACAAAACAAGCATCTAAAATACTCCGGTTCGAAACTTTACCACAGTAAGATTAATTTTTTAATTTATCCGCAATCATGTTTTTATTGACATCTTAAATGCCTTCTTTGTTATTTTCAGTGGGCTGTCAATTACTTTGTCCGACTGATTTGAATTTTCATTCAAATAACCGTAAGTTTTCATTTAAAATACAGTAAATTTTTACAAAAATAAAAAGTTACATTTAAATTTCAATTAGCTTTAATTAAAACGTACAACAATATTTTAGAAATCTTCCCTCTCTAGTTATCAAAAAATGAAGCAAATACATTAGATGACAGTACGAACGAAATAAGAAAAACTATAAAAATCATAAAAAAAGAAGTATTTTTTTACAAACAAGCTAATAATAATTCGATATTTAAAGGTTTTGTAAAAAAATCATTATAAAATTAATTCTAATACTTAAAATTTAGAAGAAATTAACTACTTTTACTATACTATACCACATTAACGAATAATACCATAAAGGTCTTTATTATAGTTTATACAATTTCCAAATCTCATTTCAATCTCATCGACGTATGAAAAATTTAACCATTTTAGGAGTAACGCCTTTTGAAAAGCCTGACGTCAACCTGATGTCTAAACTATTTCAGGCTGGAGCATTCCCCGTATTAAGTTTGGGACATGATATAGTAATCGCTCAAGAAACATTAAAACAACTTGACCAGATCAATATACCTTCCTATGGTATACATCTCACAAATGATAAACTAACATCTCTTCAACTGTCCGAACAGGTAAATTTTATTATTCTTCCATTTGGGATCTCAATAAACACCTATCCTAACTTATCACGAATTTATCAGGTAAGTAGCCTTGAGCAAGCCAGAGAAGCCGAACAACTGGGAGCAATTGGAATTATTGTGAAAGGAAACGAAGCTGGAGGATTAGTTGGTTATGAATCCACATTTGTTTTATTTCAACGTGTCATAGAAGAAATCAACACTATACCTGTATGGGTACAAGGAGGAATAGGCCTTCATACGGCCGCTGCTGCAAAAGCACTTGGAGCAAAAGGCATTGTATTAGATAGTCAATTGGCACTATATTCAGAAAGTAGCATTCCCCAAGACCTCAAAAATCTATGTTCAAAATTAAATGGTACAGAAACCAAGATCATCGCGCACCATCGTGTATTGGTTAGACCCAATTCACCTGTTTTATCTGAAAATGCTTCCATCGAAGAGTTAGAAAAATATTTTAATGACCTTGATCCCAACAAAAGTTACATTCCTATGGGGCAGGACATTGCTTTAGCAACAGATCTCTATGAAAATTTCACAACGTTAAAAAAATTGATTTTTGGATTTAAAGAAGCCATGTATGGTCATCTGAAACAAGCAAAAGCATCTCAAATTATTGACCAGAACAATCCATTAGCAAAACAACTTGGCCTACGCTACCCTATCGCACAAGGACCAATGACCCGCGTAAGTGATGTTCCGGCATTTGCCAATGCTGTTGCAGAAACAGGAGCCTTACCTTTTATAGCCCTTTCTTTACTCAAAGGGGAACAAGCAAGAGCCTTAGTCATCGAAACTCAAAAATTGGCCGGCGATAAAACTTGGGGTGTAGGTATATTAGGTTTTGCACCACAGGAATTACGAGAAGAACAAACTGCCTATATTCTTGAAGCCAAACCTCCGGTAGTACTGATCGCAGGAGGTCGGCCTGCACAAGCTAAAGTATTTGAAAAAGCCGGTATAACAACATTTTTACATGTCCCTTCACCTGCGTTATTAGATATTTTCCTAAAAGAAGGTGCCAAAAATTTCATATTTGAAGGCAGGGAGTGTGGTGGACATGTTGGTCCACTTTCCAGTACAGTACTTTGGGAAAAACAAATCGAACGTATCCTAAAAGAAGATCATCCGGAAAATATAAGTGTCTTTTTTGCCGGTGGAATTCATAATGCTTTTTCCACAGCCTTTGTATCTATCATGGCCGCTCCTCTCGCTGCCCGCGGTGTAAAGGTCGGTGTATTGATGGGAACGGCCTATTTGTATACACAGGAAGCTGTGAGCACTGGTGCGATTCAACAAGAGTTCCAGCAACAAGCGATGCAGGCCAAAGATACTGTCCTGCTGGAAACCGCACCAGGTCATGAAACACGTTGTTTAAATACGGCATTCGCCTCACATTTCGACAGTGAGAAGAAAAAGTTACTAGCCCTTGGAACGGACAAAAAGCAAATTTGGGAACAGCTTGAAAAACTGAATGTAGGGCGTCTCAGGATTGCAGCAAAAGGCATTGACCGTCAAGGTGATGCACTAATCACTATTCCTAAAAACCAACAACTTGATTTAGGCATGTATATGATTGGGCAGGTAGCCACCATGCACAATCAGGTGATTACACTTGAATCACTCCATCATAATGTTGCTATTGAAAATCAAAAATATATTCAACAGGCAGCACTGCCGGAAAAACCTTCATCAACCGAAAAAGCCCTGGATATAGCTATCATAGGTATGGAATGCGTGTTCCCAGATGCCAAAAATTTAGCAGAATACTGGCGTAATATCATTCTTGGAAAAGACTGCGTCACCGAAGTACCGGATGAGCGATGGAATAAAGAGATTTATTATCAACCCGACTCCAATGCTTCAGATGTATCACATTCAAAATGGGGCGGTTTTATTCCGAAAATAGATTTTGATCCCTTAGAATTTGGTATTCCGCCCCAATCACTTGCGGCAATAGAGCCAACTCAGCTTTTAACCTTACTCGTTGCCAAACGTGCGATGGAAGATGCCGGTTATGGTGAAAAACAAATCAACAGAGAAAATATATCGGTTATCATCGGTGCTGAAGGCGGAAATGATCTTGCCAATAGTTACAGTTTCAGAGGCTATTATAAACAGGTTTTTGGAGAACTTCATGAAGAAGTAGAAAAAGCATTCCCGCATACCACCGAGGATTCGTTCCCGGGTATATTAGCCAATGTTATTGCCGGAAGAATCACAAACCGCCTGGATTTGGGTGGAAGAAATTTTACTGTAGACGCAGCCTGTGCCTCATCGATGGCGGCCATTGATCTGGCTTGTCAGGAACTGATACTGGGCAAATCGGATATGGTACTTACCGGAGGAGTCGATTTACACAACGGTATTAACGATTATCTGATGTTTTCCAGCACACATGCCCTCTCCCGCAAAGGACGCTGCGCAACATTTGACAGCACTGCTGACGGTATCGCTCTTGGCGAAGGGGTTGCTATTTTGGTCTTAAAACGATATGAAGATGCCCTACGCGACGGTGATCGTATTTATTCTGTTATTAAAGGTGTTGGAGGATCCAGCGATGGTAAAGCTCTTGGTTTGACAGCACCCCGAAAAATCGGTCAGGTACGTGCATTAGAACGTGCCTATGATCAGGCGGGTATCAGTGCAGCAGCAGTTGGTTTAGTGGAAGCTCATGGCACCGGAACGGTAGTTGGAGACAAAACAGAACTTAGTGCGCTCACCAATTTATTTAGCAGATCCGGAGCCTTACCCGCTCAAACACATCTCGGATCTGTAAAAACTCAAATTGGGCACACCAAATGTGCTGCAGGTTTAGCCGGACTTATCAAAGCCTCTATGGCGGTATACCATGGCGTAAAACCTCCTACGCTTCATCTCCAACAGCCCAATGCCTATTACAATGTGCATACAAGTCCTTTTGCTTTTCATTCCATAACAGGATTATGGTCTGAAGAAAAGCGGTATGCCGGTATTAGTGCCTTCGGCTTTGGCGGTACCAATTTTCATATGGTAATCGAAAATCACCCGCAAAAAGAAGAGGCTGTCACACTACAATCCTGGTCGTCTGAGCTATTCGTTTTCCGTGGGGACAATTATGAGCAGGCCAAAATTCAATTGGAACAGGTAAAAACGCTATTGGAAATCAATGATAGCTTATCCTTAAAAGACATTGCCTACAGTTTAGTCGCCGGTTCTGAAAAACCGATACAACTAAGTATTGTTGCCGATACAGCCGAAGATTTGATGATGAAAATCGAACTCTTGTTAACGGGCATTGAAAGTAAAGATATCTTTATTGTCAACAAACAAGCCGGTAAAACAGCATTTCTGTTCCCCGGTCAAGGCAGCCAAAACATTCATATGGCACAAGATCTGTTCGTTCTGTTTCCGGTTCTGCGCAAACTTATAGCACAATATCCTGATTTAGAAAAAGTTGTTTTTCCTGCAGCCACATTTGATACCGCGGCATTAAAAAAACAAAAAGAAACCATTAAGGATACGCGTCTGGCACAACCGCTTTTAGGTATTGTAGATCTTGCCCTAGCACAATTGTTACAGTCATTTGGCATCCTGCCTGATATGCTGGCAGGACATAGTTATGGAGAATTACCGGCATTGTGTTTCGCCGGTGTATTTGACGAACAACAGTTGGTTGAACTCAGCAGCAAACGTGCACAAAGCATTTTAGAGGCTGTTGAAGATGGTGATCCCGGAACTATGGTAGCCGTAAACATCGATGCAGATCGTCTGAAAGCGATTCTTGAACAGCATCCGGATTGCTATCCTGTCAATTATAATTCACCAACTCAATGTGTTGTTGCCGGAAATACTGCGGCCATTGATCAATTTATGGAACACCTTAAAAACGAGCGTATCTCTTCCAAAAAACTAGAAGTTGCCTGCGCCTTTCACAGTCCTCTGGTAAGCAAATCCAAAGATTTGTATGCCAATGTTCTGAAAGAAATTCCTTTTCAGGAAATGCAAATTCCAGTTTGGTCAAACACTACCACAAGCTTATACCCAAGCCCGGTATCTGATATCAAAGTACAATTGACCGATCATTTGGTTCAACCCGTACGTTTTGTTGACGAAATCCAGGCGATGTATGCCGATGGAGCGAGAATATTTATTGAAGTAGGTCCTGGAAAAGTATTGACCGGCTTAACAAAATCCTGCCTCAACCAGGATGTGATAACCCTGCATGTCGAGGACAATAACCGTAACAGTCTCACCCATTTACTTTGTATGCTTGCGCAATACCTTGGAACTGGCCGCAGCTTTAATTTAAACAAACTTTTTGAAGGCAGACACACGACTTTAATTCAGATCGATCAACCCGATCTTTATAAAAAAAGTTCAACGATTTGGCGTGTAAATGGACAAGCCGCTCATCCAACAACAGGAACATTACCTGCTCATGGTGCCTTACCTATAGTAACCCCAATTCAAATGAAAAACTCTACTATTATCCAAACACCACAGGCACAACCTGCTACAGAACACGTACTACAGGAATATTTAAACAGTATGAAAATGCTCATTCAGGCTCAACGTGATGTCATGCTTTCCTTTTTAGGACAACAGGAACACATTACCCCAATACCTGTTTATGCTTCAACAGTAAAAAATATTACAGCTGATCAATTGGTACCAACACTAATTACCAACGATAAACCAATAGCTACAGTACCCCTGTCAACACCTTCAACAGATATCAAATCCTTGCTGTTAAACGTAGTATGCGAAAAAACGGGCTATCCACATGAAATGTTAGGGATGGAAATGGATCTGGAAGCTGACCTCAGCATAGATTCTATTAAAAGAGTTGAAATCATCGGAACGCTCCGCAATGAGCTTGGCATACTCAACAATAATCACGAAAATGAAGATATGGTGATGGAACAACTGGCAGCAATAAAGACTTTAAATGGACTCGTAACCTGGCTTACGGAATACACCGGAACTGTCGCTTCCCCTGTCACAACGGTTGAATTATTACCCGAATTACCCGTAATCGCCCCTAAAGCCATACGTACACTTGCAGAATTGCAAACAACCATTTTAGATATTGTCAGCGAAAAGACCGGCTATCCAAAAGAGATGTTAGGACTGGATCTGGATCTTGAAGCAGATTTAAGTATAGATTCTATCAAACGAATGGAAATTATCAGTGAATTAAAAATCAAAATCGGATTTGGTGATGACAAGGAGCAAGCTGACGATCTTATGGAAAACTTAGCTGCCATAAAAACACTAAATGGTTTGGCAAACTGGATAACTGAAATGAGTACAACGGAACCCGTGCAAAGTTTACTAACACGTCTGCGATTTGATTTGATACCAACCGCTATTTCTGAAGCACAAAATACCGAAATACTTAAAGGAAAACGATTTGCAATAGCTCCGGACAATGGAACACAAACAGCAGCAATTAAAACGATATTGGAACAACACGGTGCAATTGCACAATTGGTTCATACTGATCAGGATCTGACGCTATTTGATGGACTGATTATTTTCGATATAGGCTCCGCTGCTGTCAAACATAGTATCATCGACCATGTTGGTTTAATTAAAAAGATGGATCTTGAGAAAGCGCAATGGATTTATTTGATCTCAGATATTCCAACACATGTTGAAGAATTAAAAGACACCCGTGCACTGCGTCATTATCAAGGTTATCCAGGCTTCTTCAAAAGTTTAGCCCGTGAGTTTGAACAAACCAACTGCAGACTAATCAGTCTTAATACCCCACAGGAAATAAATCAAATAGCACAAATCACATTACGTGAGATCCTAACAACAGACCAATCAGCCGAAGTCATTTACAAAAACGATCAAAGACATAAAGTCGTCATTATACCTTCACCTTTATTAACAACTCTCGACCAGGTACATATCCAATTGGATCAAAAATCGGTTGTTTTAGTCCTAGGAGGAGGACAGGGTATTACTGCTGAACTGGTAAAACATATGTCGGCAACTTATCCGTGTACCTATATCCTTGTCGGCAGATCAACAGATCCAAGAGAAGTCAGCACGGATTCAAAAGAATTAGAGTTGATGAAATCGCGAGAAGAAATCAGAAGTTACCTCATCAAGACCGGTAATTTTACCACGCCACCCCAAATTGAAAAAGAGACATCGCGAATTTTCAAAAACAATCAGATCCTGCGTACCATTCACGACATGGAACAATTGGGAAATAAAGTAGTCTATCAATCCTTAGATGTTTGTGATGAAGAAGGATTGGCTCAGCTTCTCCATGATATTTATGAACAATACGGCCAATTAGATGGTGTCATTCATGGTGCTGGTCTTTTGGAAGACAAACTTTTCAAGCAGAAAACAACCAGCTCTTTTGAACGTGTCTTTGACACTAAAGTAAAACCCTTACGTGTACTAGTGGAACAGTTACGTTCAGATTGCCAATTCGTAGTCCTATTTTCAAGCATTGCCTCCGTTTATGGCAACAAAGGACAAACCGATTATGCAGCAGCAAATAGTGTGTTGGATGATTATGCCAATGTATTAAACAAAAGGCTAAAAGGAAAAGTAATCTCGATCAATTGGGGACCATGGAAGGGTGCAGGAATGGTTTCCTCATCCTTAGAAAATGAATACGAACGTCGCGGAATTTCGCTGATCCCATTAGAAGAAGGAAAAGAGCTATTTCTTAACGAAATCAAGTATGGAACAGAAAGTCAGGTATTAATCATGTCAGGTAAAAATTGGTAAAAACCGCTGTATTCCTCTATTATGAAAAAAACAGATATTGCTATTATAGGTTTATCCTGCCTGTTTCCCGGAGCAAAAGATGCCGAGGCGTTCTGGCAGAATATCATTAATAAAATCGACTCCACGCAAGTAGCTCCGGCAGAACGCATCGATCCTATTCACTTTAGCGATAGCAAGGAAGCTGTGGACCGCTTTTATTGTAATCGTGGCGGGTTTATACCTGATTATGAATTCGACCCTACAGCATTTGGTATCTTACCTCTTGCCGTTGAAGGCACTGAACCCGACCACCTGTTAACACTTGAACTCGTTCAAAAAGCATTAGAAGACGCAGGTGTATTCCGAAAAAAAGCTTCATTGGAACGAACCGGAATTGTCATCGGAAAAGGGAATTATACAGGTCCCGGAGCTACACGTGCCATTGAAATTGTACGTACTGGCGAACAGATTTCCTCCCTTTTACAAGAACTATTGCCGGAGGTATCTTCAGCAGATATTGAAAAAATAAAACAGGCATTTCAGGAACGTAAAGGACGGTTTTCTGCAGATACGGCCATGGGGTTAATCCCCAACCTTGTTGCCTCATTAGTCTCCAACCGATTCAATCTTGGAGGTGTTGCTTTCACCGTTGATGCGGCCTGTGCAAGCGCTCTGGTAGCCGTAGACCATGCCGTACAAGAGTTGCAGCGTGGCCGAAGCAACATGATGATTGCCGGAGGAGTTCATACAGGTCAAAATGCTGCATTTTGGAGCATATTCAGCCAATTAGGAGCATTATCTCAGCAACAGCAAATCAAACCCTTTAGCGAAGATGCAGACGGATTGCTCATTGGAGAAGGCTGTGGTTTCGTTGTCCTGAAGCGGTTGGAAGACGCCGTACGCGATCAGGATAAAATTTATGCCGTTATTAAAGGAGTTGGTATCAGCAGTGATGGCAATGGAACAAGCGTGATGAGCCCTTCTGTAAAAGGCCAGTTAAAAGCATTGGAACAAGCGTGGACACAGGCCAATTTAGATAAAGAACAAATTGGCTATCTGGAAGCTCATGGCACGGGAACTCCCTTAGGAGATAAAACAGAATTGCAAACTCTGGCTCAATTTTTTGGAAAAGAAGAAACCGCTGCACGTGCTGGTATAGGATCAGTCAAATCCAATATAGGTCACGCCATGCCTGCTGCCGGAATAGCAGGTTTAATCAAGACCTGTCTGGCCCTGTATTACGACATATTACCACCTACCTTATATTGCGAAAACCCTACTGCCGCCATGCAACTCACCAGATTTACACCGATACAGGAAGCTAAAAACTGGTCACAAACCGGTTTACCAAAAATCGCAGCGGTAAATGCATTTGGCTTTGGAGGTATCAACGCTCATGTAGTTCTGGAGGGGTATGACATCCCTAAAAAAGATGAAGTATTGTTGCTAGCAAGACCAACACGTGAAGCCTTGCTTTCGGCACTTCAGGATAACGATACTGCTGTTGGAGATGGCGATTATCGTATTGCGCTCTTTGATCCGACAACCGAACGTATTCAAAAAGCGATCAAAATTGTGTCTAAAAATAATACCTGGCACAACAAACAAGATATATGGTACACCTCCACTCCTCTTTTACAAGCTGGTGGCAAAGTAGCCTTTGTATTCCCGGGACTGGATGGTTTAGCAAAAGGCGAAGTCGAAACGGTAAGTCGATATTTTGAATTGACAGTTCCCATAGAAACAACCGGTGAAGGACTGTTGAACGAAGCATTAGGTGTTTTTAATAATTGTGGTATACTCGACAGTGCTTTAAAAAAACTGGGGATCTATCCGGATATGAATGCCGGACATAGTTTGGGAGAATGGTTAGCGGGATATGCATCAGATCTGGCCGAAGCAAGTACTGTCAAGGATCTGATCGATGTACTTGATCCAAAAACATTTGAACTAAAAGATTCTAAATTCATTGCCATTGGAGCAGGTCTGGAAGATGTAGCACCGTTGATTGAACAAATTCCGAACCTCTATGTTTCAAATGATAATTGTCCGCATCAGGTAATCCTGTGCGGTACCCATGTCGCACTCGAAGAATTGACGCCTTTATTAAAATCAAAACAGATCTTTCATCAAATTTTACCCTTTCAATCCGGGTTTCATTCCCCTTTTGTTGCCGATAAACTGGAGGTAATTTTAGCAGGGATGGAAAAAGTTCAATTCCAAAAAACAAAAATCCCGTTGTGGTCGGCCACTACACTCCTGCCTTATCCAGCAGATTTGCAGTCCATCCGTCAGCTAAGTGCCGAACATCTTGTTCAGCCTGTAAGATTCCGGGAACTGACTGAAAAGCTTTATGACGAAGGAGTCCGTGTTTTCATCCAGATCGGTACAGGAGGATTAATTGGTTTTATTGATGATACGTTAAAAGGGAAAGCCTTCAGTACACTTGCCGCAAGTGTAGCCAACCGAACAGCACTTGCCCAATTGCAACGGGTAGTAGCCGCCTTATTTGTAGAAGGCAAAGCTCTGGCACTCGATTTTTTAGACATCCAAAATCACAGAAAAGTAGTACCCCAAAAAAAAGGTATAAAATTGCAATTAGGATCACCTATTATCCGTGATTTTGAAGCTATAAAAAACTTGCGAAAATCTATCGATACCGTACGCCCAAAAGAGGTTTTTACCAAAACAGCAACAAAAGTAAGTCACCCATTAGTTCAGGCATTTCAGGACAATATCGCCGATATGATCCGAATGCAGGAAGAAGTATTGGACGTCTTTCAAAATCATACACAAACTGCTATTGCTACACCTGTCTTAACGAAAAAACAACTAAGCAACAGTCCTTTTTCAAAAACACTACAGGTTAATTTGGTTACACATCCCTATTTGATTGATCACAGTCTTTTACGACAACCCAAAGGCTGGTCGGAGGTAGCCGATATGGAACCTGTGATTCCAATGACCATGATCTTTGAAGTATTGGCCGAAACAGCACTGGCAGAACAACCGGAAACAAAAATTCACAAGATCATGCACGTCAGTGTATTTCAGTGGATGAACGTTGCCACGCCTTTTGAAAAAACAATAAAAGGTGTTTGGCGCTCCAACAATCACGCCTATCTGGATATCGAGAATTTTGCCAACGCCGAAGTATTTTTAGAAGCATCACATCGGCAGCCACCTACGTTTGACCTTTCGACAGGCAAACGATTACCGATCGAACGGACTCCTTTAGAAATCTATGAGAAGCATATGTTTCATGGAGACGCCTATCAAGGTATTACAGCTATATCGACTGTTGGCGAGAAAGGTATTACAGGACGGATAAAAGGAAATGGCGGTAAAGGTTCTTTATTAGACAATGCAGGACAATTATTTGGATTATGGCTACAACTTACCTTAACTAAAGACCGCATCGCTTTCCCGGTAAAAATCAAACAAATTGAATTTTTCGAAGACATGCACGATCAGGATGGCGAATTTGAATGTACCTGTGTACTGACGGAATTAAACGATGAATTTGCAATCGCTGACATTGTACTTGAAAGAAACGGAAAAGTATGGTGTGCAATAAAAGGATGGCAAAACCGAAGATTAGAAATTGACGAAGCTTTATGGAATGTTTCGATGTCGCCACTTCATAACCGTCTGTCTGAAGAAATCGCCCCACAGGTATTTTTCTTTCATCAGGCCTATTCCAGAGTATCTTCCTGGGATTTTATATTGAAACGTTATTTTAATCAAAGGGAAAAACAATACTATCAGGAACTCCTGCCCAACCGCAGAAAGAACTGGATGGTAAGTCGTGTAGCGGTAAAAGATGCTGTACGCCATGTATTGAGTGAACAGAAAAATCAACCCAGTTACCCCATAACTTTTGAAATTTATTCTGATAAAGCAGGCAAACCTTATCTCAAAGGGAATGCCACAGAACAGATCCAGATTTCATTGGCCCATAAAGGAAAAGATGCCGTTGCCATTGCACGGCAGGATAAAGCTGTGGGTATCGATATGGAAATCATTGCCGAACGCAGCTCTGAATTTTATCAATTGGTCTTCACCGATACAGAATCGGCCTTATTAAAAGAACGCGATCAGGCGGAATGGACCACACGGTTTTGGGTAGCCAAAGAAGCTTATAGCAAACTATTAGGCACAGGGCTACAAGGAAACCTAAAAAAATACGAAGTAACACGCATACAAGGCGATCATCTGTGGATCGATCAAATAGAAATCAAAACAGTCAAACACCAAAACTATATCATCGGATGGACACTTTAAACACGACATTAAAAAGGAATCATGAGGAGTTATTTACCCTATTAAAGGGTTTTATTACGGAAATTATCGGTGAAGAATTTATAGAAGAGATGGATATTACTCCACAAAGTTCTTTCACTAAAGATTTGGAAATGGACAGTATAGAGATTGTTTCCTTTTCAGAAAAAATCAAAGCACACTTTGGCGATCAAATTGATTTCACGGGTTGGCTGTCTGCTATGGATCTTGATGAACTGATTAATCTTGATCTGAATAAGATCATCAATTACATCTACGAATGCCAATAATTACTGTTAATAATAAAAAAGTTCACATACAGGAACTAAATAAAGAGGCTGAAGATACCGTGATACTGATTCACGGTATGTTTAGTAATCTTTCTATTTATTATTTTAACATTGCTCCCATTTTGGCACAGCACTTTCATGTGGTCATGTATGATTTAAAAAGTCATGGCAGGAGTGAGCGCACATCAGAAGGATATGATTTAGAAAATATGTCATCCGATTTAATCGCAATGATGGATTACCTCCAAATCAAAAAAGCACAATTTGTTGGCTATAGTTTTGGGGGACTTATTGCACTCAAAACTGCATTGATAGCCCCTAAACGTGTGGGGCAATTGGTTATTATTGAAGCACCTGATCCCCAAGATGAGAAAGCTCGGGATATTATCGAATCTTATAGCAAGGAATTTCTCGAACATTACATTGCCAATTTTACCGATACCACAAAAGTGAAAATGGGAAAAAGGCAGTTGGAAAAAAATCATCGGTTATACGAGTTTTTATTTAACGAAACCAGCATCAAAGCAGATATGGTTAATGAAAAGCATTTTCTACATCAGCTTTCTATTTCCGAATTAGACATACCCACCCTGCTACTATATGGATCAGCTTCCAATTGCAAACCAACAGGAGAATGGTTGCAATCTCAAATCAGTACAGCTGAGCTAGAGCTCATTGATGGAGATCACAATATTCCCATTCAGGCTCCCATTCAGATAGCAGAAACTATTGTTCAATTTTTAACTAACCCTTTATTACAAAATCATGGCTAAATTTGTATTTGTTGTTCCCCCACTGACAGGTCATGTCAATCCTACATTGAGCATTGGTGCCGAACTCTTAGATAGAGGACATAAAGTAGCTTGGATCAGTCTTGATCAAAACTTAGAGTCTAAACTTCCTGTAGACGGTGAACTATTGCTTATTCAATACGATCAGACAGACGAAGAAAAAAGAGAAAGCGAACAATACCTGGATATCATTTCAAAAAAGATCGTTTACGGCATTGACAGTATCAAGTTTTTATACGAAGAAGTTTTGATCCCTTTAAACAGACATTGTTATAAAGGAATCGTTAAATTGTTGGAAGCTTATGAGCCGGATTTAGTAATTGGTGATCATCAATTATTTGCTGCGGCAATTGCGGCAAAAAAAATTAATCGCCCTTATGCTACCACTGTAACAGCCCCGGCAGCAATCAAGATTGTCAGTGAGCTTCCTAAAGTGCATGAATGGGAAGCCAGGCAGATCATGGCGCTACAGGAAGAACTCGGAGTCAAAGAAAACCGATCTTTGGATTGTTCGGATCTTCTCACTTTGGTATTAACCTCCCCCTATTTCTTTGGAGAAATGGATCTCGCTTCAAACTTTAAATTTACAGGTCCGGTAATAACAGAACGCCGTTTAGCCTGTGCCTTTGATTGGGAGCAACTGAAAAGTAATCCAAGGAAAAAAATCTTAGTCAGTATTGGCACCACATTCGACCACGAGCATAAAAAAGCGTTTTTTCAAAAGGTAATCGATGCCTTTCAGGATGAGGATCTAACGGTAGTAGTAGTTTCAGATTCCAGTCTATTTGATCAATGGCCGGAAAATTTTATGGTCTATTCGCAAATCCCGCAATTGGATTTGCTGCCGCATTTAGATGCTGTAGTTTGCCATGGCGGGCATAATACGGTCTCAGAAGCCCTTTCCCATGGTCTGCCACTCGTTGTTATTCCAATTGCATACGATCAATCACATGTGGCAGGACGTGTAGTACGTACCGGTGCAGGTGAACGTCTCAATTTTAACCGATTTAAAGCGAATCACCTAAGAGACAGTGTTCATAATATCCTGAATCTGGTGCAATATCGTGAAGCCGCCCTCAAAGTTCGCCAATCTTTTATAGAAGCAGGCGGAACGAAGACCGCAGCCGATCTATTGGAACAGGCCATAGCTCCTGCGCAGTCAGCAGTCGAATCTCCGACCAAATTCCTCATCGTTATTCCACCTTTTTTTGGGCATATCAGTCCGACATTAAGTTTGGGCGCCAGTTTACTTGCCCGTGGTCATGAAGTCAAATGGTTTGGTATTACACCACTGGCGGAGGAACATATTCCGACAGGAGGAACCTATATCTATCCCGAGAAGGATCTTATCCCCTTTCAGGACGAACTTAAGCGCATCTTAAAACGACAAGATGATGGCCCTTCTTGTTCCGGACCGGAAGTCATGAAATTAGCACTGGAAGAAACCTATGTTCCATTGGCTAAAATGATGATGCCGGGATTAGAAACACTACTCGGTCACTGGCAACCTAATGTTATCATCAATGATTGCATCACCTTTGGTGGCGCTTTATTCGCACACAAACATCGTATCCCTTCTGTGACAACAACCCCAGTACCACCGGATGTGATGGGTGACACAGAGAAAAGTTCGCCTAAAATATTTGAATGGCAACAAAATCTCATTAAAGAGCTGCAAAAAGAAGTCGGTATCGCTGATGAGGGTATATTTATACATTCTCATCAATTAAATCTGGTATTCACCTCACAAGCTTTTGCAGGTTTTGAAACCGTTCCCTCACACATGAAATTTGTAGGTCCGGTAAAAGGCCGTCCCAACAATAGTCCTTTTGACTGGGAACGATTGGCAGCCAGCACAACGCCTAAAATATTTGTGTCATTGGGTACTTTATTAGTGGACATCCGAAAAGCTTTTTTTGGTAAACTCATTGAAGCCTTTGCAGACCAACCTGTTACTATAATTGCAGCGACACCGCCCGAAATATTTGAAAAATGGCCCGATAATTTTATCGTAAATGGCTTTGTCCCACAATCAACTTTGATGCCGCATATGGATATGGTGATCTGTCACGGCGGTTTTAATACTGTGAACGACACCTTTACCAATGGTCTGCCCATGCTGATTACTCCCATCGCTTACGATCACTTCCATACCGCAAAGCTAATTGAACAGGCCGGCTGTGGAATCAGTATCCGATACAAACGACTTCGAATAAAAGCACTTAGGGAGACCGTTTTTGAACTATTAGAAAACCCGAAATACAGAAATGCCGCCAAAGAAGTTCAGACCGCTTTCTTAACAGCAGGTGGTAATGATCAGGCGGTTGCATTATTGGAAGATTTTGTAAAACAAGAACGTTCGGTACTAGCTACACTATAAAATATGAAAAGAAGATTGTTATTTGGAGAGCGCATGTTATTGGGCGAAGGAAAAGACCCCTTTCATGTTGTTATTCCTTTTCGACTGCGCGGTGTATTTGCCGAAAAAGACATTCAGGATGCTTTAGGCAGACTTCAGAAAAAACACCCTTGGTTACGAGCATGCATTCATCTCGATGAGCAGAATGTTCCATGGTTTGAAGTGTCTAAATTAACCAATCCTATTCCAATCCGTATAGAGGATCAAAAAACCGAAGAGGACTGGCAACAAGAAGCTATGCAGGAATGGCAGACACCCTTTGATTACAAAAATAAACCTTTGATCCGCCTGGTGTGGATCAAAGGAAACGATCGCTCCGATATGTTGCTGGTCTTCCATCACTGCCTGTGTGATGGCGGTGCTGCGATGACTTTAATTCATGAATTTTTAAAGGTATTGGATGATCCGACAGCGGATATAGGCACCGAAAATCCTATTCTGGGTATTCAAGATGTTGTTCCTGCCCCTATTCTAAAAAATAACAGGCAAAGATTTAAGGCAAAAATGATTGGTCAGCTGGCAACATTTGCGATCAAATGCATTCCCGTTGGCAAAAAAGCAATTGATCGGCAAACAGACTATTTGATTCATTGGAAACTAGACCCTGGCACGAGTCAACAGCTTATTTCCCACTGCAAATCGCTAGAAATCACAGTCAATACTTTTTTAAGTGCTATCGTGCTGGATACCTTTAAAAAAGTACGCGGAAACAAAGCCTTTAATAAGATTTCCTGTCCGGTAGATATCAGGCGTTTCGCTCCACAGGTCAAAGAAGATCATATTTTTGCCTTCGGTTTGATGATCGTCATGTCATCCAATCCCAAACTCGATTTCTTAGACAATTTACGTGTAATGCAAAATGATGTAGACCGCAAAACAGCCAAACTTAATCCTTATATCGTCCTGATGGTTATGGAATCTGCCCATAATGCATTAAACAATTTTACAAAGCTTCTAAAACGGGGCAAGTCATCCAATGATTGTATGTTCTCCAACCTCGGACGTATTCAGATACCTCATCAATACCAATCCTTTACCGTGGAGGCTATTATCAGTCCAACCGTCATTGGACCATTGGGCAATACAACAACAATACTCACCTCCACTTATCAAGGTGTTATGGACTTCACCTTTATGGGAAGCGAAGGGTATTTGCCCTATAAAGAAGCCTTAGCGATTCGTGATGAAATAATTGATTCTATTAAACGCCGACTAAATTATCAAGCAGCCTCATGATCAAACGAAAACTCTTATTAGTGGAACGAATCATGTATATTGATGCCACTACACCTTTAAATTGCGTATTTACAGCAAAAATCAAAGGTGAAATTTCGAAGGAACAAATCGAAATTGCCTTAGCAAAAATCCAAAAGAAACACCCGCTGCTTCGTGCTGCAATTGACTTGCAGGACAAACAGCATCCTGTTTTTGTGGTCAAAGAAAATATGAAACCGATTCCACTTCGGATCGTAAAACGTCAAACCGATACCGATTGGCTGGAGGAATCTGAGCAGGAATGGTACAGGTCGTTTAAAAAGGAAGATTCCCCTTTGGCTCAATTGGTATGGATCAAAGGAGCCGAATTGTCCGAATTGTTATGGGTATCGCCACATTGTATCTGCGATGGAACGAGCATGGTAACTTTGATGCGGGAATTACTTGCTTTAATAGATGATCCGACTCTTGATCTCGAACCCTATCCATTGTTCCAATCGGTAAACCATTTTTTATCACCACAGTTTGATCTTCAAAAAAAAGAACGCAAAGCAAAGCTATTTTTACTTCTGGGAAAATGCTTCTTTTTGCTGCAGCGGAAAAATAAAAAAAAAAATCTCGGAAAAAATTACGCCATTCACTGGAAATTAGATCCGGTAGACTCAGCTGTTGTAACGCAGAAATGTAAAGACAATGGAATTTCTGTACATGCCATTCTTTGTACAGCATTTATGCAGGCTTTTCAGGACGTACAAGGTAAATCAGCAAAAGAAAAAGTAATTAGTCCGATTGATATCCGCCATTTTATTCCTGAAATCAAAAAAGATCATATGTTTGCCTTTGCCCCAACCATAGAACTCTCCTTAAAAAAGAAAACGCCTCAGGCACTGGATCAGGCGAAACAAATCAAAAAGGAGCTTACTCAAAAAATTGAAAAAATGGATGCCCGGGAATTGTTATGGATGGGAGAACAAATGCACCCACTGGCCCATCGCATGATTGCGCTGCTTAAATCAAGCCGGGGCGGACACGATCTGACGCTTTCCAATATGGGGAACCTTCAGATCCAAAATGCTTACAAAAACTTCACTCTGGAAGATATCTTTAGTCCGACAGTAGCATTTCCGTGGTTAAATTCAAACACCTTAGTAACGACTAGCTATCGCAATCAAATGGACTTTACGTTGATGTCTAATCAGGATTTCCTGCCTAAACAAGAAGCCTTAAAAATTAAAGATAAGGCCATCGACTTGTTGACTTTATCCCTATAAATTACGTATGACAAAAGCTGCTCAGCCCAAAAAAACAACCCTCAAACACTTTCTTCGAAAACGTGCGATTTACTATATTCTTCCCAATGTAGGTTTCAATTTTATTATTGCTTATGCCAGTTTTCAGGAATTAGGGTATACTCATTTTTTTGCCGGGCCTCAAAGCTTAGCACGCTTAACATTGCCAATGGCCCTGTTTTTGCCTGTAATCCTGACAATGGATATCATCAAACGGGTTATTGTTGCCGCCGAACAAAAATCAATCGAAGTGGCAATAGACCCTAAGCTGAATAAAAACAGATTTATAGCCAAACTATGTCTGATACACGGCATTGTAACCAGTTTACTGGTATTAGCAGTATTACTCGCTGCCCAGCAGAGTCTAACGGTTCACCATAAATTAAATCCTACCCTTATGGCCCTACTGGATGCTATTCTTGCAGGTGTGCTTTCGATATTGTTTACGTATCTTCCAATATACAGGCTGAAAAAACATTTACACGCCCCTTTGCCAAAGGTGCAACTAAAAGAGACTGACCATTACCAGGAAGTTTAATCTCAGCGCAGATGACCTGCTACATTGGAAGCAACTTTACAAAGATGGGTAATGTTTATGCCTTTAAAATTACTACTGCCCGTATTAATTGGGGCCATCTATTATTGGCTTCGGATCTAATTTAAATTTATTGTTTTTTGCATTAAATGTAATGGTTAAATAACCGCCCATTCTTCCAACATTATTCCAGACAATCAACTCTTTTTTCTTATTATCGGTTATTTCAACGTTATCGAAAATTATAGTTCTTATGTTACCGGTTAAGGTTTTTATTCTTGAAAAATCAATTGTTTGAAAAACAGTATTGTCTTTTTTATGGATTATTTTCAGTTTGTCCATTTGTGCCTGATCGTGATTGCTCTTTTTGGAATATATACCAATAAAATAGAATTCTGTTAAGGAACCGGCTTGCAAAATTTCAATATCCTTAAATTCATTTTCTTCTATTTGATCAATTAAAATAGCAGTATTGGTTAATTGTAAAGACAAATGCTGATTTGTCGAAAGATTCGTCCAAACTCCAACACATTTCTCTTTAGAAAATTCAAACTCAAATGTAGCGGTGTATTTTTCATTGCTGATTTCATATAATAAAATTTTATTCTTTTTAAAATCAATTACACCTTCAAGTCTGATTGGGTTGTTATGGTTGTCATATTTATAAACACCTATAAGATTGAAGTCTTTTTTCTTTTTTTCTCCAAAATAGCCTTCTTTAATTTGGAAGGAAAGGGAAATAGGATATTTATCAATTTTACCTTTGTAGCTAAAACATTCGTACCAGCCCGCATAAGTTTTTGTTACGGCCATTATAACTATCAAAATTGCAAATATTGCTTTCTTCATATTCATTTTTTTATTCTCTTTAACTTTGTAAGTTAGTACATCTGGCGCTAAGTCCTACTTATCAGTAATTTTTCTTAGCCTCGTCTACACCTCTATTGAAATCGAACATCACAATAACATTGTTAATGACGATTGTCACATTGAATAAAAATCTCTTCATTTGATTTGTCAATAATTGAAATTTCCGGGCATCCAAAAGAAAAATATTCAAACCCAAAAACAACAGCCGGTTTATTTTTAAAAAGTTTTCCGGTCCACTGATTAATTTCGTTGTCCCCCTCTTCATAATTCAAAGGAGCGGGAGAAGTACCTTCACTTTGACTGTAAAGCTTTTCAATGATGATAGCTTTCGTTTTAGCATCAGTCACTAAAAGACGTCTGGCATAAATTGTTTTATTAGCATCTAAATAGTCCTGTAAAAAATACTGGTAATCGGCTGTTTTAAACGCGTAAGCAGTACCCGTTGACTTGTTTTTCAACAAAGTACGATCTTCACTTTTCATTGGTTTTGACGGATATTCTTTACTGCTAACTTTTTTCCAGTCAATTGGCTTTAAACCTTCTTTCGAAAATGGATTTTCTTTACCCACGTATACGAATGCAGCTCTAAAATAGTCACTGAATCCGTTTAAGTATTTCTTATTGATTTCAAAGCCAATCATAAAATCATAGTTGTGATAAGGCCAGTCTCCCTCGGAAGAATATCCATTTAACATAGCAGCGGTTTTCAGATTTTTCACAACAAACGAAACCAACTTACGTTTCGCATAATCGAATATAAAAACTGAATCGGTTTCGGATATATTGGTTTTAGATAAAAATCTTTTTCGGTAGTTTTTATCAAAAGTAAAATACTGAGCATCGTATTTTCCTAGTTTTTCGATGTTAGGTAAAATAAGTGTGTCCTTTTCATCATTTACAGGATAAATATCCGAAAGGGAAACAAAAGCAACATCACTACTGTCTTTCGGAGTTAAAGTGAATAAATTGATGCTTCCCTTTTGGGGAGCTACTTCATCTCCTTTTGGTATGGAATCGGTTTCAACCTGAGTATTATCAACTAAACCCGATTGGGCACTTTTTGAATTCTCTTTTTTATTGCAGGCAAAAAGCAAAAGCAGTAAGCAGGTAGGCAGGAGACGAGTTATTTTCATTTCTAATTCTGTTTAGGTGTTTTATAAGATGGATTTTATACAAGTTTCAAATTTTCCAAGGTCTTTTTTTGGCCATATAGATGTCAAAGCAGTTTGAAGATCAGATCAATAATATTTTAAAAACCTTAAAGATTAGTAAAATCAGGATTTCACAAATTCTTTGTTTTTTCAAAATTATCTGAGTTGGTAAAAGTTTTTACTTAAATTCATTGAGCTTATCATTTGGCAAATCATATTCGTAAAGTTTGTCTTTATCGCTGTCATAATATAACCATTGAATAATAGTAAAACGATTTTTAAATTCATAACCAATTCCCATAACTGTAAAATCCTTGTTTTCTCTCTTTTGATTTTCTATTGAATAGCTAATTTGCTCTTTATTTTTGATATGAAGCTGCAGAAGTTCGTTTTTTGAATTGGCAATGTAATATTCCGTCAGTAAATAAATCTTATCTAAAAAACCCTTTGAATAATCATCCTCTTTACTCCAATGGTATTTAAATTCCTTCTTGTACTCTTTTCTCATTTTAGAAACATTTCCATCTTTAATTTTCCTAACCGAAATCAACCAATCCTCAAGCATTGGAGTTTCTCCATCACCCGCAACATAAATGGTGTCTTTCTTCCATTGAATTTCACAAATATCGCCTCTTAATAAACTCCTGTCCTGATTTTTATCATTTACAAAACTGTACAATTCATCTCCTTTTTTTGTAAAGAGAGAGGTGTAATCTCCATCGTCATTGTAATCTACAAATTCAAAAATATCTTTAAAAACTTCTTCTTTAGCCTGAGTAATTTTAGAGTCCGTTTGTTTGGTATTCAATTTATGCTGATCTGTATTTTTTATCTCGTTTGTATTTTTTGCTTTATTTTCACAAGATTGCAGAACAAAACTTAAGAAGATGATGATAGATAAAAATAAGCTCTGGTTATTTCTCATTGTTTTTCTTTTGGTTGTTGATGGAAGGTTTTTATTTTAATATTTCTTATTTGAGTTAAAGTATAGCCTAAGAGTCTCGGATTTACAGGATTTTTTATTTTACAAAAATTCCTGAGAACAACTTGTTTTTATCAAAAATCAAAGTTGTTTTGTAAGGTCCGTTTTTAATTTCAATATAGTTTGCGAATTTTAAATCTTCATAGTCAATTATTGATTTTTTATCAAATAATTTGACTACGTCATCGAATTTCATACCTACGTTCAATCCATTTTCAAATGAAATTTCAACTTTTCTGAAGTCGTTTATAGCATACCCAACAATTAGGTTTTCTTTTCTATTTTCAGGGTTAACTTTGCTGGCGGATAAATAAAAATAAAAGTCATGATATTCATCCCGATACATAATTTCATTTACATTTCCGGTACTTCCATCAATTTCTTCCATTCGTTCAAAACTTTTGTTCATTTGAGATTTTGCAAAATCCTCTTCGGTTGATTTTCCTGTAATTAGATTACTTACATTCCAGTTTTTATCAATTTTTATAATGGGTTTGTTTTTAGTATCCTCCGGTTTGGTGCTGTTTTTTGTTAGTTCCTTGGTGTATTTTTCGCTATCACAACCTCCAAAATCAATGAGCCCGTTAAAAGTATCCCAATAACAAGTAGTAGATAAATTGGTGTTGTTCAGGATAATCAACCTGTCATAATCGGGTGCGAAAAAAATATATTTGTTCTCCTTTTTCAGATTCCAATATAAACCGTTGGCCGCATTGATGTTTTTTATACCCTTACCATATTTTAATTCTATCTTCTTTAAAATTTCCTTTTTTAAACCCGGAGTTTTCATTTCTATTCTCAGTCCGTAAATTTTACTTTCTGCATTAAAATTGAGTAAAGTGTTCTTTAACTCGTCTTCATTTTTGATTGGTTTTAAATCAATATGACCACCGCCAAATCTTGAAATACTATCTGTTTTGAGTTTTTCAGAGTTTATTTGAAAAAAGATTTTTTGTCCTTCCAGATCAATTCCTTCAAAACTATAATTTTCAGATTTTTCTACTTCAATCAACAAACAAAACGGGTATTCAATAGTTTCAACGCCAATAAGCACATTGTCATCGAAGTTTAGTACATCTTTGATTGGTTCGTTTAGATTTAATTTTAGTAAATCCATTTTCTTTTGTCCCTTGCAAGAAATCATAAATGGTAAAATTACAAGCAGTAATAAAAGTTTTTTCATTTTTAATTGGTTAATCATTGGGTTAAAAAATTCCATTAGCGTAAAACAAAGCAATGACCAAAATGGTTATAAACAGACTGAAAATCATTGCTGCATTACGTAAATTATATTGTTGTCGTTTGTTAAACTGGTAGATTTCTGCTAACAGAAATAGTAAAAATACAATTGAAAAAATAAAACTTAATTCAAGAATTCGATCAATTTCAGCAACAAAACTAAACCTGTCTTCTTGTAAATATTCAGGCAAAGTATAATAAGCTCCATTATAAATTATTAGGAGAGCAATCAGTACTATCGCAATTCTAATTAAAATGAATTTGTAGATTCTCATAGGTTGCTATTTATCATACTTTATTAATATCGATTCGTTTGTTTCGTTTTTAGTATTACTGCATATAGACGTCGGAACACAAATCTTAAAAAAAGATAACGCGAATGTAAGTTGATATAAATTCGTATCAAACAATTGAATATTCGTAAATATTCTTTATAAATCCGTATAAACCTTTTCGACTGTTAAGCATAATTTGTATTCGAAACTTTATTAGGTTCTTTTTTTGCAGGTTCAATAATGAAGGCTTCTGACCCGGAAAATTAAAATTCCTTCACTCTACACTATAAAAACAGGTAGAATTACGCTTAAAAATTCGAATTTTACTGAGTTTATTTGTTATAGAATTTCATTCCCAAAAAGAATAAACCAATAACAAAACTACCTGACTATGGAAAACTATTTACACGGCTTACTCGACGAAGACAAAGACCCTATTATCAAGCAATACTTAAAGTACATTGACGAAGGAATCCCACGTACGGATAAACCAAAAGACGTATTGATCATTGGTGCAGGAATGGCTGGAATGGTAGCAGCAAGTCTGTTAAAGCAGGCCGGCCATAAGGTCACGATAGTCGAATCAAACACCCGTGTTGGCGGCAGGATCAAGACTTTCAGGAATTCTAAAAACAAAAAATATTTTGAAGACGACAGTGTTTATGGCGAAGCGGGCGCGATGCGTATCCCAACCATACACAGTATGGTGCTCAAATACATTGATAAACTCGGACTCAAAACTGAGCCTTTTTATTATCTGTCTGTTGATAAAGAACAAGCAATCGCATATCAGGCAGGCTCAACTAAAAAGGAGCCGGATGTTACCAGAAATTCTATTTTCTACGTTAACCGTAAACGTGTTGTCCAGAATGAATATATCCCAAAAGATAAAACTACTAAGGTCAATGTAAACAAACTACTGGACTTTAATCTGGAAACCAGCGAAAACAGACGTGCCGACGAGTTAATGGCCGATCTCATTAATCCGCTTAAGGCTTTTATTGCAGAAAATCCTGAGGAAAACTGGCCTGTACTGATCGAGCGTTACGGAGAATATTCGATGCGTCGTTTCTTAAAGGAAAATTCAAAATATTCAGAGAATGCCATCGAGATGATTGGGGTCATGCAAAATCTGGAGTCCAGAATGGCCTATGATTTTATCCAAAGTTTTATTGAGCAAAATATCATTAAGGATTCTACTCAGTTTCTGGAAATTGTTGGCGGAAGCGACCTACTACCCAATGCGTTCTTTAAAGCGCATCACCTCGAAGAAAACACCTATTTTGATTGCAGAATGACCAAAATGATGCTCGTTAACAACAAGGTAAAGATAGAAGTAGATATTGAAGTAGAGCGTGACTTTCAGTTTTATGAAGACGCAGGATTCAAAGCATTAACAACACCTGTCGGTGAGCTCGAATTTGATGAAGTGATTGTCACCATACCTTTTTCGGCATTAAGACATGTGTACGTAACACCTCAATTTGATCAGCCCAAACGAAAAGCAATTCGCGAACTACACTACGATTCTGCTACTAAAATATTGCTGGAATTTCGTCAGAAATGGTGGCAGGAAGCACCCTATAATATTGTTGGCGGCGGTACGATTACTGATTTTTCGAACCGTTTCACCTATTATCCAAGCAATGATTTGGGAAGTAAAGGACATGGTCTCATACTGGCATCTTATTGCTGGTCTGACGAAGCAAGCCGCTGGGATTCTATGGATGATGACGACAGGTATTTTTATGCACTTAAAAACCTGGCCATCATGCACTCCGATGACAAGAAGGAACAGCAGCGTATTATCGACCTAGCCGTAATTACCTCGAGCATCAAGGACTATAAAAAGAAAGGCGGAAAATTAATTGGTGGTGCGACACAAAGCTGGATGCGCGATCCATATGCCTATGGTGAAGCGGCAATATTTAATCCGGGGCAATTAAACTTATTGCAGCGTCATATCATCTCAACCGAATGGGAAGGGAAAGCACATTTTGCCGGAGAGCATACTTCGCTAAAACATGCCTGGATTGAAGGCGCCATCGAGTCCGGAATTCGCACCGCACTGGAAGTCAACGAAAATACCGGTAACCTGAATAACCCCATTTAAGATGTCACAGAAAAAAATCACCGTTGCAAAATACCTGCAAATACGTCTGGAACAATTAGGACTTACCCATTTATTTGGAATTGCAGGTAATTATACCGCGCCGTTTCTAAATACAATTCACGAAGACAAAAATGCAAAAATTAAAATCGTTAACGATACGAATGAAATAAATGCCGGGCATTGTACTGATGCTTACGCACGCCAAAATGGTTTCGCTGCAGTAGCAGTAACCTATGGCGTGGGCGCATTTACCTTACTCAACTCGGTTGCAGGTTCGTATGTAGAGCACTGTCCGGTACTTGTGATTAATGGAGCTCCAACGAACAAAGACCAGCAACGAAGCCTTGTTCAGGGCATGCTGGCATCACATATGACAGGTGATATGTACAGTAACATCAATGTGTTCCGAAACGTTACCGTTGCGGCAGAGCAAGTCACAGGCTCATCAGATGCTCCTTATAAAATTGATGCAGTGTTGAATGCCTGTATTTTATATGGAAGACCCGTTTATTTAGAAGTTTTTGAAGATGCGTGGCGAATGGAATGCGATTCGCCTGTCGCTCCATTAGCAGAAAGGGAGGGCTCTAAATGTCAAACAAGTGCACGCAAGGCTGCCCAAAGAGTAGCGGCAATGGCACGCGGAAAAGAAATTATTTTCTGGGGTGGTATCGAAATCCAGCGTTACGGTATTCAGAAGGAATTCCTTGATCTGATCCAAACTACCGATACAGAATTTGTGACCTCTATACTCGGGAAATCAATCGTATCGGAAAATCATCCGAAGTTCAAAGGTGTTTTCAATGGTAAGGCATCGCCAAAAGATGTCAAAGAACAATTCGAAAAAGCCCAGCTAAAAATTGGCCTTGGCGTATGGACCACCGGCAAAAACCTGGGTGGTTTTGATGTCTGGAAAGAAGACACTGTACTTGCTAATCACAGCGGTGTAAGAATTGGTGCTTCTTATGTGGCCAATGTATCGCTAAGAGATTTTATCCTATTCCTGAAAGAAGAACTTACTAAAGTTACCTTTAGTGCTTACGAAATGTATGATAGTAATGAGCTATCTGAATCATTCTTCTTAGCTGATGACAGCATCACGAGAAAAGGGAAGCCGGCGCTTACTTATGATACCTTTTTCAAGCGAATCAATACTTTTATAGACGAGAGACATATAGTGGTTGCCGATGCTGGTTTTCCTTTATTGGGTGCCCAAGGCATCCGTATTGCGGAACCAAACGGATTCGTAGCGCAGGCATCATGGCTTTCGATAGGGTATTCTGTTCCTGCGGCAACCGGAATAAAATGTGCCCGACCTGATAAAAGGCCGGTAGTTTTTGTTGGTGATGGCGCTTTTCAGGAAACTTGTCAAGCGATATCTACACAGAATAAACTGAAACACGACACCATTGTTTTTGTTTTGGATAATGGTATTTATGGTATTGAACAAATGCTTGTTAATCCAAATCCGTTTCGTGGTGCAGACAAGGTAGAATATAGTGTTCCCGATTTAAACAACGTTTATGATTACAACGAAATGCACCGTTGGAAATATGCGAAACTCGTTGATGTCTTTGGAGGAAAAGGTTTTGAAGTCAACACTCTCGACGAACTCGAAGAGGTTTTAAAACAGCTTGACAACATTAAAGAAAATACCATTGTACATGTAAATATCCCTAAAACTTCTATTCCCGAAGCAATTGCTTATAAGACAGAGGAGCCTGGAGAGGATGAATTTCTGGATAAAAACTGGAGTTTATGTTAGGTTTAAAATGGAATAATTTTTAAAACATTCCGTCAAGATAAACAAGTTAACGTCAATTGAAGAACACCATACCACGATAAAAAATGGACATTGTAAAACACAACAAATTAGCTTGGGACAATTATGTTGAAAAAAAAGACCGTTGGACAATTCCTGTTTCCGAACAAGAATTAGAAAATGTAAAAAATGGAAACTGGAATATTGTTTTGACACCGAGAAAAAGCGTCCCTCACAGTTGGTTTCCCGACCTAAAAGACTTAAAAATTTTAGGACTAGCATCTGGTGGCGGACAACAAGGACCAATCCTTGCTACTTTGGGAGCAGAAGTTACTATTTTTGATAATTCTGAAAAACAACTACAGCAAGACAAAACTTTAAGAGACAGATTTGACCTTAACATAAAAACAATTCAGGGAGATATGAAAGATCTTTCTGCCTTTGCAGACAATTCGTTTGATCTGATTTTTAACCCTTGCTCAATAGTTTTTGTTGACAATGTTTTACCCGTTTGGAAAGAGTGTTTCCGGGTTTTAAAACCAAACGGAATTCTAATGACAGGCCTAATTAATCCGATTTCATTTCAACTTGACGAAGAAAATTTGAAGCTAATTTACAAGCAACCATTTTCTGACCTCCACTCATTGCCAGCTGAAAAATTAAAAGAATTGAAAAAAAATAAGGAAGCTTTAGTTTTTGGACATAGTCTGACAGACCAAATTAATGGTCAATTAGAGGCCGGTTTTAGCGTGACAAATCTGTATGAAGACATTTGGGGCGAAGAAAACAAAATAGACGAATTTTTTCCCTCTTTCATAGCAACAAGAGCCGTAAAACTGATACAATAACAGACGCTACAAGGGGTTATACGTCAAACTAGCTGACGCAAAACCCCTTGTGTGCGAAAGTTATTTTTGTATTCTCCATTTTACAAAATGATGATGCTGTTCAACTATCTTGTTGCGATAGTTATGGTCTAATCTTTATATTTTAAAACGAACGTTTCAAAGCTTATAGATCCTTTTTGAAAAGCCCGGCTTTTAGGTTTGAACCAATTGAACCTTCTGCTAATTGCAGGTAATTGCGTTTACTCTGATCTTTTTCAATTTTTACAGTTCCGGTAGTTTGTACGTTCTCCATCTTTAAAAAATCTGTTGCTGTTGCATCGTTACCACTCAACGGACCGCTACCATATCCTGCCAGATTGTTATAATCAGCAAAAAGACAATCATAAGCTTTGTACTGACGTGTACTTCCTTTTTCTCTTATCCATACCGTACTGCTGTTTGCTATAATGTTATGGTGGAAGTCAAAATTGTCTCCATTTGTACTTTGTGTAGTCCATACACCACTGAAATAACTACCATATACCAGTGAATAACGCATAACATTAGGGCTACCGGTCCCTCCATCGTTTTGCCAAAAAACAACCGGATTTTTGCAATTGAAAAAAACACAATGATCGATAACCAGACCATAACCATTGGCTATTACGCCCACATGTAAGGGCAATACATCAACATTCCCTGCAAACAGGCATTGAGTTACAAGCAAATCGTCTAATTTTTTTCCATTACGCCATATAGGGTAAGAACGACGCAGATTGGTACCATCTATGTAAGAGTAATCCGGACTACCTGTAAATCGTAAACCTTCAATGGTTACATGGCTAACCTCAGGTTGGATCCCTTTTGCCTCTTCTCCACCCACTCCCGGTGAAAGTGGAACTGCCGTTACTATAACTGGCATTTTTTGAGGAGTCCAGTCCGCGTCGTCAGGCATACTATACGCACGAATGACAAGACGGTTTTTAAAGGTATATTTGTCATTTGTGAATACAACTGTTTCCGTTAATAGGTGTACACCTTCTGAAAGATAGATTGTAGTTGCTCCCTGCTCTTTGTTTAGGTTTACTCGCTTGGCAGCCTCTGCAAGTGTTTTTAAAGGATTAGATTTCAATCCGGAATTTGCATCGTGGCCAATCTGAGGATTAACGTATAGCTGTTCTGCCTGCAAGGACAATACGCTCATAAAAACCAATAGAAAATTAAGTGTGAATTTTATCATATTCTTTTTTTTGTAAAATTAGAATACTTTTATCCTGCCAAAATGGTCATTTTATCTTTAAAAAGGTCATTTACATTTTCTTTCGATATTGTTGCGGTGTGGTCCCCGTAAATTTTTTAAAGAAACGGTTAAAATTGGACGGATCTGAAAATCCAAACTCATAGGAAATCTCTTTTGCGGATTTATTCTGGCTAAGCTGTTTCTTTATTTCTGAAATCAGTTTGTAATGAATCATCTGCTGGGCTGATAATCCACTAAATTGTTTGCAAATTTTATTAAGAAATGCCGAGCTGATATTGAGTATTTTTGAATAGGCTTCAACACTATGGTCCTCTACAAATTTCTTTTCCAATAAAGATCGAAATCGATAAAAATCTAAATGAACATATGTATCCCCCTGAACATTGTGGACCGCTGCATAATATCGATTGAGAACTACAAGTAATTGATATAGAAGTGACCTTATCAAATGACTGCTATCATTCTGAAGCTGTCCAAACTCCTTTTCAATTCCATATAAAAGTTCAAGACATTTTTCAAATGATATCTCGGATATCTCCATCTCGGTTGGACTTGAATATTGATGGAAATATTGAAATCGATATAGAAATAGTTCATCCGAAAAAAAAAGATGAAGAAAATCTTTTTCAAAGAAAAGTGTATAGCCTCTTACCTCCTCCTTAATCTCCCAACGACGCACTTGCCCCGGACTTGTAAAAATAATAGTTCTTGGACTTATTACTATTTCATTCTCGTTCAATGTGATAGTCCCCGTTCCTTCTTCGATGAAAAGGACCTCGTAAAAGCTAAGTTGATGTAATGTATCATCTAATACAAAATTTTCCAATGTTTCGATACGTCCAATATCCAACAACAATTCCGAACCATACTTGTACGGAAGAAAATGATACGTTTTAACTTTTGTGACTAATGCCATTCTTTATAATTTCTTGTTGTTTTTCAGAGGAGTTAAAAATACAAATTTTCATTATCGGAAGGAATACCTTTTTTGCCACAAAACCTTAAGGCCGCTTATTTTCTGTTTTTATCAAAAAGGAATTACTTATTTTCGACCTCTTTCTTATTAAGTCAATCTAGTATTAACTTATTCCAAGACGAAACATGTTAAACATGTCCTGGTCGGTTGTTTAGTTTAAAGGGGGGCTTTAGTTTAAAAAAAAATTGAACTAAACCTTATGGATAATGAATATGTAACTATCAAAATTTATTATTATTTCTATACTTATAAGTAAACTCTTTAGACTGTTTATCTCCCGGTAAATTATACTTCATTACTATTTCATAATTCCCGTATCGCATACACAAAAAATTAGCTTTTATAAAACGTTTTGCTATTAACTCAACACTAGTATCTCCATTATTATAAGCATTAACAATCTGATTCTTTAAATCAATCCAATCCTCTTTATAAAGTAATGGCATATTGTATTTATAGGGAAAATTATCTCTCGTCCACGATGGGTTTGTGTCATTTCCTATATAAGTTATATATGCTGCACTTAGTGGTATTGCTTTAACAGGAATCACTCCTAATTCATTCGTATCTCTTTTACTTATAGAATAACTGCCATTTAAAGGATAATCTTTGTATAAATAAGGATAAACATCAATCGCATAATACTCATCGTTAAGTTTTGATTGTGCACTTATCATTGGTTTATTATCACTATAATTTACACCTTGAAGATCAACAATATCAAATGCTTCCTTACTTGAAATCGTATTGGTTAAATAAATAATATCTGAAGTCAACACGCCAAAATTATAACTTTCAGTACTTATGGAATTCATTTTAGAAGTAAAATTTTTGTATTTACTTGTATGGAATGAATAAGATAAACGCTCAATACTTCCTTCAGCTTTAGACAATGCGTCGGCCTGATTTTCCCTTACTTTTATATCATTCCCCTCATCATCAATCGTGTTTGTTTTGGCTGAAACTGTAGCATTTCTTGACGATGCTTGTTTTAAAGTACTCACTATCGAAAAATTATACCTCTTTTCCTGATCGATATTAGGTAAATCATAATACACTTCATTTGAATTGGTATTGTAGCTAAATGCAGCAGTCTTTGAATTAGAGGTTCCGTCCTGATCTAATTTAATACTGGTTTCCCAGCTGGCATCTTCAAACAAATAATCCTGCCCTCTTTTCAACTGGATGTATCCTTTGGGATATTCTTCTTCCAGGAAGTATTTTTGATTTACCACAGGATACGAATACTTAATATTATGCAAAGGAATGTGATTTGGTGCACCTCCCGTCGTAAAGAGTCTTTCCTCTAATTCAGTCGCTACTTTACCATCTATTTTTATAGGCTGAAAAACTCCCCCTACCATCTTTTGAAAACTAACCTCAACCTGAACTTTAAGCTGTTTATTCGGAGGTAAGATATCTGTTGAAACAAAATTAACTTTGTCTTTCATAAAACTCCATTCGAAAGTACCCGGAATCTCTTTTGTACCATCAAAAACCTTAAATCGCTCTAAGATTATTTTGTAGGTTACATCTCCCGTATCCTCAGGAATTACAAAGGCTTCATTAACCTTCATCGAAAAGGCAGCTTGCGGTACGGCAAAAACATCAACATCTGCTGAATTCTGTTTTGGTGTCACATCAGTTATAAGCTTAAGTCCACCAAGCGGCGATGCATTTTCAAACTGACACTCTTGTCCGATCTCAAGCTTGAAACGGAATTTACCTTTAATTAATCCTCCAAGAACATTCATGTTTCCGCCTACATATCCACGCATCCAAACGGGGTTTGGTAATTTTGCCTGTAATAAAACGGCAGCCGCTCCTGAAATAATTGGGATTTTAAATCTCAAAAACGATAATTTAATTCTAATTCCAAGCTCCCCCTGAAGAAAAGCATAAGATTGTCCGTTAGCATACCAACCGTTTATTCCCACAGTCTTTCCTGTGTTAGAACATCTGGCTTCCTGATAATCTTTCAGCATAATATCAAACCCCATTCCTGCCTGAAAACGAGCATAAAAAAGAAGAAAACTTAAATCTCCTGTATCAAAATCTAAACTCGCTCCAAAGGCCAAACCTCCTCCATTTGCAAGTTCATTCTCGTTACGCATGTAATCTAATTCTCTGGCGTCCACACCTAAAATACTTGCAACCTCCGGTGGTGGTGCCGGGCTTTCCGGAAGCAATGTACCAGCCATAAAATAACTTGTGGTTTTTAAGAACACACCGGCTACGCCAATTTTTATACCACATCTTAGTTTTGGTGTTCCCATGTACATATACCAGTCTTTAGGATCTTTATGAAAAACTCCCCAAACTGCTCTTCCTTCAGGACCGGTTCCGGAAAGAAAGTTTCCCGGTGTATTAATATATACATCCGTAGTAGCATGCATCGAATTGTTCTGAAAATCAAATTCTACTGCCGCTGCCATTCGGATACCAACGTCAGCAGATAATGGTCCGGGAACTGCTTTATTTGCCTCCGGTATGTACTTACTGGCAAAAGAACCTTTTAAGTCAGATTCGCTAACACCTAAGAAACTTGTTTTTGCATTGGCATCCTTTGCTACTTTTCCAATCAGATCATTAATTTTTTTCATTCCTGATATTTCTGCCATAACATTTGCTTTTCCAAAAATGGCCAATCTATTTACCCCTCCTTTTGAGTTAAAAGCCATTTCAAATCCGGCTTCACCATCACAAATCGTTTCTGAGCCAAAGTGAAAATAAATTAATGCTTTTACTCCTAAACTTATTTTTTCATCGGGAGTATAACTTAGTCCTGACGGGGAGAAATCTGCAATGGAGATATCAGAATTACGTCGCATTTTATAATAAGCACCTCCACCAAAACCAGTAATCATAAAGGGGGTACCTGGTGTTGGAGGAAATTTTACTGCAGCATCAAAATACCAATACCTAAAAGTAGTACGTCCAAAAATAGCCTTCGCTTTTACATTTACAACTTTAGCAACATCGACTTCTAAATCTGCATTAAATCCGTCTCCATAAACAGGGTCTTTTTCCATTAAGATAAGACCACCTTTAATCGTCAGTCCGCTAAATTGACAATCAATATTGATTGCCGATAAATCCAGTCCGTTGTAACGGCTTCTTTGTCGATAACCATCATTGTACATTTTGCCTTTTATCCCAATACGAGCCGTAGCCCCTGCTCCAACAGCATCCATCAAATTAATCCCTAAATCAAAATCGATTCGGGAATCATCTCCATTAATCATCACATTTATATTGCCTATCGAAACGGGGAAATTACCAAAGGATACCATACCCTTATACCCCATATTTCGAACAGAAATAATTGGAGAAACGGTCTGCAATTGCAAATTCTCAAAAGAGATTCCTTTAAAATCAACAGTACGTTTACCCTCAATATCCTTGTCATCTGAAGCACTCTTATTTGTTCCAATAGAAACGGTTCCGTTTAAATTAGCTTTGGGTAAAAACCTTCCATTGACCAATTTTAACTCAACAGAACTATTAGGCAGCAATAAGGCTTTAGCTTTCCAGATATCAAAAGATAAGGAGTCTTTAGTAACAACAACTAACTGCTGCTCACTCATGGATATAAATCCATTGTAAAACAATCCCTTTCTATTCGTTTGGGTCTGCTTAGAATTTGTTGCAGTTGTCGCTGTCGATTTAGTAATTGGCAGTAAGATTTCTCCGCTTAGATTTGCTTTTACAAAAGTATTAGCTGCAATAGTAACATCAATATGATCTAAAGAATAGGCCCATGATTTTTCCTGACTGGTAATACCTCTATCCAACGGAAAAACGTTATCGGCGTAAAAAGTTCCCGAAACCCCGAATTTGTCAATAATAAGGTTACGGGCTCCTACAAAAAGTCTCTCTTTACTTGATGCTGTATCTGTAGTTTGAAATTCCTTAGGTAAACCAACATCAAAAGTCTGAATAAAAACTCCCTTCCATGCTTCCTGACTAGGGGCTAAAAGTGCATTTTTTATATAATATTCCGGAAAGGTAGTTATTGGGTCATTTTTTAAGTCGCTTAGATCCAGGACCGCATTATTTACTAAAAACTGAAAATTACCCTCAAAATCTTTTCCATTTCGTTTATCTTTTAAAACAAAGGGTTGCAAGCTTACATTCACTAAAATGTCATTCCAACTGCTTGCCATAAAACTAAACTCTCCCCTGACACGATTAGGAATCTGAACCGTTTTCCCATTGTAATACGTTTTTGGAACGGTTAATAAGGCTTCGTCAACTGTATCGGTTGCGGGATCAATAGGCAATATCAAGTTCCTTGAAAACTCAACAGCTCCCGAAATTTTCATTTCTTTAAACCCATTACAATCAATAGTTACGTAAGTTAGGTCATTGACATTACCGGTAGCCATATCAAAACCACCATATAAAGAAACCTGCCATTTATTATCGCTGAACGGAATATCAACATTGCCCAACAATACTAATTTGGCTTCTCCCATAATTCCCCCCTGATGCGATAATTTTACATTATCGGCACCAAAAAACAATTGCATTGGTTGCCCGTTTTTATCTTTTTGCGGAATATCAATCCTACAAAAAACGGTAAGTGTTGTATATTCTGCTGAAAAAACTGCTTTTGTAATTCCAATCGAGTATTGAACATTGTTTACTGTATTACGAATTCCGATTGGCAACTCAACCAAATCCTGATTCGAGAATTTATCAACCCAACGATCAGACGCTTCAATCTTCTCGATTGAACTCGATGCCGTACCAACTTGCTGCACAGCTGCAATTTCCTGCCCGTAAGAAAAAACAACCGAAAGCATAATCAATAATAACGATAATTGTATTCTGTAAAACCTTTTCATTAGCAAACCTCCTTCTTCTATTTTAAAATAAAGCATAGTAACTTCTTGTTATAATTCTTTAGTTATTCTTTAGTTATTCTTTAAATATCTAAATTCAACCTCATTATCTTTAACATATTTAAGAGCTAAATTGTGATAAAAAGGAATTAATTTGATTTTTAATTCTTCAATTATTTCTCCATCTGTTTTCTTCTGTTTCATCATTTTAAAGAAGTAACCCAATTCATTTTTATTAAAATTGGAAAGATTTTCATTTTGATGAATTTCATCTGCCGAGACATTAGCCAGAATTGAAATCTCATTGATTATCCACCGATGTACTACTAAGGGCTGCAATTTTTTATTTTTCCGTTCTACCAGTTTTAAATAAGAATTATAACTTATTCTGTTTGTAACATCCTGTTCGTTTAAACCATGCATTTTATGTTTATTCACTCTTGCCAAAGCCATGACATAATCATTTTCAAACCCTTCATCTTTTCGAATCATTTCTTCCTTCAGACTTTTCACGGTTTCAAGAATGAACCTATTATATCGGTCTAAGATGTTGTTGTTTAAATCGTGGACTTCTAAGTAATTCAGTGCCTTTTCTTTAAAACTCTCATCGTCAGCAGTTAGGATAGTAAGAGTCAGTAAATGTTTTAAATCCTCTAAATCCTCCCTAGGCATTGGTCGTAATGCTAATTGCAGATTTTCAAGCTGTTTGAAAATTTCATTTCTGGTTCCTTCGTAAGTCTTTCCTTTATACTTCACTTTTAAAATAGGATTCGTAGCAATTTTAGCTTCTTCTTTGGATTCCTTCTTTGCCGGTAATTTAATCTTATCCAATAAATAAGAGTAATTTAAAGTTGCCGTTAAATCGTTAAATCCCTTAGCAGTAGAGCTGTTTCTAAACATTGAAATAATACTCATATTAAAATTATGCTTTTCGAGGAGTGCACAACTGTTATTGAACTTAACTCCAAAAACAGAACTCGAATTCGCATTACTCTGAGAATTATTATAAAGAAATCCCAAATTAGTATTCAACTTGTCTTTAAGCATTTTTTTTGAAGCTCCAACAGCTCCTCCAACTGACGAATTATTATTTCTTACTACTTCATTGCTGGTGTAGTTAATTGAACTGTTTAAAGCTACTTTAACTCCTATCAAATTAATCGAGTGCGCCAAATTATAATTCTGAACAGTACTTGCCTGTCCTTTTCCTATTATTCCACCTTGCTCATTGGCCTGACCGGCAATGCTATAATTAAAATTTAAGTTTTGATTCTTTTTTCTCCCAAAAACATAGGACATATTTACATTGGCATTCTGTGATAACTGTCTATAATCTAAAGTATCAGACTGAACTAGATTAGGGTTATTAATAAGTTCAAACTGATCCAGTTTTTTATTAGTATGTGTTGAAAAATTAGAATAACTCCCCATAACATTCAATTCATCCGTTACTCTGAAATTCATATTAATTGCCCCTACAACCCGTTTCGTGTCCTGTTTTTTAGCTTTAGCCAAATCATCTCTTTGATAGCCTAAACTGCTCGATACCATAATTCTATCCTGGTAAAAAGGACGCGAAAAACGCAAGGCAATATTTTCTAAGTCATTATTAAAATACAGTGCTCCTAAAGTATTGTAGTTTGGATCAATCCGCTCATATGTTAAACCGACAATACTCTTTTGAATATTGTAATCAAAATTGACATTTAATGCGTTCATAAAGCTTGTACTTTCTTTACCGGAAAATAACTTATCTCTAAAACTTCCACCTGATATTGTATTACTTCTAACATCATCTGTTAAAACAGACAAAGCATACTCTACATTAAAATTTAAATTTCTCATCAAAGAAGTGCTAAAAATCAAGCTGTTTACAAAGTTTTCTTTTGGTGTAACTCCTTTATCATTCCTTAAGTTCAAGGAATTAACATCGTCTTTGGCATAAAAACCAATCCAGCCTATTTTATACTTTTTCTGTTCAAAATCTATTTTTGCTCCGTATCCAAAACGTTGATATACGGGAATTCCTCCTGAAGCATCTTGCTCTGAAACTGCTTTGAGTAACTGTCCTCCCATTAAAGATATTTTAAACGGACTTTGTGGCGTAAGTTCTAAGCCAATTCCTTTAAACGGAAAACCGCTTAACGTATAGGGCGAAAATGTCATACTGGCGTTACCTATATAGGCTTTCACCCATTTGTATTTGGGCATAATGCTCAATCTGTTAAAATCAAATGGAGCTGTATACCCTAAGTTATTTCCCTGATTGGTAACACTATAAGATAACGGAACACTAAAATTAAATGCGCTAATATTCAGGTTTCCAGAAAGCAAGTAGGTAAAAGGCTCACGCTGATCTGGCATATTAGATTTATAGTACATCATATTGGCATTAACATTACCGGTAACTTTAAAATTTGGCTTATAAAAATTCTCTAAATCTACATCCTGAGCATATCCCTTTTTGCAAATACAACAAACAAAAACAATACATAACCCAAATAAGATTCTCTTATTTAATCTCTTCATTTATTGATTATTCTTTTTGTACTTTGATGTCACACAGGATATAAGAACCTGCTCCGTTTTTTACCATATCTTTAATTTTTATAGCCCCTTTTCTTCCATTTTGTGTTTTAAACAAAACAATTCCTGGATGCATAAAACCAAAGTCCTGAGCTCCTGCCGCACTATAATTTATATTTAAGAACTTTATTGGGCTATCATTTACCATAGCGTCAAATTGCGCTTCGCTAAAATTCAAACCACAATTACACAAATTCTGAGAATTTACAAAAATGGTATTTTGTTCATTTTTGAGTGCCGAAAAACCATAATTGTTTACCAGATTGGGTGATATAAATTTATTATAGCCGAAATTACCATTCAACCCCTGAAAAACTACATCTATTAAACTGCTGATCTGATCGTTAATTTCATTTGCTTTATAAACCTGCCTCGTTACGGTTGAAAACATAGCACCGATATTATTCCCATTGTGTGCTGTATTTATTCCCAATTTAATATTGGTCAGAGTACGCAAATTAGTATCCGGCAACACCGTAATTGTTGTTTTAAAAATCTGGCTTGTTTTATCGTTTGAAGCTTCTAATGTTAGTTCGTGACTTCCTACTCCACTAAACACAACTGTTGGATTCTCTTCTGTTGATGTTGCGGGATTTCCCCCTTCGAAACTCCATTTATAATTCGTCGCACTAACCGATTTGTTGCTAAAATTAATCGTTACCGGAGCCTCATAATCATCATCTTCAAAATTTGGTTCATACGAAAACAGGCTCACTAAAAACGGAGCAACTGTGATATTTTTTATTACTTTTTCTGTTTCAAGCCCATTTGAAACGGTTAGAGTAATTGTGTGATCACCCGGAGTAGTAAATACTGCATTGGGAGGTGTTTTTCCTGTGAAATTTGCAGGTATTCCATCCTCAAAATTCCATACATAAGTAAGTCCCTCACCTGCGGTATTATTAGTTAAAATAACTTCTACCGGTGAATAATTGCTTTTTACAATTTCATGTGTAAAGTCAATATGGATTCCTTCTTTAATCACAACCGTTTTGCTAATTTCTTTACTCTCACCGTCTATATTCGCAGCTTTCAACTTTATGGTATAAGTTCCTTGCTTTTCATATAAAACCTCTCCCGGATTTTTCAAGTTTGAGCTACTCGGGCTTCCGCCTTCAAATGCCCATTCGTAGGTATCTGCACCTGTAACTTTGCTATCTATTTTAACGATAACTGGTGCTGATTCATCTGCGTTTACATACGATGTCGTAAAATCACCATCAACTATCATTGAGGTTTCCTTATAACACGAAGTAATTACTGTAAATAAAAATAAGAATATAGTTTTTTTCATGATTACAATTTTGAAACCACTACAATACTTAGATTGTAGTGGTTTTTTTATTTTTTTATTTTGCCGTTACAGCAAATTTGGATTGGAAGTCAGATATTTTAATTAAATACAAACGTATTTCTAAATACAAATCGTTTCCTTTAATCTTCATCATTCTAATATCTTTATAATCTAACGAAAAATGAGTATCACCTTTCCCTACTTTAAATTCTCCGTCTTTGAAAAGTGACAAAGTATTATCCAGAAGATTTACTTTATAGATGACTTATCTGCTAACTAATACATATAAATCATTCTTAGAATCAAATGCGATGTCACGATAATAGGCAACTACATTTGTAGTCGAAATTAAAGTTGATACTTTCCATTCATTATTTACATATTCAAGTTTACTAATATTAGAACTAACAAAAGCTGAAGATGCTCCTGTACTCATATTATCAATTAGGTACAAAACATTATTTTGAGAAATTATTTACTGCAGTTATTTTCATAATCTCCTAACACTTTTATCAATCCTTCAAGTGTTTTAAAATTATAGTTTTCAAACACGAATGAATCACATTTTAGATATTCGATGACATTTTTCTTCAATTTATCGTTGCTTGATTTGTTTGTGTACAAGCCCTTTTCTTGTGTTGGAATTTTTATAATAAAATCAGATGACAAAACTGGATCTACCAAAACCATGTAACCATCTTTCTCATACAAAATTTTATAAAAACTTGAAAAATCAAAGCTTAAAGAATTTAGGCTTCCAGCAGTAGCCATTGTATTCCCTATCGTTTTTAATCCTAAATAGCACTCTCCGGAATTTAAACAAAAACGGATTCCATTTTTTGACTTAAAAGATTCGTTTTTGCTTTTTCCCTTTTCATTTGTGTAAGTAAGAGTTACTGTTTTGCCATAAGTGGTAATATCTGTTATACCATTGCTGCTATTTTTATTAATAGTTACGTCTTCAAATAAGGCATTAAGAGTACCTTCTCTTTTTTGTCCTTTTTCATCAATCAAATAACCAGATACATCATAAATGTTCTTTGAATTACTTTTGGCTTCATCGAGCGCTTTACCAGTTTGTTGGGCATCTTCCATTCTTTGTTCCTGGATTACTCCTTTCATTTGTTCTCCCAACTCATATCCATTATAAAGTAACGTTGCCACAATGTTTACTGCATTTTGATCCTTACTAAGGGGAAATGCAGCTGAATATCCAACTAATTTTATTTTAAATACCTTTCTATCAATAGTCAGCAATTCTTGTATTAAATAAGAATTATTATTAGGATTTAAACCACCTTGTTGATAGTACTCACCAACTTTTATGTTATTAAAATCAAAAACTGTATAATCAACATGAGTAGATTCTATCTGGTCTTTGGTAGATCGTCTGGAAATTTTCCCTACTAAAACATTGTTCTTTAAAATATTTCCAACTCCGTCAATAGCTATTTTATCCTTATTATATAATGCTATGGCATTGTTGTAATCTTCTGTAATTTTTCTCTTTTTTAATTCCAACTCTTCAGAAATCTTGGTCGTACCTGTTTCTGTCATCTCTTTTAATAAGCTTTCATTAATTCCTTGTGCAGATAATAAAGGACGTGGAGACTCAATAAGATTGGCAACCAGATTTTTTTCATATCCAAACGAGGATCCATTTGGTGATTTTACATAAGGAATTTCCGTTTTTTTATTGGTTGCTGCATCTGTGATTTCATACCAATAATCAAATGCACCATTATCATAAACCACCTGCTTGACTTCAACGGTCATTTTAGGAGTTTTGTCTAAACTACTGATAGTATAAAGTGCTTTCTTATTATCTATCAAGGCAATTGCCTGATCATCAATTACTATTTTACTTCCCTTTACTTTAAAATTCTGAGCATGGTTTACTACACTTATCAAAACCAATGCGATTGTCATAATTTGTTTTCTCATTTCATTTATCTATTTATTTTATAAAACTTTTTTTCATTTTTTTGTAAAATTTGTTGATTGTTTTGCATGTCAACAAAACCTCCTAAGTCAATTTTGATCTTTCTACCTTCATCGTATTGCATTAAAAAATACTATTAATAGGGTTAAAAAATAAATTTTAATATGTAAATACCTTTTATTAATTAATTTTAATCATAATATAACCTAGCCAATTTGTTCAAATGGCTAGGTTATTCTTCAATTATAAAGTGTGGTATTGTTGGTATGTTTAAAATTGTAAGCTTAACTATGGGAGTGATAAAACTTACAATAATATCTAAGTTGGTTTATACTATTTTAAAAGATTTTATTCTTCACTTTGACTATCAAACTATTTTCTTCTTAATCCCCCGCTCCCGCACGAATCCTTTCGTGTGGTACGTTTCTACTTGCACTCTCAGAATTACGAAATTTATAGTTTCTACTCATTTTTAATATTGTAAACCTTTATAACGAGACTAGTCCTTGACATACATACTGCCACACGAAAGGATTCGTGCGGGAGCCTGGGATTCGTGCGGAGCGAGGGAAATTATTCTTCTATCCTCTCATATTTTTTTGATAATGGTTCAATAATATCATCTTCAAATAATTTTACTTTTCTGTATTTATCCAATGAAAACCAACCAAAATCATCATTTATCTGACCATTAATTTTAATCAGCATAAAACTAGAAAAATCACCATCCTCACTTGGAAAACTTATTATATATCTCATCTTTTCTTTCTCTAAATAAATTATTACATTTTCTCTGTCAAAAGCACTGCTTTTAACAATAGTATCATATATAATAATGTTTTGTCCTTCAAAAATTTTTCTAAATTCATTTATACTGATTTTAGCATGCGCTTCAAATTTATAATTTTTAATTTTTCCAGTTCCACCAGATCCAGCACCATAAGAATAGAGAAAAGCAAAACCAATCCAGTACAAAATAATTATACTACATACCAAAACACCTAAAACAATCGACCATTTGATAACTTTCATAATTTAATATTTTTTCATTTTTTTCCCCTGCTCCCGCACGAATCCTTTTGTATGGTACGTTCTACTTGCACTCTCAGAATTACGAAAATTATAGTTTCTACTCGTTTTTAATATTTCAAAACTTTATAAAGAGACTAGGCCTTGACATACATACTGCCACACGAAAGGATTCGTGCGGGAGCCTGGGGAAAATAAAACATCAAATTTTGTATTACATAATATATCCGTACATAGGGTTCTACAATCACTTATGATTTGATTATCACTTAATACTAAAGAATTTAATTTATGTTGAGGATTCAAGCTATAATATTTCTTCGTTTGTTCCCAATCAGGTATCTGAATAAGTGGTAAAATAGGGAAAAAAGACTTTGAAATTATCTCTTCACAATCCAATTGTATTTTTGAAAAAGTCACCATTTCTTTAATTATTCATTAAATTCTTCTAATGAGTTAGAAAAATCAATTCCATAGGTTTTTAAATTTTATTTTTATTCAAATCTAACAAAGGTTCTCTCGCTATATTCAAGAATATTTTACTCTAACACTACAAGTTTGAATACTATTTAACAATTCTTTGATGAGGCAGTAATAATTCTACTGTATCTTCATAATAAACAACCTCTCCATCAAACAAAACACCATTTTCCGAAAAGTCCAGCAACCCTAAATTCTCAAATTCAAAATCATTTGCCCCATACTCAAAACAAAGTTTTTTTAAATCTCTCAAAAAACTATTTAATCTTGGAGTATTTAAATAAGCTAGCTCAGAGTTGTCAATAGGGTTTTCAAATTCACATTTTGTTTTTTTATTATCAATCCATAAATTAAAAATATCATTATCTAAATAACATACTACCTCTATTTCTTCCGACTTTTTAATCAATTCAATCCTTAAAGGAATTGAACCATATCCTATTCGAGTTGTCTCAATATCTTTATGCTCAATTATTGGATTAATCTGTGTTACTAGTTTATACTCTTTATCATTTAAATCGGTAAATAATTTTGAAGAATAAACAAGATCATCTCCATATTTATAAATATAAAACATTAGATTACTACCTTGTATACCATTAGCTTCATTCTTTAATTTATAATTCTCAAAATCGATAATTAGATTCTCTTCATCGTAATTAATCGGTATGGCAAAGCCGTATTTATATGTAAGCAAAACATATTTTTTTATAAAATCCAGCTCATTAATACTAAATTTTCCTACACAACTCTTTCCTAACCATCTATAATGATAATAAGTAGAAAGTTCAGCTTCAAAATCCGTCCAGTATTCGCTTGATTTTCTTACTTTTCTATATTTTTTCATTACCATTCTGTATTTTTTATTATGAATCTACCTTTACCATTTTCAATATGTAATTCATGAACGGAGTTAATAAATTTATCTTTAACGATACCTCCTTCTTTGTTTAATAACTCTTGTCTAAACTTAGCAATTATTTGTTCTTTATTAAGATTATAAAATTCATTTGAAACATTACTAATACTCACTTTTCCATAGTGACTAGGATATTGTTTTTTAATTATAGAACTTAACTTGCTCTCCTCAGTATATTTTTTAATAATTAAATTGATATTAGTTCTTAAATCATTCCCGCTTACATTTTTACATTCCACTAAAGCTCCCTTAGTAACAACAATAACATCTACTTCATCTCCATTTGCTCTCCACTGTTTAGATATATATACTTCATTTCCTTGATTCCCCGCTACCGCACGAATCCTTTCGTGTGGTACGTTCTACTTGCACTCTCAGAATTACGAAAATTATAGTTTCTACTCGTTTTTAATATTTCAAAACTTTATAAAGAGACTAGGCCTTGACATACATACTGCCACACGAAAGGATTCGTGC
>Ga0209504_1000108_pt1 | contig 76853 bp, 71 predicted proteins | sample COGITO_mtgs_1005_FD_184791 | JGI IMG/M metagenome (GOLD analysis project Ga0209504, IMG submission 184791) | Pelagic marine microbial communities from North Sea - COGITO_mtgs_100511 (SPAdes) (version 2) | ecosystem: Environmental > Aquatic > Marine > Epipelagic ... | reverse complement strand
TACAGACAACTTTAAAATTGACTATAGTCATCGTTATGCTGCAAAATTATATGCAGATATTAATACTGCAGATTTTGATAGTGTAGATAATGATGGATCTCTTCAATTACCTAGTTACTTTTTAGGTGATGTAGGAATGTCTTACAAATTTGATTTCAGAGATAATTCTGATTTAAAATTAAGACTAAATATCAATAATGTTGGAAATACTGAATATATTTCTGAATCACTGACTAACAATTTTGTAGAGCCAGGAGATGATAGCTACCAAGGTATCAATACAAATAACAAAGCCTTCTTTGGTTTTGGAACTACTTGGAACTTTACAGTAAGATATAACTTCTAAGAAGTTTTATAAAATTTATGAAAAACCATCTTTGATTCTAAATCAAAGATGGTTTTTTTATGAGTAAAATTTAGTACTTTTAAAGCTTTAAAAAAATTAAAGTTATGATGAAAACTATTCATTCTTACTGGGCATATCTTGTTCTTGTTATTTTAATAGCAACAGTTGTAAATGCTCTTATTGGTCTGATTAAAAATAGAAAATTTTCAGACAAAGATCTTCGCCTTGGCTTATTTACCTTAATTTTTTCACATATTCAAATCCTCATTGGTGTAGGATGGTATTTTTCTAGCCCTTACTATAACGCTTTAAAAACAGACGCAAGCAACGTAATGGGAGATGCAGCTACTAGACTGATGGCAGTAGAACACCCAATTATGATGATTTTAGCCGTTGTTTTTATAACCATTGGTTGGTCTAGACACAAAAAGAAAACAGAACATGCGGCAAGGTTTAAAACATTTGTAATTTTTTATGGTATAGGACTTCTTTTAATCTTATCAAAAATTCCTTGGAATCAATGGCCTATCGTTTAGATTTTCATTTTAATTCAATTCTACCACCCATCACTAAATGAAAATAATTAGTTACTTTTTTTCTTCAATTTTTGCATTGGTCTTTTTCATAAGCCTTTTAATTTTTCATCCATTACAATGGATAGGCCTAAAAATTGGATATCAGTCTCATAAAAACATGGTAGATATCCTCAATTGGGTACTAACAAAATCATTACTCATTATTGGAACTACTGTTCGTTTTACAGAAACCTACCCTATTCCAAAAAACACAAGCATCATTTTTGTGGCAAATCATCAAGGATTGTTTGACATTACGCCAATGATTTGGTATCTACGAAAATACCATACTAAATTTGTTTCTAAAATAGAATTAGGAAAAGGAATTCCAAGTGTTTCTATTAATCTTAGACATGGTGGGGCGGCATTAATTAATAGAAGAGATCCTAAACAGGCATTAACAGAGTTGAAAAAATTTGGACAACGAGTTCATGACAACAAATGGTCTGCTGCAATATTTCCTGAAGGAACCAGAAGCGTTACAGGGAAACCCAAAAAGTTTTCTTTTAATGGTTTAAAAATGCTAGTAAAATACAATCCAGAGGCATATATAGTTCCTATTACAATTAATAATTCTTGGAAAGTGTTCAAGTATGGGAAATTCCCACTAGGAATGTTTAATAGAATTACAATTGACACACATAAACCCCTAAAAATAGATTCACTACCTGTTGATGAACTACTACAAAAAGTAGAAGCAACAATAGTGTCTCGCATAAAATAACAATGAGCTTACAAAATATTCGAAAAGAAGTGATGAAAACACTTGAAAAAAATATCGACTCTTTTATTGATAGTTTTTTAATTCCGGCAGAAAAAATATGGCAACCAACAGATTTTTTACCAAACTCTCAAAAAGATAATTTCATTGAAGAAATAAAAGAAATACAAGAAATCTCTAAAGAATTAGATGATGACTTTTGGGTTGTTTTAGTTGGAGACACCATTACTGAAGAAGCTCTTCCAACCTATGAATCTTGGTTGTTAGATCTAGACGGGGTTACACAACATCCAGATAATGGTTGGGCAAAATGGATTAGAAATTGGACTGCAGAAGAAAACAGACATGGAGATACCTTAAATAAATATTTGTATTTATCTGGCAGAGTTAATATGCGAGAAGTTGAAATTACTACTCAGCATTTAATTTCTGATGGCTTCGATCTTGGTACAGCTACAGATCCGTATAAAAACTTTATATATACCAGCTTTCAAGAATTAGCAACTTATATTTCTCACAATAATGTTGCTAGAATTGCAAAGAAAAAAGGACATAAAGCCTTGGCTAAAATGTCTAAAATTATTGCTGGTGACGAAATGCGACATCATATAGCTTACACAGAGTTTGTAAAACAAATTTTTGCTATAGACCCAAGTGAAATGATGTTGGCTTTTCAGCATATGATGAAATATAAAATTGTGATGCCTGCTCTTCACTTAAGAGAATCTTTTGGTACTAAAGGTAGCTTGTTTAATGATTTTTCTACAGTAGCACAAAGAATAGGTGTGTATACCGGGTTTGATTATATAGATATAGTAAGGAAATTAAATTCTGCTTGGGAGATAGAAAAAATAACTGGCCTTACCGCAGAAGCTGAAAAAGCAAGAGATTATCTTTTAAAGTTACCGGATAGAATGTACAAAATTTCGGAACGAATTGTAATTCCAGACACAAGATTTCATTTTAAATGGATGAATCCAATATAACTAAAAACAGCTTTCAAATTTTCTTTTTGAAAGCTGTTTTTATTGAATTTTAAATGAATCTTTATCATTTAAAAATGATAGTTTTTTTCTTGTTTCTTCTTGTAATGTCTTAGAAATTACACATTGTAATAGATCTTCTTTTCCTTCGGTAGTTCTTGCAATTTCTTTCCCTAAGAAATCATAAGCAGTTGTATGACCATTGTATTGGTAACCGTTTGCATCTTCCCCTATTCTATTTACACCAATACAATAGCTCATGTTTTCAATTGCTCTGGCTTTCAATAAAGTATCCCAAGCATCAATTCTAGCTATTGGCCAGTTAGCCATAAATAATAATACATCATAATTATTGGTATTTCTAGACCATACTGGAAAACGAAGATCATAACAAATCAAAGGACAAATTCTCCATCCTTTAAAGTGTACAATCAACCGTTTAATGCCTGAAGTGTATAAGATGTCTTCTCCTGCCAAACTAAACAGGTGTCTTTTGTCATAGGTATCAATAAGCCCATTAGGATGAACAAAAATAGCTCTATTAAAGTACTGATTATTTTCTTGAACTACAATACTTCCTACAATTGCCAAGTTGTTTGCTCTTGCGGTAGCTATCATCCATAGAACGGAAGAGCCCTTCATGGTTTGGGCAATAGAAGCAGGCTGCATGGTAAAGCCTGTTGAAAACATTTCAGGCAACACTATTAAATCTGTATCTGAGTTTAACTGAGCAATCTTTTGTTCAAAGAACAAAAGGTTTGCAGCAGGGTTTTCCCAGGTTAGCTTGGCCTGAATTGCAACGATGTTTAATTCATTTTGCATGAAATTAATTTTTAAATAATACTATAAATTTAGCAATAGTATTTTGTACATTGTTTTCACAAAGTACTTTTTATTAATGCAAACTTTTATTTCCGAAACTATAGACGATATTCTTTTAAAACACTCTTCATTTGAAGATTGTGTTTTTGTCTTACCCTCACAAAGAGCCGGTATTTTTGTAAAAGATACATTCAAAAATAAGATAGTTGAAGGGTTTTTGCCAGAAATTTTAACGATTGAATCTTTTATTGGACAAATTTCTGAAATATCTAAAGCAGATGCAATTCAGTTATTATTTCATTTTTATACTATTTATTGTGAGGTAGAGGAGCATCCAGATTCTTTTGATGTTTTTTCTTCTTGGGCTTTTGTAGTGCTTCAAGATTTTAATGAAATAGATCAGTACCTTATTAATACTCAGGCAATTTTTGCCTACCTAAGAGATGTTCAACGATTAAAAAAATGGTCTGTAAAAGGTGAGTTTAAAGAAACAAAGCTCATGAAAGATCATCTTATTTTCATGGAGCGACTTGGGGTTTACTATAGTAAATTCTACTCATTTTTATTAGATAAAAAAATAGGGTACCAAGGATTAATGTACAGAGAGGCAACAACAAAAACTGCTGCATTTATAAATAAGCATCCTCATAAAAAATTCTTCTTTATAGGGTTTAATGCTTTAAACAAAGCTGAAGAATTTTTATTTGAAGCATTTTTAGAAAATGAACAATCAGAGGTTTATTGGGATATAGATCGTGCTTTTTTTAAGAGCAACCATAGTGCTGGAAGTTTTATAAGAAAATATAAAACGAAATGGAAATACTACGAAAAAAATACATTAAAACAAATTAGCAATAATTTTCTTTCAGAAAAAAATATAGAAATTATTGGAGCCACAAAGAATATCTCTCAATTAAAATATGCAGGAGAAATATTGGAAGGTTTCTCTGATCATCAAAACACAGCCTTAGTGTTGGGAGATGAATCTTTATTATCTGTTGCTTTAAATTCTATTCCAGAAAACGTAGATGCTATTAATATAACCATGGGGTATCCCTTACAAAACGTACCAACATCTCAATTAATTTCAGCTATTTTTCAATTATTTATCACACAAGATACCCTGCAAAGAACTGAAGCAAATGAATTTTATCATAAAGATGTAACTCGGTTATTTAAAAATCCTGTTATTTTTCAATTAGTTAGTGAAGAAGCTCAACAAGAACTAGTATCTATACAGGAAATTATTTCTAAAGAAAACACTTCTTTCATAGACTTGGCAACAATTAGCTCCTATTTGGCACCACTAGAAGAAGAAAGTAGCGCTGTAATTTTAGCTATTTTTAAACCGATTATTTCTGTAAATGACTTCATTTCTAGAATTTTAAACTTACTTGAGAATGCAAAAGATCATGTTTCTGTTTTAGAAAAAGAGTATTTATACCGTTTTTACAATGCATTTACTCAATTACTAAATTTAAACAATTCAAAAAATTATTTTCAAAATATAAAAACCATCTATCAATTTTACAGACAAATTATTGCCAATGAAAAACTATCGTTTCAAGGAGAACCATTAAATGGTCTGCAATTAATGGGGATGTTAGAAACTAGAGTCTTAGATTTTGAAAATGTAATTATTACCTCTGTCAATGAAAATATAATTCCTTCTAGTAGCACTCAAAATTCATTTATTCCGTTTGATATAAAGGTAGAATTTGGATTGCCTACCTACAGAGAAAAAGATGCTATTTATTCGTATCACTTCTTCCGGTTATTGCAAAGAGCGAAAAATATTTTTTTACTCTACAATACAGAGAATGATTCTTTTGGAAGTGGAGAAAAGAGCAGATTTATCTCTCAATTAGAATTAATGAGAACTGGTTTAACCTCAAAACGTATTGCCCCAAAAGTACTAACTGAACCAAAAGAACAAATAGAAATAGGCAAAAATAAACAAGTTTTAGAAAAATTAAGAGAATTGGCTGTAAAAGGAATATCTCCATCTGCAATAACCAATTACCTGTACAATCCGATTGCCTTTTACAAACAGAAAATTTTACGAATTAGCGAGTTAGACCTTGTAGAAGAAACTATTGCCGCAAATACAATGGGTACAGTAATTCATGACACTTTAGAAGAATTATACAAACCATATATCAATCTGTTTTTAAGTACAGATCATCTAGATATCATGATGAAAGAGTACAAAAAACTGGTTGCAAAATATTTCATAAAACACTTTAAAAATGGAGATATTGCCACAGGGAAAAACAGATTGGCATTTGAAGTTTCTAAGCAGTTTGTAAAACGTTTTCTCTCTCTAGAAAAAAAGGTTTTAAAAGAAGGGCATCAAGTAAAAATTTTAGGAACAGAACTAGCCTTAGAAACGTTTTTTACTGTTCCTGGAATAGATTTTCCAATTAAAATTAAAGGGATCGTAGATAGAATTGACGAGTTTGATGGAGTTACAAGAATTATTGATTACAAAACCGGAAAGGTAAATGCAGCCGATTTAAAAGTGCTAAATTTTGAAGAAATACAGACTGTTAAATATAGCAAAGCAATTCAAATTTTATTGTATGCCTTCTTGTATTCTCAGAATAATTCTTTGAAAACAGAACCCTCTTTAGAGGCTGGGATTATTTCTTTTAAAAATTTAAAAGGAGGTCTTTTAAAGATTAACTTCTCTTCAAAAGTAAAAAACCCTGATTATAGCATAACAGATGAAAAACTTCAGGAATTCATGGAACAAATAAAACTTCTTTTACAAGAAATATACAACCCAGAAATTCCTTTTAAAGAACCAAAAACACTCTCTTATTCATAGTCTCATTTTATAATAAAGACTAGTTGCAGTTTTTATTTCTGGTGTACCCAAAATGAGCAATTTTCCATACTTTATCTGTTTTTACTAAATAAAATAAATCTACGCCGCAGTGTGAAAAAGAACCATTTAAATAGAAGTCATAAGGAGCCCAAACAGAAGCGATAAAACCATCTGTTAGTACCTTTGCATCCCAGTATCGTTCTCTAAATTGTTCTGAAGTTTTTGGATTCATTCTCAATGAAATAGATTGATCATTGTCTATGACAACAGATGACCCGGAGCCGTCTTTGTCAATATTTGTAACAATTCTATTAATTCCTTTATAGAGTATTACATCAAAAATACTTTTGTCTTTTGTATTTACTGCCAACATAAATTGGTCAATAACAGCTAGAATTTCTTTTTTATCAATTCCTGAAGCAACTGCTCCAAAAGGTTCTTGAGAATAATTCTCTGGTGGAGTTATTGATAATGATTGTGAAAAGAGAAAACCACATTTTAAGATACATGCTAAGAAGAGAATTTTTTTCATTCTGATGAATTTTCACAAACTTAACCAAAATATAATCATTCTAATAGTTGACTAAAAAATACCCCACCTAATTAATTATTGTTAATTAGTTGAGGTATTAATAAATGAAGCATATCGGACTATAACAACTCTATTTCTAATTTTTATCAATCCCTTTAAAACCTCAACTTACTAAATAAAATCAACACAATTTAGTATTAATAAGCTCTATCGTTAGTTGAAGTAAATTGGATCAGTATTAAATAAGTTTACTAAATGCAGAAAAATATTTACAAACATTCAAATTATAATTACGTCTGTTTTAGTATGATTTACAGCTATATCTAAATATTTCACTAAACAATAATTCACAATAACAATGTATTTAACTTCAATAAAAAACAGTAATTAAAATCATTTTTTTAATTAATATTTATTTTCATAGATTTATAATCAAATTCGGATAAAATATTTGTTTTAAAATTCAAAAATTATGACTCTTATTAATAAAATATTATTGGTGCTTAGCATATCATTATGCTTTTCATCTTGTGAAAGCAAAAAATCAACATCAGTACAAACTTTTGTTGATTTAGACTTAAAAAGGGGTGATTTATTGTTGTGTGGAGATCCAAATTTTGGTGAGGTTAGTTTTTCATTATCATGTAGGTATGACCTTCGTGAAACTTTTAACTTAGGTTTATCTTTAATTCACTCATTCGAATATGCAGAGGCTGAAAAAGCATTTGTTAGTATTTTAGACCAAGATTCAGAATGTCTAATGGCCTATTGGGGAACAGCTATGAGTATTTTAAATCATCCTTTATCGCTTAAACAAAATCCAGAATCACTAAAAAGAGGGGAAGCATTACTTAAAGTTGCACAGACATTAGCTCCAAATAATGATCGCGAGAAAGATTATATAGATGCTGTTAGTATTTACTTCAAAGATTGGCAAACTTTAGACACGCAAACCAGAAAACTAAAGTATGAAAGTAAGATGAAAGAATTATATGTCAAATACCCTGGTGATGTTGAAACTGCTGTTTTTTATTCTTTAGCTATACTTGCTACAGCTGATTTAAATGATAAGACATATAGTAAACAAAAAGAATCAGGTGAAATATTAGAAGATCTATTCAAAACAAATCCTAATCATCCAGGAATTGCACATTATATAATACATAACTACGATTCACCAGAACTTGCTAATTTAGCTCTTAAAACTGCACGACAATATTCGGTTATTGCTCCAGCATCTGCTCATGCTCAACATATGCCATCACACATATTCACACGCTTAGGACTTTGGGACGAATCAATCAAATCTAATATAGACTCTGCAAACTCTGCAGTTTGCTATGCTGAGTCAGTCAACCCAAATGCGAGTTGGGTAAGTGAAATACATGCTATAGACTATCTAGTATATGCATATCTTCAATTAGGAGATAACGCTAAAGCAAAGTTGGAAATGGATAAAGTAAAAGAAATTAAAGAAGTTTTCCCTAAAGATCATTTTGCGTCAGCATATGCGCTAATTGCAATACCAGCAAGGTTAGCTGTTGAAAATAAAAATTGGGAATTAGCTACTAAACTTGAATTACCTAACACAAATTTAGATTGGGATAAAGCAACATGGCCTAAAGCAATATTACATTTTTCAAGAGCATTAGGCTTTACAAATACAGGAAATTCTTTAGCAGCACAAAAGGAATTAGAAATTTTGATTTCTTTAAGAGATCGATTAAATGAAGCTGAAAATATTTATGAATCAGGACAAGTTACAATTCAAATAGAAGCTATTAAAGGATGGATAGAATATTCAAAAGGAAATGCTGATAAAGCAATTGAATACATGAAATTAGCTTCAAATTTAGAAAGCGAAACTTCTAAAGCAGCTGTTACTCCGGGTGAAATTATTCCTGCTGATGAATTATTAGCAGATCTATATTTGGCATTAAACAGACCAGAAGATGCTCTTAAAGCATACAAATTAAATTTAAAAGGACACCCTTCCAGGTTTAACGGTATTTATGGAGCTGCTAAAGCTGCCCAACAACTTAATGACACAAAATTAACTGCTTATTATTTCGAAAAATTGATTAAACTAAGTAAAAATATTAATAGCTCACGACCTGAAATTTCAGAAGCAAAAGAATTTTTAGCAAATAATTCAAATTATAAAAATGTATAAGAATCGTTTAATTTTTGTATTGATTTTAACTCTTGGTTTATTTTCATGTAGCGAAGATGGTAAAAAACAACTACCTGTTTATAATCCTGTAGATTTTAAACTAAAATTGGTAGATAAAAGTATGAGAAATATAAGTCAAAATCATACTGTGGCAGATTTTAGTTTAACTAATCAAAATGGTATTAATATAACTAATAAGGATTATGAAAATAAAATTTATGTAGTTGACTTTTTTTTTACTAGTTGCCCTAGTATCTGTCCTATTATGACTAACAATATGGTTAAAATACAAGATGAATTTATTAGTAATGATGATATAATGTTATTATCTATGTCTGTAACTCCTGACATTGATAATGTTCAAGTTCTTAAAAAATATGCTATTGAAAAAGAAGTAAATGATTCTAAATGGAACATTACAACAGGATCTAAAAAACATATTTATGAGTTAGCAAGAAAAAGCTATTTTGCTGTAGTTGAGCAAGGAGATGGGGGGCTTCAAGATTTCATACATACTCCTAATTTTATTTTAATTGATACTAAGAAACAAATACGTGGTATTTATGATGGTACTGATGATGATGAAATTTCTAGATTAATAAAAGATATTAAGATTTTAAAAAGTTAGTTTTTTTCATTGAAAAAACTAAAAACACCCCAACTAATTAATTATTATTAATTAGTTGAGGCTATTAAAAGTGGAGCATATCGGATTCGAACCGATGACCTCTACACTGCCAGCGTAGCGCTCTAGCCAACTGAGCTAATGCCCCAATATAATTATTGTCTTCCACTTAAGATTAACAAAGGAATAGAACAGTGAAATTCAGATTTAAGTACCGTGTTTTTTTCCCAGAGTTTCTGAAAAAACCCTTTTTTACGTCTAAAAACACATAATAAATCTGGATTATTAGATTGAAAATGTTCTAAGACTCCTTGAAAGGTAGTTACATTTTCTGAGGTAGAGAATGTGTTTTGAAGTGCTTTTAATGATGCATCTACTACTAAATCTTCTTCTTTATATTCGGGCGTTTTAACCAACAACAAGTTTATTTTAGTTTTAAAAAGGCTTTTAATTTCTTGCAATGGAGTTAAGACATCTTGTTGCTCTAAAATTCCTGATTTAAAAGCTGTTAGGGCTACTTTAAATGGACTAAACTTATAATGTTCAGGAACAATTAAAACAGGTATTTCTGTTTGCTTTACAATACTTCCTGATGTGCTTCCTAAAAAAACCTCTTCTTTTATAGAATTACTTCTGGGCCCTACCACAATTAAATCTATTCCTAATTCTTCATGAACTGAATTAATACTTTCTACTGTGCCTCCCTTTGCAGAAATCATTTTAACATCTACTCCTTTGGTGGCTACAGAACTAATCATTGTCTGTATGTATAAGTTGGTTTCTCTTTCTAAAATATCATTAATATTAATAAATGTTCCTGCTTTAGAAAGCACTTTATACGCTCTAAAAACAAAGACCTTAGCACCTATCTCTTTAGCAAAATCTATCGCATATTGCAATGTGTTAGACGCGTTTTCTTTGGAACCTATAGGGACTAAAATATGATTCATATTTATTAGAAATTAAGTTAGCATTGTAGAATTTACAATTCTAAAACAAAGGTACATTTTTTTGAATGATCTAAATTTCTTCCAATGTCAAATTGTAACTTTGTCTTTTGAATATTTTTTCTCTTTTGAAAACAGACATTAGTTTTAAACGAATTCATCAACTTGCAATTCCTGCTTTAATTGCTGGTATAGCAGAACCCCTTATCTCTATAACTGATACCGCTATTATTGGTAATATAGATTTTAACGCAAAAGAAAGTCTTGGTGCTATTGCCATTGTAGGGTCTTTTTTATCGATGTTAATATGGGTCTTTGCCCAAACAAGAAGTGCGGTTTCATCTATTATTTCAACCTATTTAGGAGCTCATAAACTAGAAGAAGTAAAAACATTACCCGCCCAAGCAATTTTAATTATAGTAAGTCTAAGTATTCTAGTAATTTTACTTACCTACCCTTTTGCTGAATATATTTTTAAAATATATGGTGCAGAACAACGCATATTAGTATACGCTGTAGAGTACTTTAAGATACGAATAATAGGATTGCCATTTACGCTGTTTGTTTTTACTATTTTCGGAACTTTTAGAGGACTTCAAAACACACTTTACCCAATGCTTATTGCCATCTCAGGAGCTGTTTTAAATGTTCTCTTTGACTGGATTCTTGTCTATGGAGTAGAAGGATGGATTCCTGCTATGAATGTTAAAGGAGCAGCCTATGCTAGTGTTATCTCTCAAATAGTAATGGCCATTTTGGCAGGGTATTTCCTTCTTAAAAAAACATCCATAAGTTTAAGGTTTGTGCTACCGTTTAACAAAGAAATTCCAAGACTCATAAAAATGGTTTTTGATTTATTTTTAAGAACTATTGCATTAAATGCTGCGTTAATTTTTGCAGTTTATAAAGCCACCAGTTATGGAACAGATGCCCTAGCAGCTTACGGAATTGGAATTCAATTGTGGTTATTTGGAGCCTTCTTTATAGATGGGTATTCTAGTGCTGGAAATATTTTATCTGGGCGTTTATTAGGCGCTAAAGAATATGACACATTACTAAAATTGGGGAAAAAATTAATTATTTACGGTCTTTTTACTGGGGTTTTTCTTGCAGGAATTGGTTTTCTGTTTTATAATTTTATAGGAGAAATTTTTATAAAAGACACCGCTGTTCTTCGTAGTTTTTATGATATTTTTTGGATCATCTTAGTCATGCAGCCCATCTGCGCCATTACCTTTATTTTTGATGGAATGTTTAAAGGAATGGGGTATACAGCATTCTTAAGAAATCTATTACTACTCTCTACACTTTTAGTGTTTATACCCTCATTACTAATTTTTGATGCTTATAATTATAAACTACTAGGCGTTTGGTTTACTTTTTCACTATGGATGATTGCCAGAGGAATACCTTTACTAGTGAAATTTAGAAGAAAGTTTTTGCCCTTGGTGGAAAAGGAGTAATTTTGGAGAAAATATTTTCTATGAGTACAATTAGAATCACCAAACAATTTAATTTTGAAACCGGTCATGCCTTATATGGCTATGATGGAAAGTGTAGAAATGTACACGGTCATAGTTATAAGCTCTCTGTAACAGTATCAGGAACACCAATTGATGACAGTTCTCATGTGAAATTTGGTATGGTGATTGACTTTACTGATTTAAAGAAAATTGTGAAAGAAGAAATTGTAGATCAATTTGATCATGCTACTGTTTTTAATAAAAACACACCACATGTAGAATTGGCAAAAGAACTAAGTGATAGAGGTCATCATGTTATTTTAGTAGATTACCAACCTACTAGTGAAATGATGGTGATTGATTTTGCAGAAAGAATACAGAGTAGACTTACCAAAAATATTCAATTATTTTCCATAAAACTCCAAGAGACAGAAACCTCTTTTGCAGAATGGTTTGCCAATGAAAATGAATAAAAAACAGCGTCTATTTGTGAGATGCTTATTTAACAATTATATTTAAAAAAAACTTTATGAAAACACTTAAATTTATATTATTCACACTTATCGCAACAACAATACTAAGTTGTTCAGACAATTCTACTGAGCCAGCCTTTATCTTGTCTAATGAAAGTTTGGCAGGAGACTATGACATTACTGTTTTAAATATAGATATAGAAACTACTGCTGAAGTTGCCGGAGTTGCCGTTACAATATCTAATACTGCCATTGTTGGTGATACTTTTCAGGTAGATGTTATTATCAATGCTAACGGAACTTATTCTGCAAGTGGCCAGTATAGAGTTGTTTCAACCGTTACTCCTGTAGGAACAGCCCCTATAACAGATACTGAAATTATAGTGTTTAGTGACTCAGGGTCTTACTCCGTTAATGCTGTAGACGATACTATTACCTTTATGGCTCTAGGTGATACATTATTAGCAGGTACTTTTAACGTTACAGTTTTTAATGAAACCTCGGTTACGCTTAGCCAACAAGTTGAAGAAACTATTGGTGATATTACATCTTCAATTAATATGAATTTGAGTCTAGAAAGAAAATAAAAATTATTAATTATTTTCCATTAAACTTATTCATAGTATTGTTAATACCATCTGTGCCAAAAGACAAGATGGCGTTTGTTGCTATAGGAATTCTTTCAATAAGTTTACTTTCTTCTTCTTTAGTCCATTGGCCCAGAACAAAGTCTGCCTGACGTCCTTTAGAATAATTTCCTCCAACACCAAAACGAAAGCGATTGTATTGCTGTGTGTTTAGTTTTTCTTGAATGTCTTTTAAACCATTATGACCTCCGGCACTTCCTGATGTTTTTATTCTTATAGATCCAAAATCAATATGCACATCATCAGTTACAATACAAATATTTTCTGCCAGAATTTTCTCTTGAGTCATCCAATATTTTACTGCCTTTCCACTTAAGTTCATATAAGTGCTGGGTTTTACTAAAATGAAGGTTCTTCCTTTGTGTCTAAATCTACTAATATCTCCTAGTTTTTCTGTTTCAAACCTACTATCTTGATCTTTAGCAAGTGCATCTAAAACTTGAAACCCAATATTATGTCGTGTGTTTACATAGGCATCACCAATATTTCCAAGACCAACAATTAAAAATTTTTTCATCACCTCTTGTTTAGTTTCTAATTGTTTATTAAAAAAGAATTTTAAGATATTCATCTTGTAAAAATAAGAAAATAAAAAAAGCGCTACACACGTGTAACGCTTTTCTAAATTTTATACTCTTGTACCAATCTATACTTGAAATAAGTTTAGATTATTCAGCTGCAGCTTCTGTTGCTTCTTCTGCAACTTCAGCATCCTCTGCTACTTCATCATCTACTGCATTACGTGAAGTTCTAACCTGAACAACTACCGTATTGTCTGGATGCATAAATGTATAGTCATCATTAAAAATTTGAGTAACAAATAATTTACTTCCTATTTTTAATTCTGAAATATCAGCAGTAACATAATCTGGTAATTTAGATGGTATTGCTTTAATTTTTAATTTACGATTTGTAAAACGTAAAGAACCTCCATTTAAAACTCCTGGAGATGTTCCTGTTAATTTTACTGGAATATTCATCGCTACTTCTTTACCATCAAATAACTGATAGAAATCTATGTGTAAGATTCTGTCTGTTACTGGATGAAATTGGATATCTTGTAAGATAGCCGAAATTTTCTGTCCGTCTAGTTCAATCATTGCAGTATATACATTTGGTGTATATACCAATTTCTTAAATAATTTTTCTTCTGCAGAAAAATGAACTGGTTTATCTCCTCCGTATATAACGCAAGGAACCATACCAGCATTACGTAAGGCTTTTGTTGCTACTTTACCTACGCTTTCTCTTTTTGATCCTTTGATTGTAATTGATTTCATTACTTTTTATTAATTATTATTACTTGTTTTTGTCAACAACCTTTTTGGTGGCTGAGCGTAACCGAAGCTACATTAAAAATTGGTCACTTATCGAAGTATTGTCTTGAACTTTCGTCATAACATCAGCGAATAAGGGCGCGCAAGTTACAACTTTTATTTTAGAAATCTTCCTCTTTAATGGAATGGTATCAGACACAATTAGCTCTGTTAATTTAGAGTTTTGAATCTTATCATACGCATCTCCTGACAAGATTGGATGCGTACAAATTGCTCTTACACTTAGGGCACCTCTTTCCATCATTAAATTGGCTGCTCTAGCAAGAGTTCCTCCAGTATCTATCATATCATCTACTAGAATAACATTCTTTCCTGTTACATCTCCTATTAATTCCATATGGCCAATAACATTGGCTTTCTTTCGCTGCTTGTAACAGATAACAACATCAGACATCAGATATTTAGAATAGGCATAGGCTCTTTTAGAACCTCCCATATCTGGTGATGCAATTGTTAAATTATCTAATTTTAAATCATTGATATACGACATAAAAATAGTAGAGGCATATAAATGATCTACTGGTTTTTCAAAGAATCCTTGTATCTGATCTGCATGTAAATCCATGGTCATAATTCTAGTAGCTCCTCCTGCTTGCAATAAGTTTGCCACTAATTTAGCTCCAATAGCAACTCTTGGCTGGTCTTTTCTGTCTTGACGAGCCCATCCAAAATACGGCATTACTGCGGTAATATGTCTTGCAGAAGCTCTTTTTGCTGCATCTAACATCAATAACATCTCCATTAAATTATCTGCAGTTGGAAATGTAGACCCAATAATAAAAACTCTTCTTCCTCTTACAGATTCTTCAAAAGCAGGCTGAAATTCTCCATCACTAAAATGTGTTGTTTTTACTTTTCCCAGAGGCACTCCATATTCTTTTGCAATTTTTTCAGCTAGTACCATACTTTGCGAACAAGCAAAGAGCTTTGGAGATAATTCGTTTTTAGACATTTAGTTGTGTGTTTGTTAGGTTAGTTTTTGATGTATAAAACAAAAGTAAAATTATTTGACGAGTTTTTGATATTAAATCCCACAATCATAAAATATTTTTTAGATTTGCAAACTATTACTGTTGCTCTAGTGCCTGTCGGCAGACAGGGCGGAATTAAAAACCATAATTAATTATGGAAATTATTAAAAAATTAAAATATGTTCTGAGTATATGCGATTTCTAGTTTGAATCGTAATTATATTTACGTAGGTTTAACCTCTGATTTGGAAAGTCGTATTGCTAGGCACAATAAAGGCTATGAAAAAACAACCAAACCATATCGTGCTTTCGTTTTATTATTTTCTGAACAAGTAAATACTAGAACTGATGCTAGAGAACGAGAAAAATATTGGAAATCTGGGATTGGCAAAGAAAAGCTTAGACGACTCAGAAGTCCTAAATAATGCTCGAGTGGCGGAACTGGTAGACGCGCTGGATTCAAAATCCAGTTTTTTCGGAAGTGCGGGTTCGATTCCCGCCTCGAGTACAAATAAATCAAAAGCAAGCGAAAACATATCGCTTGCTTTTTTGTTTTTGTGAGGTTTTGATTTTCAAAGCGACCCTTTTGGGAAAAACAACTGAAGGGTGTTAATCCCGCCTCGAGTACTTATTAAAACCTTAACTATCATATTTTTTGAAAGTTGAGGTTTTATTTTTTTTAAAACATTTCAAGACATTTTATTTGAAGCTAAAACTAATCATCAGATTAGATTTCATTCTTAATAATATTAGTTTTGTTTAGCAATTAATATTTTTGTAGCTTTGAGTTCCTTAATTTTAAAAACCTATTCAATTATGAAAAAATTTATTTTAATTTTTACGCTTTTTATTTTAACAACTTTAAGCTTAAAAGCTCAAGAGTATTATTGGACATCCTATAGTTTTAATGTAGACTCAGAAGATACAGAGATTGTTGCTAAACTAACCAATGACTATTTTAGTGCTGAAAACTCTAAAGCTGATGGAGTATCTGTTTATTTATTTGAAAATCATTTTCATGATAGTAGTCTTAGTTCTAGTCATGAAATAGTATTTGCTGGAACATACGACGCCATGGGAAACCAGTATTCTCAGGGAGAAAATCCTAGCTGGGATTTATACTTGGCTAAATTAGGACAATATACCAAAGGGTTTTCTGCTGCTGCAGGAAGAAGTGTTCATTCTTTTGGAGTTCCAGGAACACACCCTGTTCAAAATTTACTTTGGCTAAAAATAAATGATGCTTCAACATTTGCAAAAGGGTTTAAAAAGTATAATTCTAAACACAATCCAGATGACAGAAGAGTAACTCTTGGTCAGTTTAATTTAGGAAGAAGTCCTTTAGGAGAAACACATTATGTTCTAATAGGTGTAAATGATTTTAAAACAGCAATGAATGTTGGTCTATACAGAGAATCTAACCCAGCTGCAAAAAAAGCATGGAATGAGTATGTGAAAGAGATGGATGGTAATGTTCAATTAATAAGAAGTTCCACTAGAGTGATGGTTGGAAAATGGTAAATTATTTTCAATCAGATAAAACGAATCAATACTACAATAACAATTAATTTTAAAACCTATTAAAAATGAAAAAATTACTAATATTATTTTTAGTTCCATTATTTGCAATCTCCCAGACAAACCCTAACAGAGAGTATTGGCAAACAAATAAATGGTCTGCTAAAAAAGGAATGAATACAGAATTTGAAGCAGCTGTGGCTAAAAAAACTCAGAAATACAACAACACTAAAGAAACCTCATTTGCTACCTATCAAATTATCACTGGTTCTGATCAAGGGAAATATATGAGAGTGATGGGCAATAGAAGTGCTGCTGCATTTGATACTGAAGATTCTGCAGAATTAGCATATTGGATGAAAAATGTGATGCCTTATACAGAAGGAAATGATGGAAATGTAAGATGGTGGAGAATGAAAGGTGCTGGTCAAAATTGGAATAACGATATGCCTCCAGCTAGGTTTATTAAAATGACCACCTATAACCTAAAGAGAGATAAATCATCTGATTTCTTTAGATTTTGGGGAAATAATGTAAAGCTTCAAAAATCTCTTGGTTATACTGGAGCTAGTGGAGTGTTTATGCTGGAAAGCGGTGGGCAAGCATATCAAGTGATGGAAGTAGAAGGATATAACAGTCATGCAGCAGGAAAAGGAGATTTTAAAAACCCTGATGTTAATTATGTAGAAGAGTACAACAAAATGTTTGGCTGGAGAAGTCATCGTAATGATCAAGCTGCATTTAACGCATCAATAGAACAATGGGGTATTATTGTTGAAACTGCTGAATTAAAACCAGAAATGTCTTCAAAATTAAAGTAACTTCAAATAGAAAATCTTTAAAAAAGTTGATTAAATTTTAATCAACTTTTTTTTTGGAAAAGATTTAAATGGGAAGGTTCCTAAAGATATTATCTTTAGGAAGTTACTTCCCCTTTTATTTTTTCGAATTTTTACTTGGGTAGTTCTCTTCTTTTTGTTTGCGGGAAGAGTAGATGATGTTCCATATAGTCAACCCCATGTATGTTCCAAATATAACTGCACCTACTATAAAAAATCCTATGCTCATGTTGTTCTTCTTTGTCTAATTGCTATTGCAAATAATAATATTGTGCCTGGCCAATGCGCTGAGTATTGAGCCTCCTCTGTCATTCCCATGATCCCATATCCTACCGAATATAGTAAACACATGAATGCTAAAATAATAGGATACCACTTTGTAATAAAATTTTTCATTTTTTATAGTTTATGTTTTGTGAATTTAACTCTCTATCTAATATAGGCATTTAGTATAAATATCACTCATGATTTATTTATTACTGATCAAAAACTTTCGTTTTTTTAAATTATTTATATGTGAAGTCTGTTTTATATCTTTGAATTATTAAAAAATAATAAAATGGATGATTTAGTATTGTATTTTAAATTAGGTCTTCATCATGTGTTAGATATTTTAGCTTATGACCATGTTTTATTTCTAATTGTATTGGCTGTTGTATTTAACTTTAATCAATGGAAAAAAGTAGTATGGCTCATTACATTTTTTACCATAGGTCATAGCCTTACATTAGCATTAGCCGCTTACGACCTTATAAATGTACCATTAAATATTGTAGAGTTTCTAATCCCTGTAACCATCTGTATTACCGGAGTTTTTAATATTCTAAGAGCCTCAAACACTGTTGCTGGAAAAGAGAAAATTACGTTCTTCTTTGCTTTATTTTTTGGACTAGTTCATGGCCTAGGCTTTTCAAATTATTTTAGGATACTCATAGGAAAAGAAGATGATAAAATTTTACCTTTGTTAGAGTTTGCTTTAGGAATAGAAGCAGCACAAATAATAATTGTTTTTAGTGTTTTATTTCTTGGAATGTTTTTGCAAAATTTCTTTAGAGTTGTTAAAAGAGATTGGGTTCTAGTAACTTCTGCCATTGTAATTGGAATTTCAATTCCTATGATGATAAACAGAATATTTTGGTAAATAATTAACGCTCTCATTTTTTAAATGTCATTACTTTTAACTTCCATGAATTCTAAACAACATAAATACGACATCGCCTATTTAAAAATGGCGCTAGAGTGGGCAAAACTATCTCACTGTAAACGAAAACAGGTAGGTGCCCTCATTGTAAAAAACCGTATGATTATCTCAGATGGTTTTAACGGAACTCCTTCTGGTTTTGACAACTGTTGTGAAGAAGATAGCGGGATTACAAAATGGGAAGTGCTTCATGCAGAAGCCAATGCTATTTTAAAAGTAGCGTCGTCTACACAATCTGCCGCTGGAGCAACTTTATACATTACCTTATCACCTTGCCAACAATGTAGTAAGCTCATACATCAAGCAGGAATTAAACGCGTGGTATATTCTAAAGATTATAAAGATACCTCAGGAATTAACTTTTTAGAAAAGGCAGGAGTAGAAACTCAATATTTACCCGTAAATGACTAAGAACAACTTCCCTATTTACCTTTCATTAGCAGCTGTTTTTGGGATCTTAATTGGTGTCTTTATTAATGGAAACAACGCTGGTTTTTCTTTAAATTCTAACACTAAAAACGAAGCAAAAATTAGACGTTTAATGGATTATATAGATCAAAACTATGTAGACACCATAAACACAACTAATTTATTAGACAGCGCTATTTCTGAAATGATTGGCAAATTAGATCCTCATTCTGCTTATATTCCTAAAGAAGATCTACAAGACATACAAGATAGAATGCAAGGAAAGTTTGTGGGTGTTGGAATTCAATTTAGACTAATTAATGATTCTGTCACGGTGATAGAGCCCATTAAAGGTGGCCCAAGTATAAAAGCTGGAATTAAAGCTGGTGACAGAATACTTATAGCTGACAAAGATACACTGTCTGGAAAAAATCTAAGTTCAAACGATGTTCCTATATTTCTTAAAGGAACTTCAGGTACAGATGTAACTTTACAAGTCTATAGAAAAACCAACGATTCATTATTTAACCTTCGTGTAACTAGGGGCGATGTAAATATTAAAAGTGTAGACCTTTCTTATATGATTAACGATCATATCGGCTATATAAAATTAGATAGATTTGCAAGAAACACCTACCGTGAATTTACAACAGCCTTAACAAAGCTTACCAACCTAGGGATGGATGATCTAGTGCTTGATTTAAGAGGAAATGGCGGTGGATTTATAGATATCGCAAATAGCATTGTAGATGAGTTTTTAGAAGACGATGCCCTTATTGTATTTACCAAAAATAATAAAGGACAAATTGAAGAGTATTTTGCAACAAAAGATGGCGCTTTTGAAAAAGGAAAACTATATGTTTTAATAGACGAAAACTCTGCTTCTGCATCAGAAATTGTAGCAGGTGCTTTGCAAGACAATGACAAAGGAACTATCATAGGAAGACGTTCTTTTGGGAAAGGATTAGTACAAGTAGAAATGGGATTGGGAGATGGTTCTGCTGTTCGTTTAACAACTGCTAGATATTATACTCCAACGGGTAGATCTATTCAAAAGCCGTATGCGAAAAATGGTGATATAAATTACTATAAAGACTATCAAGAAAGAATTTTAAGTGGTGAGTTGCTATACAAAGATAGCATACAAGTTACAGATTCTTTGCGTTATGAAACACCCGCTGGTAAAGTGGTTTATGGTGGTGGTGGAATTATCCCCGATGTTTTTGTAGGCATAGACACAACTGGGTATTTAAGTAATTTTTACTTTAGAAGCATCTCTAATTTCTCTTTTGATTATGTAGATGAAAACAGAAAAGAACTCTCTAAAAATTGGCCTTTAGACCTGTTTCTAGAAAGTTTTGATAAAGATGACACTGTATTTCAATCTTATGTGTCAACAATAAATACCATAAATAATGCTTCTTTTAAAACAAAAGAGAAAATTCGTTCTTATATAAAAGCTACCATTGCTAGAGAGATTTTTGGTGACGAAGGTTTTTATAGAAGTATTCAAAAAGATGATGCCATGCTTCAAAAAGTGTTAGAATTGGATGCTAGCATAGAATAGTGTTACTTTGTAAATCATGACTACGATTACTACTTCAGAAAATAAAAAAATATACTTTGCTTCCGACCAACATTTGGGGGCTCCAACACCTGAGGCTAGCTTACCTCGTGAAAAAAAATTTGTTGCTTGGCTAGATGCTATCAAAGAAGATGCAGGAACTGTCTTTTTATTAGGAGATTTGTTTGATTTTTGGTTTGAATATAAGACAGTAGTACCTAAAGGATTTGTAAGAGTCTTGGGAAAACTTGCAGAACTAAAAGACGCAGGTATTGATATTTATTTCTTTGTAGGAAATCATGATTTATGGATGCGAGATTACTTTCAAAAAGAATTAAATATTCCAGTATTTCATGAACCTCAAGAATTTGACATTAACGGAAAGTTGTTTTTAATTGGTCATGGAGATGGTTTAGGACCAGGAGATTATGGATACAAACGCATGAAGAAGGTATTTATTTTTCCCTTTTTTAAGTGGCTCTTTAGGTGGCTTCATCCAGACATAGGTGTAAAATTAGGACACTATTTCTCTGTAAAAAATAAATTAATTTCTGGTGATGAAGATGCGCAGTTTTTAGGTGAAGAAAACGAATGGTTAGCCCTTTACTGCAGAAAAAAACTTACAGAAAAACACTATGACTTCTTTATCTTTGGGCATAGACATCTTCCGTTAGAAATTGAGTTAAACAGCTCTAGTACATATATCAATCTAGGAGATTGGATACAGTACTTTACCTATGGTGAATTTATGAAAACCTTTAAACTAAAAGAGTTTTAAAAGTCTTCTTTCGTACATTTAACCAGTTGTTGAATTCCTTTATAAATACTCAGACAATTTTCTTTTATAAACAGCTCATCTATATGTTTTTCTTTTAGATATGCTTTCATTACTTTTTCTCCATCAAAATCTACAAAAGCCAATCGAAAGAATAACTCATTAGATTCAAATCCAAAATCGGATCCTGGCAATAGAGCAACTCCATAATTTTCTAGAAAATAATGAGAAAGGTTGGTGCTAGTGTGTAGTTCTAATGACCTAATTTTCTCTTTAAAGTTCTCAAAGCCTATCATCATATAAAATGATCCTTGAGGGGTTGTACACTGAATATTATTGTTAGAAAGTTCTGTGAAAACGTAGGAAGAGATTCCGTCTAAAATAGCAGCAGAAGTAGCAACATAATCTTGTAGTTCTCTAGAATATTGATATGCTTTTACAGCAGCAAATTGCACTGGTGAAGAAACACAACTAAATGTTTCACTAAATAACGAACTATAAACAATAGATAGATGCTCTAGCTCTTTTGGCAAAGACATAAAACCTAAACGGTATCCTCCAGCAGAAAAGACCTTGCTTAGCCCTCCAAAAACTATGGTTCCTTCAGAATAATACTTAGAAATACTTGGTGAATACTCATTTGTGAAGTTTATTTGAGAATAAATCTCATCAGAAAAAACAAGTACTCTGTGCTTTCTACAAACAGCTGCTAAAGATTTATATTCTATGTCTGAATAAACAGCTCCTGTTGGGTTGTTTGGTGAGTTTAAAACAAGTATGTGCTCTTGTTCTTGATGTTGGGTTAAATAGGCCTCTAAGCAGCTTGCAGTAAGTTTAAAGTTGTCTTCTAGTGTAGTTTCTAGAATACTATAGCTTCCTCCTTTAGATTTTATTTGTGGTATATAACTTACCCAGCTTCCTTTTGGAATTAAAAACTCTCCTTCAAAAAGTAGAATAGATTGATACAACAACTCTTTACTTCCGGGGCCAATAAAGATTAATTCAGAATCTCTTTGTATTCCTTGATGTTCTAAAAGAAAATTGGACACCTGTTGTCTTAATTCTACTAGACCGTTTACAGGTAAGTAATGATTATTAGTAGCATTGTTTTTTAATTCTTCAACAATAGATTGATGAATGGGAAAAGGAGATTGTCCAAATCCAAAATGAGTTATCTCTTCTCCTTTTATTCTAAGCTCTTTAACCTTTTCGTTAATTAAAAGGGTTGCAGAAGGTTTTAGTCCCGAGATATTTTGATTAATTTTCATTCTTTAAAAGATGAGGGTATTAACATAAAAAAGAGGCCAAAAAGCCTCTTTTTTATTAAAAACTCATTGAATCAAATTATTCTATTTTATTGATGTAACAAATCATTTGAGCTCCGTCGTTAAGTTTTGAGATAGTAAACTGAAATGAATCACTAGTTATATTTGAGTCAAAAGATAGTACTTGACCATCTTCGAAAACATAGTTAATTTCATAATCCACAGGGTAATCAGAGCTCCATTCATACATGAAAAGGCTAAAAACTCCTTCTTGGTCTGCTGGTAAAACTACTTGTTCAGTAGATGTTGTTCCTTGACTATCGTCAATTAAAACACCTCCAAAGTCTTGATCTCCTGTAACTAAAAAGACATCTAAATCTTTGGCAGGGTTGCTCCAAGTAACTGAAATTTCTACTGAACCAGGGGCAGCGAAAATAGTTCCTTGTCTTGCAATTCTTAGCGATGAGTTCCCTGTTATGCTAGTTGAAAATCTTCTAGCAGCAGCATTTACAACTATAAAATCTGAAAGAACTACATCTCTAAAAAATTTATCTTCATCAAAAGCTATAGGAATAACTAGAGAATTATCTCCAGAACTAGCAGAAGATATAGTGGTAGCACCACCGTCTAAAGAATATTCTATAGTTGAATAACTTGGTAATGCTTCAGAAAAATTAATAACTAAATCATAACTAGTAGCGTCATCTGCAATCCTTATAACATCTTCTTGTTGAGATAAAGAAGCGGTAAGCTCCTTCATTGGTAATACTGTTACCGAATCATCATCATCTACATTACATCCTATGAATGTAAAAACAGTTAATATTACTATACTAAATTTATATATATGTTTCATATTTATTATAATTGAGTTATTCTATATCCAAATTGTGCTCCCAGACTTGCTTTGATTAAAGTAAACTGAAATGAATCATCTTGTATCTTAACATCTGTAAAAGTTTCTACTAGACCACCAGGAAAAGTAAAACTCACATTGAATTCAACAGGGTAATCAGAGCTCCATTCATACATGTAAAGGCTAAAAACTCCTTCTTGGTCTGCTGGTAAAACTACTTGTTCAGTAGTAGTTACTCCTTGACTATCGTCAAGTACAGTACCATCAAGATCTAGATCTCCTTCTATTAAAAAAATATCTAAATCTTTAGCAGCGTTACTCCAAGTAACAGTAATTTCTACTGCCCCCGGAGGTGCCGTGAAATCTGGCTCAGAATCAATTACAGTTATATTTCTGGTTAATTCTCCTTGTGTTAGATAATAAACATCAGAAGAACCAAAGTCTACATCTAAAATTCTGAATGTGTATATTTCTTCAGCAAATCCTTCAGCATCACCATCATCTGAAAAACTAAGTTGAACATCTACAGAACTTTCTCCAGCAGGAATAATAACAGTTTCTGGATATGAAGCTCCATCAGGCGATCCGTCAGAAGAAGTAATTCCTAGTGTTAAGGTAATATCAACGTCTAATGGATTTATGTTAGTACCAATTGTATATGTTAGTGGATCTGCTGTAGGATCATTTTCTAACACCATTTGATCAATATTGGTATCCGTAAATCCAACGTTTACTTCACTTGTAGGAGTATATTCTCCTGGATTTGTTACACTATCTGCATCATCCTGTCCACACGAAATTAAAAGTGTTAAGGAGAATAATAGTGCTAAATATTTAATATTTTTCATATTCTATTGATTTATATGTTATAATTTAAATTTTAATCTAGCAAAAACTGTTCTACCATTAATTCCAAACTGTGAAGTAACACGTGGATAAATAAAGTTGTTACCACTTGTTAAATTAGATGGACTAGCGTCTGGGAATACATTAAATATGTTACTAGAACCTATGGTTAAGGTCATGTTTTCTGAAACATCGTATCCGAAAGACATATCAGTTAATACTTTGTCTCCAAATATTGGATGATAATTTGCCCCCGAACCATTTAAAGATGGTTCTTGTGTTACGTCTGGATTAGTAACAGCTCCAAAAAATGAATTTCTTACAAATAGCCTCCATTTGTCTCCTTGTAACATATGACCAAGATTTGCTTTAAATCTAGGAGTTGCTGTTTCTAAGAAATAAGATTCTCTTTCCCCAAAGTAAGTGCCGGCTTGTGATGCTAAAACACTTGATGAATTTATATCATCTACTCTTTGTGTGTAAGCAAAAGTAAGTGCTAAGTCACTAGAAAAACTTAAGTCAGAGATAGCTCCTTTGTGAGAAACCACAATATCAAAACCTCTTGTTTCTGTATCTATTGCATTTGCAAAGAAACGAGCAGATTCTGCACCAGTAACAATTCCGTCAGGAATATTAAAATTACCTGTTAAAACAACTCTGTCATCAATTCCTGTGAAGAAACCATCTACCGTTAAACTAAGGTTAGCATCAGGTATTTTAGCTGTAAAACCAAAACTTGCACTAAAAGACTCTTCTTGCTTTAATTGCGGGATCCCTAGAGCTCCTGCAATTTGACTATCATTTGAAAAAGTCCCTACTTCATAAGGAACACCTGATATAAAGTTTGTACTTATTGTATTAAAGTTTAACTGAGCTAAAGATGGTGCTCTAAAACCTGTACTTGCAGCAGCTCTTAAATTAACGTTATCACTTAATCTAACAATACCAGCTAATTTCCAATTGAAAGTAGAACCAAAATCGCTGTAGTTTTCATATCTAACTGCTCCAGAAAGGAATAAGTTTTTGTTAACATCTAATTCTAAATCTCCATAAAAAGCATAACTATTTCTAGTTGCATTTCTTTCGTTTGCTGGTCTGAAACCAGGAAAAACTTGAATTCCACCAGGTCTAGACCTTCCGAAGAAATCAGTTACTTGAGTTGCAGCATCTCCATTCCAAATTTCACCATTAACATCATATGTTGCCCAAGACTCTTCTTGACCGGCAGTAATATCATATGCTTCCATTCTGTATTCTGAACCAACAGCAACATTTAATCCAGACATCACATCGTCATAGAATTTTGTTAAATCTAAATTAGTTGTGTTTTGAGTAAAAGAAAAACCACCAGCATATACTTCTAATGGTGATGCTTGTTGTAAACTAGCATTACTTGAATTTCCTATATTAAAGTCAAAAGAGTTTTTGCCATAGGTATTACTAAAGTCTATATCCCAATCTCCTTGTTTACCTTTAATTCCAACGGCAATAGATTCATCATTTACGATAGAATTTATTTCTGGTAACATCCCTGCAGGGTATAAACCTGTGAAAGCTCTTGATTGTGCTGGTCTTCTATAAAAACCTGCAGCATTTCCTTTTCTATGGCTAATTCCTCCAAAAGCATAAAAGCTAAAGTCATCATTAATTTGAAACTCCATGTTAGCCATGAACTTTCCATTTCTTAATCTAGATTGTCCAACTCGCATGCTAAAGTCTTGTCTAGTAAGACCTCTTGTTGCCAATTCATCTTCTGATGTATTAAAGTTTAACAAACCTCTAAGTTCATCGATTGAATTTGCACTATTAATTTGATTTTTTAATGAAAAAGGAAAGTAAGTAACTCCTTGTGCAAATGTTTGTACTTGAGATAAAGAGTATTGAGTGATGTCAGATCCTGCTCCACTATTTAATCCTATCCATTCTACAGAGTTACTTCCATCAAAGATTTGACCAGTGAATCCTTCAGCACCAGCTCTGTAAGAAGGAGCTCTTGTAGATAATGATCCTGTGAAGTTTATAAAACCTCCATTATCATCTAAAGGAATTCCGTAGTTTACATCAAACTGAAAGTTTTCTCCATCCATACCACCACTTTGGTTGTTTGTTTGGTCACCCCAATTTGATCCTTGATTTACTTGAAACTCTAATCCTTCGCTATTCTTAAGTACGATATTAATTACACCAGCAATGGCATCACTACCATATTGTGCTGCTGCACCGTCTTTTAAAATCTCTATTCTTTTAATAGAAAATGCTGGAATAGTATTCATATCTGTACCAACACTTCCTCTACCAACTGTACTATTTACGTTTACTAAAGAAGTATTATGTCTTCTTTTACCATTTACCAATACTAATACTTGATCTGGTCCTAAACCTCTTAAGGCTGCAGGATCAATATGATCAGTACCGTCAGAAACAGTTTGTGAAGTAGACGTAAAAGAAGGTGCTACGTAATTTAAAATATCATTAACAGAAACTTGAGGCCCTGAACTTAAAAGCTCAGCAACATCAATTACATCCACAGGCACTGGCGTATTCGCTACAGTTCTGTTTTTGTTTCTAGATCCAACCAAGACTACTTCATCTAAAGACAGATTGTTTTCTTCTAATACAATAGTTATATAACTAGTGTCAGATATACTTTTTTCAACAGTTTTAAACCCTAATGAGGAAACTGAGATTGTTGTAGGCATTTTTTCTACATTTAATGAAAATTCACCATTCTCATCTGTTGTAGTACCATTTGTGGTTCCTTTTTCTACGACATTCATAAATGATAAAGCCTCCCCGCTAGTATCAGTTACTTTTCCTTTAACTGTTTGAGCGTTCATTGTAATTGCCCCAACAAATAAAAACATAACCGTAAAAAATTTTAAAAAGTCATTTTGTTTCATATAAGTGTTATTGATTGATAATATCTGCAAATGTTGCTTTTTTTTTTGTTAAAAACAAAAAAATACAAGCTTAATGTACTATACTGCGTCAAGTAAACTTTTAAAAAACAACTTAAAAAACAAAAAAAACCTATACTAACTAGCTTTAACCAATTTTTAACAATGTTAAAAAATCGAATGGTGTAGATTTGTTTTTCAATTTTTTTAACTCTTAAATTATGACAAATGGAGATAGATATTAGAGCAATTAATGAAAAAATAGAGCGAGAAAGTGCCTTTGTAGATATTCTTACTTCAGAGATGAACAAGGTTATTGTTGGCCAAAAGGAGATGATAGAACGCTTGCTTATTGGACTACTTGGAAATGGACATATTTTACTTGAGGGTGTTCCTGGCTTGGCAAAAACTTTAGCCATCAACACGCTTGCAAAAGCCGTGCAGGGTTCTTTTAGTAGAATTCAATTTACTCCAGATCTATTACCTGCTGATGTAGTAGGAACCATGATTTACAACATGAAGGATAATGATTTTTCCATCAAAAAAGGTCCTATTTTCGCAAACTTTGTCTTAGCAGATGAGATCAATAGAGCACCTGCAAAAGTACAATCAGCTTTACTGGAAGCTATGCAAGAGCGGCAGATTACGATAGGAGATACTACTTTTAAATTGGATCAGCCCTTTCTGGTAATGGCAACACAAAACCCTGTTGAACAAGAAGGAACATACCCATTGCCTGAAGCTCAAGTAGATCGTTTTATGCTTAAAACTGTCATTGATTATCCGAAGTTGTCAGATGAGCAAACAATCATGAGACAAAATTTAAGTGGTAGTTTTGCTACAATAAACCCTGTGGTATCTGTAGAGCAAATTCTAAAGGCAAGAGAAGCTGCCAATGAAGTTTATATGGATGAAAAAATAGAAAAATACATATTAGATATCATTTTTGCAACTAGATATCCTGAACGCTACAACCTTTCACAACTTAAACCACTTATTAGTTTTGGAGCTTCACCAAGAGGAAGTATCAATTTAGCAAAAGCTGCTAAATGTTATGCATTTATTAAAAGAAGAGGTTATGTAATTCCAGAAGATGTAAGAGCCATTGTTTATGATGTTTTAAGACATAGAATTGGAATTACATACGAAGCAGAAGCTGAAAACATTTCGTCTGTAGATATCATTAACTCTATTATTAACGAAATAGAAGTTCCTTAATAATAGCTGTTTGAATACATCACCATTTAGTTCATAAGAGAATCTATTTATAAAGTTTTGAAAAGATTCCTATAAAATTATTTAGTTTACCCAGTATAGAGCACTTACATCATGGATACTAAAGAAATATTAAAAAAAGTACGAAAAATTGAAGTCAAGACAAGGCGTTTGTCTGACCATATTTTTGGTGGCGAATACCATTCTACCTTCAAAGGAAGGGGAATGACATTTTCTGAAGTAAGAGCATATCAATTTGGAGATGACGTAAGAGCTATAGACTGGAATGTTACTGCACGCTATAACGAACCTTTTATAAAAGTCTTTGAGGAAGAAAGAGAGCTTACCATGATGCTTATGGTTGATGTTTCTGGTTCTGAACATTTTGGAACTACAAATCAATTTAAAAAAGATACTGTTACAGAAATCTCTGCCACCTTAGCTTTTTCTGCAATTCAAAATAATGATAAGGTTGGTTTAATTCTTTTTTCAGATCAAATAGAATTATTTATTCCTCCTAAAAAAGGAAAAAGTCACGTACTTAGAATTATTCGTGAATTAATAGAGTTTTCACCAGAGAGTAAAAAGACAGACATTGCCAAGGCTTTTAAATTTCTTTCTAATGTTATGAAAAAGAAAGCCATTGTTTTTATGTTGTCTGATTTTATGGATGATGATTATGAAAGAACGCTGAAAATTGTTGGTAATAAACATGACATTACTGGAATTCGTGTATATGATAAACATGACGAAGAAATTCCTAATCTTGGATTAGTTCCTATGTTAGATTCAGAAACTAATGCTGTTCAGCTTATTAATACAGGCTCTAAAAGAGTTAGAAGTAATTATAAGGCAACTGCTTTTCGTCTTTCTGATTATTTTAAAAGTACCTTCAAAAAAAGTGGCTCAGGAACCATAGACACAAGAGTAGATGAAGATTATGTGAAAAAATTATTAGGGTATTTTAAACACAAAGGAAGATAATACAGATGAAACTAAAAATTCTTTTTTTTCTTTTTTTAATCAGCACTGTTACTTTTTCTCAAAAAGTAAGCGTTGCCTCAGATACCACAAATATTAGAATTGGAGAACAATTCTTGTTTCAGATTTTGGTTAAAGACACTGCCAATGTTATTTTTCCTGAAAAACTAGAAAACTTAACTAGCTTAGAGATTGTAGAGAATATAAAAATAGATACTTTTAAAAACAGTCTTATCAAAAAGTATCTAATGACAGGCTTTGACAGCGGCGCCTTTTATATTCCTTCGCAACAAATTTTTATTAAAAATAGAGCCTTTATAACAGATTCTATATTAATAAATGTTGCAACCATTGCTACAGACACTACAAAACAAAAAATGTTTCCAATTAAGGCCATTCAAAATGAGCCTTTGGTTTATGATGATTTTAAACCCTACGTTGTTTGGCTACTTTTGGCACTACTATTAATAGGTGCAGTTATTTATTACCTGGTAACCCGTAAAAAACCAACAATTACTGAAGATGAAGGTATTGCTGCTCTAGCTCCTTTTGAAGAGGCTATAGAAAAGCTCCAAGAATTAGATACTAAGTTATTGTGGCAAAATAATGAGATAAAAAAATATTACAGTGAGCTTACAGAGATTGTTCGTGCTTATATAGAAAAAGAATTAAAGATTCCTGCACTAGAAATTACAACGCATGAATTAGTTGACATTCTTTCTGCCTTTAACAAGTCAAAAACTATTGACGCTAGCAAAGAAACTATCAAAAAACTAAATGCGCTGCTTCAAGAAGCCGATTTGGTAAAATTTGCAAAATCAACTCCACTTTCGCATGAAATTGAAGAAGACAGAAGAGATGCAGAAGAGGTATTATATACTCTTAAACCAATACCAATAATAGAAGAAACTAAAGATGATGAATTGGAGTAATTTTGAGTTTCATAGCCCTGAGTTTTTATGGTTGCTAAGCCTAATCCCTTTGGTAGCTGTTTGGTCTTTTTTTATGCGCAAAAAAGAAGCTGCTGTATTAACTGTTTCTAGCCTTAAAGGATTTCGTGTAAAAAATAATTTTTTGCCAAAAGTAAAACCTCTATTGACAATTATTAGATTAACAGCCCTAGCCTTATTAATTGTTGCCTTAGCCAGACCAAGAAACGTTGCTGTTAGCACAAAGATTAAGGCCAATAGAGGAATAGATATTGTAATGGCTATTGATGTTTCTGCTAGTATGTTAGCTAGAGATCTAAAACCAAATAGGCTGGAGGCTTTAAAAGTGGTGGCAACAGATTTCGTAAACAGGCGACCAAATGACAGAATAGGAATTGTTGTCTATGCAGGAGAAAGTTTTACTCAAACACCTATTACAAGTGATAAAAGAATTACAAAAAGAACTATTTCAGAAATTAAATGGGGCCAGCTAGATGGTGGTACTGCCATTGGAATGGGCCTAGGTTCTGCTGTTAATAGATTAAAGGAAAGTGAAGCAAAAAGTAAAGTAATTATTCTTCTAACGGACGGAGTAAACAACGCTGGTTTTGTAGATCCAAAAACAGCAACCGAACTTGCAAAAGGATTAAATATAAAAGTTTATACCGTAGGTATTGGAACAAACGGTATGGCAGAATTTCCGGTAAGTAGAGATGCCAGAGGTAGATTACAATTTAGAAAACAACAGGTAGAAATAGACGAAGAACTTCTTCAATTTATTGCGAGCGAAACACAAGGGCAATATTTTAGAGCAACAGACAACAGCAAATTGCAAGAGATTTATGATGAAATTGATACCCTAGAAAAAACTAAGATTGAAGAGTTTAAATATTACAACTATCAAGAAAAATATAGATTTCTAATCTTTCTTGCTGGCGGTTTATTATTATTAGAATTTGTATTAAAAAACACACTGTTTAGAAGTTTTATATAATGTTATACAGACTAGAAGAACCCATATATTTTTATCTATTTACAACGATTCCGGTAATCGTAGTAATTTTTCTGCTGGTGTTTTGGTGGAAAAAAAGCACTCAGAAAAAATTTGCGTCATCTAGTTTATTACTAAAACTAGCACCCAATGTTTCTGTCTTTAAATCTATGCTAAAAGTCTTATTTTTTATGCTAGGGATTTCATTTCTAATTATAGCTCTTGTAAATCCTAAAATAGGAACCAAACTAAAAACAGTAAAAAGAGAAGGAGTAGATGTTGTTTTTGCTTTAGATGTCTCTAAAAGTATGTTGGCAGAAGATATTGCGCCAAACAGGTTAGAGAAATCGAAACAAATTATTTCTAAAATTATAGATAAATTGGGAAGCGATCGTGTAGGGATTATTATTTATGCTGGAAATGCATATCCTCTTTTACCAATTACAACAGATCATGGTGCTGCAAAAATGTTCTTGCAAAATGCAAACCCAGATTTAGTTTCTAGTCAAGGAACAGCCATTAATGAAGCCTTAGATTTGGCAAAAACATATTATAATAATGACGAACAGACCAATCGGTTTTTAATTATTATTTCAGACGGAGAAGATCATCAGGAAGAAACAAAGCAGTTAGCACAAAATATTTCTAATGATGGTATTAAAGTATATACTATTGGAGTAGGCACAAAAAAAGGGGGTCCTATACCAATGAAAATAAACGGGTCTTTAATAGGCTATAAAAAATACAAAGGAGAAACTGTTTTAACAAAACGTAATTCTGAACTTTTAAAAGGTATTGCAGATGCTGCTAATGGAAGTTATATTGATGGAAATTTAACAGACAAACCTGTGAAATTTATTGAAGACGTTATTAGCAACGCCCAAAAAACAGAATTTGAAACCAAACAATTTTCAGATTATAAAGACCAATTTCAGTGGTTTTTAGGAATTGGTATTTTGTTTTTAGTATTAGATGTTTTCTTGCTAGACAAGAAAACTAAATGGCTGAAAAAGGTTGATTTATTTAATGAAAAAGAAAACTAAATTCTGGTAAAATGAAGAATTTAATATACATATGTAGTGCTTTTTTGATGTTTGCAACATCCTCAACAGCTTATGCTCAAAAAGATTCTATTGCATTACAAAGAGAAGCTAGAAAATTGGTAAGAGCGGGGAATGCACTCTACAATCAAAATAATTATGGAGATGCTTCTATTGTCTACAAAAAAGCTTTAGAAAAAAATAGTGGCTATAAAAAGGCAACTTATAATTTAGGAAACTCGCTGTATCAAGAAAAGAATTTTAAAGAAGCAATTCCTCAATATACTGTAGCTGTAGAAAATGCAAAAGATCCATTTCAAAAAGCTGAAGGATACCATAATATTGGAAATGCAATGATGCAGGAAAAAAATTATCAAGGAGCTGTAGATGCATTTAAAAATGCTCTTCGAAGCAATCCAAATGATGATGAGACTCGCTATAATTTAGCGGTAGCACAAAAGCTTCTAGAAAAGGATAAAAACGATAAAGATAAAAACAAAGACAAGAACAAAGACAAGGACAAAGACAAAGACAAGAACAAAGACAAGGACAAGGACAAAGACAAGGATAAGGATAAGGATAAGGATAAGGATAAGGATAAGGATAAGGATAAGGATAAAAAAGACGGAGACGACAAAGACAAAAAAAATCCCAAAAAAAATGACAAAAAAGAACAAAAACCTCAGCCAGGAAAAATGTCTCCTCAACAAATTAAACAGTTATTGGAAAGTTTAAAAAATGAAGAGAAAAAAACTCAGAAAAAATTAAATGCAAAAAAAGCCAAAGGATCCAAAATTAAACAAGAAAAAGATTGGTAAATTTTATATTTGCAAATAGTTAGACAATAAAAATGAAGCAGAAGATATATTATATTCTTATTCTATGTGCTCTTATGAGTCTATCTACCTATGCGCAAACACCTGAACTTGTTGCCAGTGTTAGCAAAAATAAATTAGGGCTTAATCAGAGAGTAAAAATACAGTTTACCATTAATAAACAGGGGGCAGATAATTTTCAGGCTCCTAATTTTAAAAATTTCCAAATTGTTAGTGGCCCAAGTCAATCTATAAGTCAGTCTTGGGTGAATGGAAGTGCAAGTTTTTCTCAATCCTATAATTATATTATTAAGCCTCTCAAAAAAGGAGAGTTTTTAATCCCAGCTGCTAGCATAAAACTTAACAACAAAATACTAACATCTAAGCCTGTTAAAGTAATTGTTTTAGATCCGGTAGATATTCCTAAAGACCCCAACGATCCTAATTATATTGCACAACAAAACGTTCATTTAGTGGCAGAGATTTCTAAATCTAGCCCCTATGTTGGTGAGGGTATTTACGTAGAATACAGGCTATATGTGAGTCAGAATATAAGTGTGAGAGACTTTTCGTACACAGATTCTCCTCAGTACAATGGTTTTTGGAATCAAGACATCAAAATACGAGGACTAACCACCCAAAATGGCACTTATAATGGAGAACAGTACCGATATGTTGTTTTGCAAAAAGCTCTTTTAATTCCAACAAAATCTGGTAAACTTACCATAGATCCAATAGAAATGGACATTGTTATTGGGGTGCCAACCGGAAGAGGTGATTTCTTTGGAAACCCAATTGTAAAAAACGTAACGAAGAGTTTTGCTTCTGCTAAGAAATTTATACGATCTAAAGAGTTACCAATAGAGGGCAAGCCAGAAAGTTTTAACGGAGCTGTTGGCGATTTTAATTTTATAGTAAGCTCCAGTAAAAATATTTTAAAATCAAATGAAACAGCTACTGTTTCTGTGAAGGTTACTGGAAACGGTAATTTAAAATTATTTGAGTTACCAGAAATAAAAACACCTTCAGAATTAGAGGTTTTTACACCAGAGCAAAAAGAAAAAATTAATGTGACTTCTAGAGGAATTAGAGGTTCGGTTACTAAAAATTACACCGTTGTCCCACAATTTAAAGGTAAATACAAAGTTCCAAGTACTGAGTTTTCATATTTTGACCTCAAAGAAAAAAAATATGTTAGATTAACCTCTGAAGACATATTTGTAGATGTTTTAGAAGGTAAAGAGTTGGTCACAGATTCTGATCTGGCTTCAAACTCTAAAAAAGACATTGTTGCTACTGGTGCTAATTTTAGATACATTCAAACTAGCAGTACTTTTTCTTTAGCAAATGAATCAGGTTTTTACACCTCTAAATTCTACTATTTAATTTTAATACTTCCATTGTTATTTATTCCTATTGGTATTGTAATTGCCAAAAGAAATGATGCAAGAAATAATGATGTTTTAGGGAATAAATTACGAAAGGCAGATCGTTTGGCTAAAAGATATCTTTCTGAAGCCAAAAAACAATTAGGAACCAAAGAAGCTTTTTACGTGGCATTGGAAAAAGCTCTTCACAATTATTTGAAGGCTAAATTAAGAATTGAAACCTCAGATATTAGCAAAGAAAAAATTACAGAATTGCTAAAAAGAAAGTCTGTAAATGAAAGCACTATTCGCTCATTTATAGAAGTTTTTAATAGCTGTGATATGGCTAGGTACTCTCCTGTATCTGTTGTAGAGATGAAAGATGATTACGAAAAATCTAAATTAGTAATTACTCAAATAGACAAACAATTGTAAGATGAAAAAAATTCTAATTTTACTGCTATTTATATCTCAACAGTTGTTTTCACAAGCTACAGACAAATTATTTGAGAAAGGAAATGAGCACTACAAACTAGCCGAATATTCTGAAGCAATTTCTAACTATCAAGAAATAGAAACACTTGGCTTTGTTTCTTCAGAATTGTATTATAATCTAGGGAATTGTTATTACAAACTAAACAAAGTTGCACCAGCAATTTATAATTATGAAAAAGCCTTACTTATAAATCCTTTAAATGAAGATGCTCAAAGTAATTTGGTGTTTGCAAAAAGACTTACCATAGATGCTATTGAAGAACTTCCAAAAACAATTTTCCAAAAGCTAGATACCTCATTGGTTAAAAAACTATCCTACAACGAATGGGCCACAGTTGCTGTTGTTTTTTCTGTTCTAGGAGCAATCCTTTTTCTGCTATTTTATTTTTCATATACTCCTTCAAAAAAACGATTATTTTTTGTGACTAGCATCATTAGTTTTCTAGTATTATTCATTACTTCCTTTTTTACAGTAAAAGAGTATTCTTATGTAAATACAACTGTAGAGGCTATCATTTTTAGTAAAAATACTGATGTTAAAAACGCACCCACCTTCAATAGCGAAAAGGTGTTTACGCTTCATGAAGGAACCAAGGTTCGTGTTTTGGACACGGTAGATAATTGGAAAAAAATTAGAATTGCAGACGGAAAGGTTGGTTGGATTATTGCTGATGAAATAAAAATCCTTCGTATTTTTTAAAAAAAACTAAAAAAACCATACCCAACTTTGTACCTTTGTTTTTTTATGAAACCCATGAGTAAAACTATTATAACTTTCTTATTTTCTCTGATAATTTTGGCTTCGATTGTAGCGCCAACTTTTGTCAATTTTTCTGAGACCAATATAGAAATGACTGAAATAGTTGATTTTGGTGAAGAAGAAGAAAACAAAGGAAACGAATCTATAAAAGATTTAGAAGTAAAAATATACTACTCTAGTGACAAAGAAGACATTTTTTTAGGTCTTGAAAACAACAAAAGAATTCGCTTTTGTGCCAAAAACTACACCTTTAAGTTCACGAAACTTAACAGCCCACCACCCGAACTATTTTCAGTATAAAGAAGGCTTTGCCTTTTTATAACCTCAGTGTACGGTATATTTAGTTTTATCAAAAAACAAATATCCGTTTTACCCCTGTTATAGTATTAACCATTAAACATATTAAAATGAAAGCCCTTACAAAAGAAACGCAGGCAGCCATTACACCAGATAATGCCATTAGCTTATTAAGAGAAGGAAATCAACGATTTCAATCAAATAAAGAAGTAGAAAGAAATTTATTAGCACAAGTATCAGATACTAGTACAGGCCAATACCCATTTGCTACAATATTACATTGTGTAGATTCTAGAGTTTCTGCAGAATTAGTCTTTGACCAAGGAATTGGTGATGTATTTAGCATTAGAATTGCTGGAAACTTTGTAAATGAAGACATTCTAGGAAGTATGGAGTTTACCTGTAAACTTGCAGGAACTAAAGTAATTGTTGTTTTAGGACATACAGCTTGTGGTGCTGTAAAAGGAGCCTGTGACGATGCCAAACTAGGAAATCTTACCGCGTTGCTTAGCAAATTAAAGCCTGCAGTAGCAGCGGTAACAGAACCTACCGACACTAGCAAGAGAAACTCAGGAAATATTGACTTTGTAAACCATGTAGCAGAGAAAAATGTCTACATGACAATAGAAAATATTAGAGAGAAAAGTCCTGTTTTAAAAGAAATGGAAGACCAAGGTGGGATTAAAATTATTGGAGCTATGTATGACATTAAAGATGGCTCGGTAACATTTTATGAATAAAAGCTCCATGAAAAAACTCATCATCATCCTTGCATTTTTATCTGTTCCTTTTTCAGGAATAAGTCAAGAAAACGGGCCAGGTAATTGGCTGGTTTATATTGGAAGTAAACAATTAAACTCTAAATGGAACCTCCATCATGAAGTTCAATATAGAAATTATAACGCCATTGGAAATCTAGAACAGTTATTACTTAGAACTGGATTGGGGTATACCATTGGCGCAAAAAGTAATTTACTACTAGGGTACGGCTATATAAATTCTGAAAACTATACGGGAAACGAAGACGAGAAAGTTACTGTAGAAGAACATAGAATTTTTCAACAATTTATTACAAAACACAGTATTGGAAAACTAAGTTTACAACATCGGTATCGTTTTGAACAGCGTTTTGTAGAAAACGATTTTAAAACTCGTTTTCGTTATTTTCTAGGGTTGAATATTCCTTTTAAAGACTCAAAATATTATCTATCTACTTACAACGAAATTTTTTTAAACGGAGCCTCCAATGTATTCGATAGAAACAGAGTTTATGGAGGTCTAGGATATAAAGTTTCTGATGGAATTAAACTAGAAATTGGATATATGAATCAAATTTTTGAAACCTCTAGTAGGGATCAAATTAACCTTATTACATTTATAAATTTTTAATAAAAAAATATGAAAAATCTTTTTTCAAATGTTCGTGGCGACCTCTTTGGCGGAATTACTGCTGGTATCGTTGCACTACCATTAGCATTAGCTTTTGGTGTCTCTTCAGGGCTAGGACCTGATGCAGGTCTGTATGGTGCTATTTTTATTAGTTTCTTTGCTGCGCTTTTTGGTGGAACTCCAACACAAATTTCAGGTCCAACAGCACCAATGACAGCCGTAAGTATGGTTGTTATTGCAGGAATAATAGCTTCTAATAATGGAGATGTAAGTAAAGCATTACCAATTATTTTAACTGTTTTCTTATTGGCTGGTCTTTTGCAAATTGGTCTAGGTCTAGCCGGCTTAGGTAAATATATTCGATATATACCGTATCCTGTGGTTTCTGGTTTTATGACTGCTATTGGAGTAATCATATTAGTTACTCAAATTTTACCTTCTGTAGGGTACAATGCTAAAGAAGATGCTGAGTTTGTAAAGCAGTTTGAATCTCAAGTTGAAGAGGTGGTTTTAAATAGATATCTAAAAGATAGTAAAAGCAAAAAAACCGATAAAATTCTTACACTGCAAGATTATAAAAATGCAACAGCTGAAGGTGAGAGTATTGTACAGGCAGATATTGTAAAGGAAAGTAAAACATTAGCAGGAAGAGAGGCTTCTGGTGTTTTAGGTACGTTTAAAGTACTCCCTAGGGCTTTAAAAAATCTTAATTGGCTAGAACTAATCTTAGCTCTAGGCACAATTTTTATCATCTATGGGTTTAAACGAATAACAACTGTTGTACCTAGTACCTTGGTTGCGTTAATGGTTATGACGGGTATTTCTGTTGGTTTTAACCTAGACTACAAACCTATAGAAGAAATTCCGAGTGGATTTCCAATTCCAAATATGGAAATTTTTACCAGTTTTAATTTAGCGAGTATCACTCCTTATATTTTTACAGCCTTAACATTAGCGCTGCTAGGAGCTATTGATTCTCTGTTAACATCGGTTGTTGCAGATAATATGACTAAAACTAAACACAAACCAAATAAAGAACTTATTGGTCAAGGAATAGGAAACAGTATTGCTTCTATTTTTGGTGGAATTCCTGGTGCAGGTGCTACCATTAGAACGGTTGTAAACATTAATTCAGGAGGAAAAACAAAACTATCAGGAATGGTAGCTGGTCTAATGCTATTAGTTATTTTATTAGGATTAGGACCCGTTGCTTCTAAAATCCCCGCAGCGGTCTTAGCAGGAATCTTAGTTACGGTTGGTATTGGAGTAATGGATTACAAAGGATTAAAAGCCATCCCTTCTTTGCCAAGAGATATTAAAATAGCGGGCATCAAATTAAGCTCAGAAGTAATTATCATGATTGTTGTATTATTACTTTCTACATTCTGGAATTTAGTATATGCCGTTGGTATTGGATTGGTCATCGCTTCTTTAATGTTTATGAAGAAGATTGGAGATTTAACAGCGCAACAATCTAACGTAACTTCTTTAAAGGAAGAATCTTGGGCTGATGAAATTGGAATGACAAAAAAATTACGTGAGGAGGTTTTTATCAAACATATTAAAGGTCCTTTATTTTTTGGTTCTACAAGTGATTTTCAACAACTTATAAAGCAAATACCATCGTCTGCATCTACCATTATTATTCGGATGGATAGAATGGAATATATAGATCAATCTGGATTGTATGCGCTAGAAGATAGTATCGTAGAACTTACAAAAGATGGTAAAATTGTATTAGTCGTAGACTTACAAAAACAACCTAAATACATGATGGAACGTATTGATATTATTCCAGATTTAATTGCAAAGGAATATATTTTTACAGATTTTAAAACCTGCTTACAGTGGGTAAAAGATCATAAAGACTCCTAAGAAATTATTGAGGAGACTGTCTTCTTCGGTGTATGCTAATATGGAAGATCTGTTGTAAACGCTATAACGTATTACTTTGGTAATACGTTATAGCGTTTATTTCTTTATAATAACACCAAATAAACCTTATTGAAGTTCGTTTTTCTTTTCATCAATCTCTTTAATAATTGCAGGAAATATAGTAGGAACAATTTCTTTTACAGGGGCATATAAGATAGACGCATCTAAGGTCTGTTTTTCTACAAAAGGAATGGTGCTATTTACTCTGGCAAAAAAAACAAAAATTACACTTAAAATTACCACACTCTTTAGGAGGGCAAAAACACCTCCTAATATTTTATTAATAAGTCCAAGCGCTACAAAATCTGCCATTTTTGTGAAGACCTTTCCTAGAGAAGATACCGCAATTACAATGGCAATAAAAGTAACTGCAAATGCCGTTAACGCAATATAATTTTCGCTCCACGCTACATACTTTTTTAAAATGTTTGCCGCAAAATAGGAAAAGTGAATTGCTCCATAAATACCACCAATTAGGGCAATTAGAGAGGCTACTTCCACAAAAAACCCTTTCATAAAACCTCTTATAAAAGCAATAATTAAAATAACTGCTATTACAATATCGAAGATGTTCATAATACTTGTCCTTTTTTTCAAATATAAGTAACTCAATGATATTCTTTGGTACTTTCTTGTTTGTATATTTACAAACATGTATGCTTTGGTAGATTGTAATAACTTTTATGCTTCTTGTGAGCGGGTATTTAACCCCAACTTACAAAACAAACCTGTTGCTGTATTAAGTAATAATGATGGTTGTGTAATAGCTAGAAGCGATGAGGCAAAAAAATTAAATCTCCCAATGGGTGCTCCTATTTTTAAATGGGAAAACTTCTGCAAGCATCATAAAGTTACCGTTTTATCCTCCAATTATCCGTTATATGGTGACATGAGCGCTAGAGTTATGACAATTCTAGAGCAGTTTTCACCCAATGTTGAAGTATATAGTATTGATGAAGCTTTTATAGATCTTACAGGGTTAGATCATCATAATTTTAGTGATTATGGAGCAAGCATTCGTAAAAGAATTTTAAAATGGACCGGAATACCAACCTGTGTAGGAATTGCTCCAACAAAAGCGCTCTGTAAAGTAGCTAACAAGATTGCAAGAAAGTTTCCAAAAGAAACCGGTGGCGTTTATGTGATTGATTCTGAAGAAAAACGCCTAAAAGCACTCAAGTGGACAGCCATTAAAAATGTGTGGGGAATTGGTCGTCGCTTAGAAAAACGCCTGATTGTAAAGGGGTGTAAAACAGCTTTTGATTTTACACAATTATCTGATGATTGGGTACGTCTAAATTTTTCAATTACAGAATGGAAATTAAAAAAAGACTTGGAAGGAATTCCAACCATCGAATTCGAAATAAAACAAACTAAGCGCTCTATTGCAACCACTAGAAGTTTTGAACAGACCTATTCAGATATTGAAAATATTACAGAACGAATATCTACTTTTGCTGCATGTTGCGCAGAAAAATTACGAGCACAAAAAACTAGTTGCCATATGATCATCGTCTTATTAAGTAGCGATCGTCATAAAAGAGATGTAGCACAGCACAACGCTTCAAAAACAATAGTTTTCCCATACCCTACAGATTCTACACTTAGCATTACAAAGGCATCTGTAGAGGCTGTGAAAACAATTTTTAAAGCAGGTATAAAATATAAGCGTGCAGGGATTATTGTTACAGGACTGGTTCCTACAGACAATCATCAATTAAATTTATTTCTTCATGAAAACCCAAAGCACAAGCCATTAATGTCTGCAATAGACCGTCTAAATAAAAAATTTAAAACAACCACCATTAAATTGGCAAATCAAGACTTACAACGAACTTGGAAAATGAAACAAGAACGTCTGTCTCCAAAATATACCACAAAGATCAATGATATTATTACCGTAAAATAAATGACAAAATCACTTCAGTTTTTCACCCCAAAAGCATCAAATAGTACTGGTGCAATTTTTATTGACACAGGAATCTCAGCCGGGTTTCCTTCTCCAGCAGACGATTTTAAAGAAACTAGAATTTCTCTAGATGAAGAATTAATTACCAATAAAGAAGCAACATTCTTTGCCAAAGTAAATGGGCAATCTATGATTGGTGCTGGTTTAGATGATAATGATTTATTAGTTATTGACAGAAGTCTTGAACCTGAAAATAATAAAATAGCTGTTTGCTTTTTAGATGGTGAGTTTACCATCAAACGATTAAAAGTAGATGGCAATAACATATGGCTACAACCAGAAAACCCAAAATATCCTATTATTAAAATCACCGAAGAGAATGATTTTGTTATTTGGGGAATTGTTACAAGTGTTATTAAAAAAGTATAGGTTCAGAATTATACCTTACCTACGTTTTACAAATTAAACAGAATAAATTCTTGTTTTTTTAGTTAGAAGTCCTAATTCAAATTTCGTTGTTCAATAAAAAAACGTTTCATCAACTGACTGCATTCGTTTTCTAAAATACCGCTAACTACTTTTGTTTTTGGGTGTAAGGTTGTCTGTAAATTAACAAAACCTCTTTGAGGCTCAGAAGCTCCGTATACAATCTTGCCTAGTTGGGCCCAATAACTTGCTCCTGCACACATTTGGCAAGGTTCTAGGGTCACGTAAAGTGTACATTCTTTTAAATATTTTCCGCCTAGAAAATCTGATGCTGCAGTAAAAGCTTGCATTTCTGCATGTGCTGTTACATCGTTTAAGGTTTCGGTGAGGTTGTGTGCTCTGGCAATAATTTTATCATTCATTACAATCACAGCCCCAACAGGAACCTCTCTTTTCTTAAAAGCAAACTCAGCTTCCTGAAGTGCTTTTTTCATAAAATAAGTATCATTAAAAGGCTGAATCATTTCAAAAAATATTTATTCAATATTACAAATATCTTTTGAGTTGTAAAATTGTATTTTTGTAGCATGATGAATGCTTTACTTGACGCCATAAAATTTCCATCAGATCTTAGAAAACTAACTACAGATCAATTGCCAAAATTGGCAAAAGAATTGCGTGCGTTTATTATTGATATCGTAGCTACAAAACAAGGCCATTTAGGAGCTAGTCTAGGAGTAGTGGAGCTCACCATTGCTTTGCATTATTTATTTGATACGCCTAATGATTTATTGGTATGGGATGTGGGTCATCAAGCGTACGGACATAAAATTTTAACCGGAAGAAAAGATGTTTTTAAGACCAACAGACAACTTCATGGTATCTCTGGATTTCCAAAAATAACCGAAAGCGACTATGATGCTTTTGGAGTTGGGCATTCTTCTACCTCTATCTCTGCTGCATTAGGAATGGCAATTGCCTCTTCATTAAAAGGCGAAACAGAAAAACATCATATTGCAATAATTGGCGATGCTTCTATTGCAAGTGGCATGGCCTTTGAAGCCTTAAATCATGCAGGTGTTAGTGATGCTAATTTATTAATTATTTTAAATGATAACGCCATTGGTATAGATCCTTCTGTGGGTGCTTTAAAAGAGTATCTAACCAAAGTAAAAACAGATAAATCTCTAGCAAAAAATAATATAATACGCGCACTAAACTTTGACTATTCTGGCCCAATTGATGGTCATAATTTACCCAAAGTTCTGTCAGAATTAGAACGTTTAAAAAGCGTAAAAGGGCCGAAGTTTTTACACGTAGTTACAACAAAAGGAAAAGGTTTACAGCAAGCTGAAGAAGACCAAGTAACCTATCATGCTCCTGGGAAATTTGATAAAATTTCTGGTGAACGTATTAAAAAAGAAGCAAGTCTTTATACCAAATATCAAGATATTTTTGGAAAAACTATTTTAGAATTAGCAAAACAAAATGATAACATTGTTGGAATTACACCAGCAATGCTAACAGGTAGTTCTTTAAAATTTATGTTTCAAGAATTCCCGAAAAGAACTTTTGATGTTGGCATTGCAGAACAACATGCCGTTACTTTGGCTGCTGGTATGGCAACACAAGGTTTAATTCCGTTTTGTAATATTTATTCTACGTTTTTACAACGAGCCTATGATCAAATAATACATGATGTAGCTTTGCAAAACCTGCCGGTTATTTTTTGTCTAGATAGAGCTGGATTAGTGGGTGAAGATGGAGCTACACACCATGGTGTATTTGATATTGCTTATATGAGAGCCATTCCAAATATGATTGTTTTTGCGCCTAGAAATGAAGTAGAATTACGGAATATTTTATACACTTCTCAGTTGGGCTTAAATCATCCAATTGCCATTCGTTATCCCAGAGGAAGAGGGTTTTCTATTGATTGGAAAAAACCATTTGAAGCCATTGAACTAGGAACTGGAGTTTGTTTACAAAAAGGAACAAATAGTGCCATACTCTCTTTAGGAACTATTGGAAATAATGTCACAAAAGCACTAGAAGAGCTGCCGAATATTGCTCATTACGATATGCGATTTGCGAAACCTTTAGATGAAAAATTACTCCATACAATATGTGCTAATTTCAATCATATAATTACCATTGAAGATGGTGTGAAAAAAGGTGGATTTGGCTCAGCTATTTTAGAATTTATTGCCGAACATCACTATAAAAATTCAATTAAAATTCTGGGAATACAGGATGACTTTATAGAACATGGAACTATTGAAGAGCTTCAAAAAATAAATGGAATAGACTCAGGTGCTATCAAGCAAATTCTCAAAGATTTATATTAAAAAAGGCGCTGTAAACAGCGCCTTTTTTCTTACTTATCTTCAAGCTATCTAGCGAATTATTATTTTACTAGATGATTTTCTATTGTTTTGATCAACTAAATTCACAATATAGGTACCTGCTCTTAGATTAACAGAAACCTGTTGTTTTGAAGCTTCGTTAAAATTAATTGTTGAAGAATATACTTGCCTTCCTGCCATATCAAAAATCCTACATGTAGTTGCTCCTAAATCATTTTTGGCCATAAGCGTAAAATCACCATTTGAAATTGTAGGGTAGACTGTAAATGCTTTTTTATCTGTTAAGACATCATCAACAGAAGCTACGGCATCTGTAAATTGTCCAGAGAAAACACCTCTTCCATAAGTGGCTGCAAAAACCATATTGTCATCTCTCATATCTAAATCGGTTACTTTTACGTTACTCATACCGTTATAAGACTGAATCCAAGTAGGATTGGTATCAGAAAAGTTTGAGGTTCTCCAAACTCCTAATTCTGTACCAATAATTACCTCTTCTGTAAATAGTGGGTTTTGTAAAATAGCTTTCACAGGGATGTCTGGCAAATTTCCTTCTTTGCCTTCCCAAGTTGCTCCACCGTCGTTGGTATACCAAATATTTTGAACACCATAATTGTGCATGGTTACAAAAATTTCGTTTTCATTGGTGCCTAACTCTATGTCAGAAACAGATCCAACAAAATCAGTACCGGTTATATTTGTCCAAATAGGGTTGTTAGGAAAAACATTTGTGGTTCCTGCTAATTTAATTAATTTTCCATTTTTGAGACCAATAAATAAGTTAGATTGATCTGTTGTATAATGAGAAACTGTTAATGCTGACGGTTCTGCATCCATAATATCAGTATTAGCAATATTAGTTCTAGTAACTGTTCCTGATTTAATATTTCCATACATCCTAACAATATAATTTGATCCACTAGAATAATTAGAGTATAAGATGTCTAAATTAGAATCTAGTGCTTCTTGATTGATAAAATCTCCATTAGATCCAGATTCAGAATTAATAGTTCTCACATTTCCGTTTGAAAAGTCATATAGCTTAATATTTCCGTTGTATACATAATTTGCAATACAATACTGGTCTGTACCATCTTGATCGAAGAAACTGTAAGCACCATCTCCACCTTGTCTTTCGTAAAAACTATTTACTCCATCAGAAGCATTTTCTATCATTAGAGTTCCATTGTCTTGTGCCCCTGCTAAAAAGTATTCAGCACCAGAAAAAGCAGTAGTTGGCGCTACCCCTACTGTATAAAATTGCAGGGTATTGTAGCCTTTCTTTCTGGGAAGAATAGTAACGCCTGCATCATTAGAAAGGTAGACACCTCCATCATTACTAAACAGCATTTTTGAAGAAGATGAAAAAGCTAATCCGTGTTGATCAGCATGAACCGAAGACACATTTAATGCTGCTAAGTTGTTATTATTAGACCACTTAGAAATTTGATCCCAAGATGTTCCTCCATTAATACTTTTAAACAAATCTATTCCACCAACATAAAGGATATCATCATTTGTAGGGTCTACTCTTAAAAGTAAGTCATAGAATGCTTGTCCTCTTGTAAAATCATTTTCAGGAATTCCATTATCAACATCATTCGGTAATGGTAAAGTTGTAACATTTGTAAAATTATCAGTTGTTTTGTATATCCCAACTGGATCTGAACTTAATTGCGCTAAAACATATATTGTGTTTGCATCTGTTTGTGAACAAGCAATTTCTGTTCTTCTACCCCCAGGTACAGTGTGCTTTAATGTAAATGTGGTTCCATCTGTAGATTGGTAGATACGACCTCCCCCTTCACCAAAAGAATTAGATTGGGTAGAAACATAGATAGAATTATCTGCTGCAATTTTTATATTGTTTGGCTCTAAATTTTCCCCAGCACTTAGTGTTAGTTTAGAAAAACTAGTTCCATCAGTAGATTTATAAACTCCTACTTCGTTAATTCCTACTAAAGTTCCTGAAGCAACTGTTTCGGCAGCAGCAAAGAATACCTCAGAAGTTCCATTGTTATCTCTTACTACTAGATCATTTATATGCTGTATTCCTGGTAAAATAGTATATCCTGAAGTATTAGACCCAGGTTGTAAAGAACCATTAACCCCACTTCCTAAAGCTGCAATAATTGCATCTCCATCTATATTATTCACCATTGCAGAGGTAATTGTAATATTTAAAGGGTTTCCTTCCTCTTCAAAACCTAAACCATCACCTCCCATGGAGATGGCTGCTCCACTTACGTTGTTTACGACAATAACAGCTATTGCTCCTGCATCTTGAGCTCGCTTTACTTTGTCGTCAAAAGAACAAGCACCCCTTTTAATAACAGCTATTTTTCCATTCATCTCAGAAGTATTCTCAATAGTTGAACAGGCATCGTCTGTTGGAGAGGCACCGTCAATGGCAAGAACTAGATCTCCAGAAATAGCTGTGCTCAAAGGAGACCCAAAGGCAGCTGCAACAATTATATTATAATCTCCTGCAATATTGGCTGGACTATTAATTGTAAAGATTGCTCCAGGGCTCGTATCTACATAAGATGATCCTGTTACACCTCCATAGACCTGATTCCATGTTGCTCCTCCGTCTGTTGTTTTCCAAAGTCCGTTACCAACCGCGTCTCCGCCAGTATATGATTCTCCTGTTCCTACATACCAAATATTAGTATTGTTTGGGTCTACAGCGATTGAAGACACAGATAGGTTTTCTGAGATCCCTACATAGCTCCAAGCAGAATTTATATCTGAAATATTTGTGTTTTTCCACAATCCTCCACTAACACCCCCAGCATACACTGTTTCTTGGCTATCATCATTTGGGTCAAAAAGTAAGGCTCTGGTTCTGCCGCCAATATTGTCTGGCCCTCTTTCTACCCAAGGATTATTTTCAGCATCTCCTGGTGCTCTTTCTGACAACCTTTCTGCATTTAACTCTTTTTGTAATTGCAGTAATTCTCTTTTGTGTGTTCGCCCTGTTGCTGGATTAATTTCATTTAAATATTCTTGTTCAAAATACTTGTTAGGAGGAAGTCCTTGAAGTTTTCGCTGGCTTTTTGTCAACTCAAGCGTTTTATTGTATTGATGGCTTTCTAAAAAAGCAGCATGTTGTTTTCTTAATTTTTCTGTGGCAGATTCTTTTGTTGCGTAATTATAAATAAATATAGTACTAAGAATTGCGAATGTAAAAAAGAGTAATTTTTTTTTCATGAAGGTTGTGTTAATTTCATTCAAAAATAATTAAATAATTTGTTAAAATTTTATCTAATTTGTTAAAATTTTTATTGGGTGTTGTTTTTGTTATACATTAATTAACTGAAAGCTATATAGTTCTAAAATAAAATCTTGTAGTTATCGTATCTATTAAGAATAATGAATGAATTAAAAAACTTAATTTCGTTTACATTGGCACACGTTCGGATTTCTTCCAAAGTAATGATATTTTAAGATATCTCCTTTTTTTATTTTCAAGATATTCAACAACAGCCTCATCACCCTGAATCATAAAAGGAATTTTTTCAATTTCTTTTGTGGTATTTTCAATAGGTTTTATAAATGAATTGGTTTCTCGGTTTTCATCCTTTAAAATAGTACATTGATATTTCAAATCTGATTTAGATGTTAACTTACAGTATTTATCTTTAAAATAAATTCCTTCTAGCTGTATATTTTTACTCGAACTATCTCCCAAGGTCAAGAAAACAATTAATCCTGATCCTCCTCCCTTTACACCAGATACCCATGATTGATAATAGGATTCTTTAAAAACAAGATCTGTGTGTTTTTCTAAATTAAGTTGATTACTACACCCTATTGATGTCAATAATAAAAACAAGATAAAACTGTTTACTAAGTAATAGAATACTGAATGGTTTTGTGGTTTTCTTCGCATTGGGTTTTATGATATTATTAGATGATACTTCCTTGTATTTTTTTATGAATTCGAATGGCATAACCATCTGACATTCTAGACACATAGCTGCAAACAGCCATGATTCTCTGGTAAGGTGATGTAGAGGTTACCTGAAATTCTTTAGGTAGTAAATTAAGCAGTAGACTATCATAATTGGTTGGAGTTCCTAGATGATGATTGTTTAAAGCTGTTACAAAAATATCTAAGAGATCGGCTATAATTTTATAGCCTGCTACTTCTTTTTCTACTACCTCCTGACTCTTGTATATTTTTGAAATACTAATTTTTAAAATGTCATTTATTTGTGCTTCATAGGTACATTTATCTAGTAAAGACGTAGAAAAAGTTCCTTTTAGAATGGCCTCTTCGTTTGTTAAAAAAATGGCTACTGCTTCATTAATTAGCGTATTTATAGCCAATGCTCTTAGATAACTAACTCTATCTTTTTTAAATTTTAATGAATGGTATTTTTTTATATCAATGGTGTTTTTAACCAGTTTAATTAAATACTCTAGGGCAAATTCTTCTTCTATTAATCCTAAATTTATTCCGTCTTCAAAGTCTATAATGGTATAACAAATATCATCTGCGGCTTCTACTAAAAAAGTTAATGGATGCCTGTGATAACTAATTGCTGCTGATGTAGACTTGCCTAGCAGACCTAAATCTTCAACAATGTCTAAAAAAGCTTCTTTTTCTGACTGAAAGCAACCGTATTTTTTATCTGCAATATGCTTGGTTGGTTTTTTTGGTAGTGACTCTTTAGGGTACTTTATAAAAGCGCCTAAGGTTGCATAAGACAAGCGCAGCCCACCGTAAACTCCTTCTCTATTTTCGGTCAAAATTTTAAGCCCGTTGGCATTTCCTTCGAAATCTATGAGATCTTGATATTCTTCTGCAGATAACGCCTCTTTGTATTGAGTTCCGTTGCCGGTTTTAAAATACTCTCCAATGGCTTTTTCTCCAGAATGACCAAAAGGCGGATTTCCAATATCGTGCATTACAGAAGCTGCAGCTACAATGGCGCCAAAATCATTAAATGTATATCCTAATTCTTTTAAGTTTGGATGGCGTTCTAACAATACTTTACCAACTCTTCTTCCTAAAGTTCTACCAACTACAGAAACTTCTAAACTATGGGTAAGCCTGGTGTGAACAAAGTCTGTTTCAGACAAAGGAATCACTTGTGTTTTATCTTGTAAACTTCTAAATGCTTCAGAAAATATAATTCTATCAAAATCTACTTCAAATCCCAAACGAGTTTCGTCTTGTTTAGCTCTTGGACGTTTTTGAAGGTCTCCAAAACGTTTTAAAGAAAGTAATTGTTCCCAGTTCATCATGCTCCTTTGATTTTGATTTATATAAAAAAAGAATCCCAAATATATTGAGATTCTTTTTTAAACGTACATTAATTAAATAATTTCTAAGATCCGCACATTAAGCAATCATCATCTGGGCCTCCATTTTTAGAAGAATCTACCATTGCTTTAAATTCTGCAGCAGACATTGGTCCTTCATTAGACACTGGTGCTATTGGTTCTTCTTCTTTTGTGACTTCTTTCTTTTCTTTAGAAAGAGTAAACTGAATAGCGTTTACCGCAGATTTAGTTCTTAGGTAATACATTCCGGTTTTTAATCCAGATTTCCAACCATAAAAATGCATGGAGGTTAATTTGGCATAATCTGCATCTTGCATAAATAAGTTCAATGATTGAGATTGATCTATGAAATATCCTCTATGGCGTGCCATATCTATGATATCTTTCATACTCATTTCCCAAACAGTTTTATACAAGTCTTTTAAGTCTTGTGGAATTTTGTCTATGTGTTGAATAGATCCGTTTGCACGCATAATATCTTCTTTCATATTATTATCCCATAGTTCCATCTCTACCAAGTCTTCTAATAAATGCTTGTTTACAACAATAAATTCTCCAGACAGTACACGTCTTGTATAAATATTAGAAGTATACGGTTCAAATGCTTCATTGTTTCCAAGAATTTGAGAAGTAGATGCTGTTGGCATTGGAGCTACTAATAACGAATTTCTAACACCGTGCTTGATAACATTTTTACGTAATTTTTTCCAATCCCAATTACCGCTTAAATCTTCATCGTTAATTCCCCACATATTGTATTGGAATTCTCCTTCAGACATGGGTGATCCTTTAAATGTTGAATACGGTTCTTTTGCTTTTGCTATTTCCATAGAAGATTGAACAGAGGCAAAATACAAGGTTTCAAAAATATCTTTATTTAATTTTTTAGCCGCATCGGAGGTAAATGGTAAGCGTAACATAATAAATGCATCTGCCAAACCTTGAACTCCTAAACCTACCGGTCTATGTCTAAAATTAGAGTTTTCTGCTTCTTTTACTGGGTAGTAATTTCTATCAATAACCGTGTCTAAGTTTCTGATGACTTTTTTGGTTACGTCATATAGTTTTTTATGATTGAAAAACTTTTCTCCAGCTTCGTTTTCAGTAACAAACATTGGTAAGGCAATAGATGCTAAGTTACATACAGCTACTTCATCGTTGGCAGTATATTCCATAATTTCTGTACACAAGTTAGACGAACGAATGGTTCCTAAATTCTTGTGATTGGTTTTACGGTTTACAGCATCTTTATAGAGCATATAAGGTGTTCCTGTCTCTATCTGGGATTCTAATATTTTCTCCCAAAGCTCTCTCGCTTTGATTGTTTTTCTTCCTTTTCCTACTTTTTCGTAGCCTTCGTATAATTTTTCAAATTCATCTCCGTAGGTGTCAAATAAATGAGGACATTCATTTGGGCACATTAATGTCCATTGGCCATCTTCTTGCACTCTTTTCATAAATAAATCTGGCATCCACATGGCATAAAATAAATCTCTTGCTCTCATTTCTTCTTTCCCGTGATTCTTTTTCAAGTCTAGAAATTCAAAAATATCTGCATGCCAAGGTTCTATATACATGGCAAAAGATCCTTTACGTTTTCCTCCTCCTTGGTCTACGTAACGGGCCGTATCATTAAATACCTTTAGCATTGGTACAATTCCGTTAGAAGTTCCGTTAGTTCCTCTTATATAGGATCCTGTAGCACGTACGTTATGAATAGACAAGCCAATACCTCCAGCTGATTGTGAAATTTTAGCAGTTTGTTTTAATGTATCGTAGATTCCATCAATACTATCGTCTTGCATTTGTAATAAAAAACATGAAGACATTTGTGGTTTTGGCGTACCAGCATTGAATAAAGTAGGCGTAGCATGTGTAAAAAACTTCTTACTCATTAATTCATAAGTAGCAATAGCTTCATCTATATCATTTAAATGAATTCCAATAGATACCCGCATGAGCATGTGTTGAGGTCTTTCTACGATAATTCCGTTTAACTTTAATAAATAAGAACGTTCTAGTGTTTTAAACCCAAAAAAGTCATAATTAAAATCTCTACTGTAAATAATGGTAGAGTCTAGCTTTTCTGCATTGTCTGTAATAATTTTATACACTTCATCAGATAATAACGGTGCTTTTTTACCTGTTCTTGGATTTACATATTCGTATAAATCCAGCATGGTTTCTGAGAACGATTTTTTAGTGTTTTTATGTAGGTTAGATACGGCAATTCTTGCAGCTAGTTTTGCGTAATCTGGGTGAGCGGTGGTCATTGTAGCGGCAATTTCTGCTGCTAGACTGTCTAATTCTGGTGTAGTAACTCCGTCATATAACCCTTCAATTACACGCATTGCTACCTTTACTGGATCAACAATTTTGTTAAGCCCATAACACATTTTCTTTACTCTTGCCGTGATTTTATCGAACATCACTGGCTCTTTTTTGCCGTCTCTTTTTACTACATACATGCTGCTATTGTTTTTTAATTAGTTGCCAACCGCAAAAGCGGTTATATTATTTATTGGTTTTTCTCCCTGATAAAAAATCAAGGCCTCTTTTTAGAATAGACTTCTAAAAATCTGCATCAAAACTGATGCTTCCAGTCCCTCCAGATTTTACTCCGGCTTTTTGATATTCTGATACTCTTTTTTCGAAGAAATTAGTTTTTCCTTCTAAAGAAATCATTTCCATAAAATCAAAGGGGTTTGTTGAGTTGTATTCATGTTCACAATTAAACTCACCTAATAATCTGTCGGTTACAAATTCTAGGTATTGCGTCATTAACTTTGCATTCATTCCAATTAAACTTACTGGTAATGATTCTGTAACAAATTCTCTTTCTATGTTTAATGCGTCTACGATAATTTCTCTAATACGATCTTTAGGTACTTTGTTGATGATATGATTATTGTGAAGATGAACTGCATAATCACAATGCATTCCTTCATCTCTTGAAATTAGTTCATTAGAAAACGTAAGTCCTGGTAATAATCCTCTTTTCTTTAACCAGAAAATAGAACAAAATGCTCCTGAAAAGAAAATTCCTTCCACAGCTGCAAAAGCTATTAGTCTTTCTGCAAAAGAATCAGATTCTATCCATTTTAAAGCCCAATCTGCTTTCTTTTTAATAGCAGGGAAAGTTTCTATTGCATTAAATAATTTGTCTTTCTCTTCATCGTTTTTAACATAGGTATCAATTAATAAAGAATAGGTTTCTGAGTGCACATTCTCCATCATAATTTGAAATCCATAAAAGAATTTAGCCTCTGAGTATTGTACTTCATTTACGAAATTTTCAGCTAGGTTTTCGTTTACTATTCCATCTGAAGCTGCAAAAAATGCTAAAATGTGTTTGATAAAATAACGTTCCTCTTCTGAAAGTTTATTTTTCCAATCTAAAACATCTTCTGACAAGTCAATTTCTTCTGCCGTCCAGATACAGGCTTGTTGTTTTTTGTACCAATCCCACAAATCATCGTGCTGAATTGGAAATATCACAAATCTATTATCGTTTGGCTGTAAAATTGGTTCTTGTGTGAGCATTATTTTTTTGTTTTCTTTATTGTGGAAAAATTCTTCTTATGCTGGGGTTAACAAAGATTGAAAAAAAAGGAACAAATACAAAGTGGTACTTATTCACAAAACCCACTAAGTTTTTAACAAAACAGAAATTTACTAAAGAAAACTCTTTTCCTTATTTTTTGTCAACACGCTCACCTTTAGCTAATTAAATTGTTGTTTTTTTGCCAAGCCCTGTTCTCACTGGTATTCTTAAAACAAGCGTTTTTTAAAAAAAATAATTTTATAATGGTTTTTTAAAAAGATTTTTTTATGTAAGTTTTTCAATTATTATTTTTCATAAGCTACACCTCTTAAATGACACTAATTTATTGAGGATTGTCTTCCTAAATGACTACTTATGATGATAAAAAATTAAAAAACAATTGAAGGCTTACTAATGTTATCAGAAAAACCTTATCATTAAAAAAAATACTCATTATCTGTATTTTTTATATTGTTTTAGAACGCTGCTGTTAATTGCATTGAAAATTCTAAATCAAAATTCACATCTCCTTCATCAGAAATAGCCATTCCTGATAGCTGAATAGTTACCGAACTGTTATTTAAAAATATCGTTTCTAATTGATCTAATACCGCTGTGTCAGTAATTTCAAATACAGAACCATTTAGAGCTTCTTGTGCAATATTTATATTTGAAATAACCGCAACGGTTGTTGCGTTTATTTCTATAGTTGCCGAAGTAATCACAGCATTTTCATTACCTGTTACATTTGCAAACGTATAACTTAAGCTGTCTATGGTAATGTCATTAATACTATTAAAATTAGAAACTAATTGATTTAAATCTCCTTCAATTACTTCATTAAAATTTATAGCAGTGCCGTTTGTTTCAAGAATTGTAACTGATGCAGATTCATTAATATTAGTAGTGGTAGTAACTTCAATTGAGTCTTCACAAGAAGAGATTAGAAGTAAGGTTAACAAGAGGGGAAATAATTTTTTCATTTGATGTATTTATTTAATGTTGAGTTTTGAATGTACTTATTTATTTTCGTAATAGATGTTCTTGAGCCACTTTTTCTAATTCTGAATACCAGTGCTCTCCAAACTTTCTAATTAATGCTTCTTTTACAAACTTGTAAACAGGAACTTTTAATTCCTTTCCAAGAGAGCATGCATCGCTACAAATATCCCAGCTATGATAATTTACTGCGGAGAATTCGCTATAATCTTTTACTCTTACAGGATATAAATGACAAGAAATTGGCTTTTTAAAAGTTACAATTCCTTTATTATAAGCTTCTTCAATACCACAAAGTGCTGTTTTATTTTCATTAAAAATAAGGTATGCACATTCAGAATTATTTACTAATGGTGTTTCTAATTCTCCCAAATCAGTAACAATAGAAGTTCCCTGGTTTTCAATCGCTAAAATTCCTTCCCTTCTTAAAAAAGGTTTTAATGTTGGATATATCTCTTTTAAAATAAGTACCTCTTCTTTTTCAAGAGGTGCTCCAGCAACTCCTGAAACACAACACTCTCCTTTGCATTGAGAAAGGTTACATACGAAATCTTTCTCTATAAGGTCTTCTGATACAATGGTTTTTCCTAATTGAAACATTTTGCAAAAATAGTATAAAATAATTTCTGTTTTTTATATTTTGATTCGCTTAGTTTTATAATTTTGCAATTTAAAATGAATAAAAATGAATTTTAACTTTAAAGAAATATTTACTGCATTTATGGTGTTATTTGCGGTAATAGATATTGTTGGTAACATTCCAATTATTATAGATTTACGAAAAAAAGTAGGTCATATTCAATCTGAAAAAGCATCACTAATTGCTGGTGTAATTATGATTGTCTTTCTTTTTTTAGGACAAAGCTTACTACAACTTATAGGAATTGACGTGTATTCTTTTGCTGTGGCTGGATCGTTTATTTTGTTTTTTATTGCTTTAGAAATGATTTTAGGCATTACACTATATAAAGATGATGAAGATGCAGGAACAATAACCGCAACTGTATTTCCATTAGCTTTTCCTCTAATTGCTGGACCTGGAAGCTTAACAACCCTACTTTCATTAAGAGCAGAGTTTCAGATAGAAAATATTATTGTAGCTGTGTTGTGTAATGTTATTGTAATCTACATAGTATTAAAAACCTCCCCAAAAATAGAGCGAATTATTGGTGCAAATGGTATTAAAATTATTAGAAAAATATTTGGCGTTATTTTATTAGCCATTGCTGTAAAATTATTTGCTGCTAATATACAGGCACTATTTTAATGGTTTTTGATGTTTTAATTATTGGCGGTGGTGTTGCTGGCATGCAATGTGCATTAGTTATTGGGTCTGGTCTCAAAAAGCCTTTTGCCATCGATAAAAAAGTTGGCATTATAATGCATCAAAAAAGTTCTCATTTACAGAATGCATTATTTAATAATGTATTAGGCTTGCCCTCTGGCACTCTTGGAGCAGATGTATTAACACAAGGGAAAAAACAATTAGCTGAAAATTATTCTGACATCTCACAAATTGAACATGAAAAAGTAATTTCGATTTCGGAGCATACTGGTTTTTATAGTATAAAAACAACCAAAAATAAGTACAAGACTACCATTGTTGTTTTAGCTTTAAATTATGCAAAACCTTTTTTAATTAAAGGGCTAGAAAATTACATAGAACCTCATCAAAGAGTAAAGGTCGTTAAAGACCGAATTCAATTAAAAAATGATGATTATTTAGTCACAAAAGGGCTCTATGTTTGTGGAACTTTGTCTGGCTGTAGAAGCCAGTTTACTATTGCCGCAGGAAGTGGTGCCACCGTAGCAACTGATATCTTAACACTCTGGAATAACGGAGAACATAGCCAAGTTCATGATAAAATCTAAAGCAATTTTTTTTCAATCTTTCCTAAGAAATTAAGAATTAGAATTGCCAAACCGACTAAAATTTCTATTGAAAAAATCTAACTAAAGGCTTCTTTTATCTAATAGGTTTATTACACCGCTAAACAAAAAAACGTCCCATATAAGTACCAGAATACTTTTCGATACGATGATTTTTTTGTCTCAGAGATCTTTGTCATTTTCATGGAATCAACATTGAGGAGTTCTAAAATTTTGAATTTTATGTTGGATGGAAACTGGGAGAAGGAGGTAATAGCGGCATTTTGTATCATGTTAAAGAAGGGCGTAATGCACCTTATGAAGCCACTCCAGAATACCAATTGATAGATGATTTGAAGTGAGGAGAGATTAATAATGCCACCCTTGTGTGGTTTAGTATTTATATCTAATTTTTTTAAAGTTTTTCAGTTAAAACAGCAAGTATGGTTTTAATTCCATCGCGGTAATTCCCCAATCGTAAATTTTCATTTGGACTATGTTGATTATTGTCTCGATTTACTGTAGGAACAGCAACAGCAGGTAAATTTAAGCTATTGACAAAAGGGGAAATAGGAATAGACCCTCCACTCATTCTTACACGGATGGGTTCTTCTTCAAATGCACGAAATAACGCTTTCCTTAGCCAAGTACCTATTTCAGAATCCAAATCTGTTCTAAAAGATTGGTAAGAGATTTTATAAGTATAGGTTGCAATTTTATCATTAGTTAAGCGCTCTTCTTTTGTTGGTTCTCGATCCAAGACAAGATAACCCAAACCTTCAATATGCTTTTTAATCAAGTTGTGTAAACGTTCAGGATCTGATTCTTTAACTAAACGAACATCTATTTCTGCTCGTGCCCAAGCCGGAATAATTGTTCTTACTTTTTCATTGATCCATCCAGACTGCATCCCTCGAATATTTAAGGAGGGATATTGAATGGCTTCTTGATAATTAGGGCCAACTCGATCAAACCCTCCAAGTTGCAATAACTCTTGAAGTTGTTTTTCGTTATGTGGAGTATTGGCTAATATTGTTTTTGTTTTTTCATCCAAAATAATACCATCATAAAAACCAGGAATTAGAACTTTGCCTTGATCGTTTTTCATTGATGCTAAAATTGTACTAAGCTTAAATGCGGGATTGGGAACATAATTACCAAAATGACCAGAATGTTGAGGAACCTTAGGGCCATAGGTAGTAAGTTGAAAAGTTGAAATTCCGCGTGCTCCAAAGGATAATGTAGGTTTGTTTAATCGGTGCAGTGGACCATCAAAAATTACAAGGAAATCTGCCGACAATAAATCACGATTTTCATTAACTGCTTTTGGTAAGTTAGGGGATCCCATTTCTTCTTCATAATCCAAGATAACCTTTAGATTGTAATTTGGGTTTTTGCCAAGTTTTTCTAGCGCATCCATTGCAGCAAGAAACATAACAACAGGTCCTTTTGCGTCACTTGTTGAACGAGCAAAAATCCGCCAGTCGTCCTGATAGTTTCTAATTTTTTCCCAGGCGATGGTTTCCCAATCACCGTTTTTGTTTTGTTGTTTTAGCTCAGGCTTATAAGGACTTTTTTGGTTCCAACGGCTTGGGTCAACAGGCTGTCCATCCATTTGCAAATACACTAATACGGTTTTTTTGGCATTAAGAAAAGTGCGTGAAGCCAAAACAAGAGGAGCTCCATCTGTTGGAATACGTTGAGTTGTAAAGCCACGTTTATTGAAGGCGCCTTCAGTCCAAAAAATATTTTCTTCAATCCATTCAGCTGAAATAGCATCATTTGGAATGCTTAACACCTCTTTTAATAAAGGGAGACTTTTGTGAGTGAATTCTGCAGCCAATTCATTTAAAACTGTTTTTTTTTGTGCCGAAACTGACAGACAAATGAATAAAAATAATGGGACTAATCTTCGCATAAATAGTTGTTTATAGCTAAATGTACTAAATATATTTAAACGAAGTAAATACTATTGAGGATAAGTTTCATTCCTTAAGAAAAGGAATATTTAAACGTATCTGTTTACTTTTTAAGCAGAAGCCAATTTTCCATTGCAGCAGGAAGTGGCGCTAGTGTGGCCACTAATATTTTAACCTTGTGGAATGAGGAAGAATACAGCCAGGTTCATGATAAGATTTAGCTCGTTTTTTGTTGCATCTTTCCTGTGAAATTTAAAATTAAGAATGCCAAGCCACATAAAGACTGTATTAAAAAAACAACACGAATCTCATTTTTCTCTATACACTGTAAAATTCCACTAAGTATTAAGAAAACACCATAGATATAAAAAAATACTTTTCGAAATGATGATTTTTTAGCCTCAGAAATCTTGGTCATTTTCATAGATACAACGTGTAAGATGGCTACTACAATAAAAGTTCCTAGTAAAATTAAAATGCCCTTTTCCATGTTGTAAATATAGGAATTGTAACTAAAAAAGTCAACCCATCACAATCTACTCCACGGTAACAGATTTTGCTAAATTTCTTGGTTGATCTACGTTTTTATCTAACATTACTGCAATATGATATGACAATAGTTGAAAAGGAATAGTTGTTAACAAAGGAGTTAATGCTTCTTCTGTTTCTGGTATTTCTATCACATGATCTGCAATTTCTTTTACTATGACGTCTCCTTCAGTAACTATGGCAATAATTTTACCACTTCTAGATTTAATTTCTTGAATATTACTCACTACTTTTTCATAATGCCCTTTATTGGTGGCAATTACAAAAAGAGGCATGTTCTCATCAATTAAAGCAATAGGGCCATGTTTCATTTCTGCGGCAGGATAGCCCTCTGCATGAATATATGATATTTCTTTGAGTTTTAAAGCGCCTTCTAATGCTACAGGAAAGTTGAACCCTCTTCCTAAGTATAGACAGTTTTTAGCGTCTTTATAGATACTCGCTATTTCTTTAACCTTACTATCTAGTTCTAATAATTTTTGAACCTTAGAAGGAATTAATTGCATTTTTTGTAGGTAGCCGTGAAATTCTGAAGTTGAAAGTGTTCCTTTGGCTTTTGCTAATTTTAATGCTATTAATGACAATACCGTTATTTGAGTTGTAAACGCCTTGGTAGATGCAACTCCAATTTCTGGACCTGCATGCGTATATGCTCCAGCATGTGTTTCTCTAGCGATAGAAGAACCTACCACATTACACACTCCAAAAACAAATGCTCCTTTAGATTTTGCTAGTTTTATGGCAGCCAACGTATCGGCAGTTTCTCCAGATTGAGAAATAGCAATTACAATATCTTTAGGAGTTATAATTGGGTTTCTATATCTAAATTCAGAGGCATATTCTACCTCAACAGGTATTCTAGCCATGTCTTCAAGAAGATATTCCCCAACAAGCCCTGCATGCCAAGAGGTGCCACAGGCTACAATAATAATGCGTTCTGCATTTAAAAACCTTTGAAGGTTATTATCTACCCCAGCCATTCGTATAATTCCTTCATCTGCCAACATTCTCCCTCTATAGGTATCTGTAATAGCTTTTGGTTGTTCGTGAATTTCTTTGATCATAAAATGATCATACCCCCCTTTTTCTATTTGTTCTAGGCTTAATTTAAGTTCTTGGATAGTTGCATCTACAGATGAATCATCCATTATTTTTCTTACTCGGATATCTCTTCCTAACTTAATAATAGCCATCTCTTCATCTTCTAAATACACAACATTTTTTGTATACTCTATAAAAGGTGAAGCGTCTGAAGCTATAAAAAACTCTTCATTATTCTTCCCTACACCAATTGCTATAGGGCTTCCTAATCTTGCAACAATAATTTCATTTGGCTTCTTCTTGTCAAAAACAGCAATCGCATAGGCGCCAGTTACCTGGGTAAGGGCAATTTGAACAGCCTTCCCTAATTTACAATTTTCTTGTTTTTTTACTTCTTCAATTAAGTTTACGAGAACCTCTGTATCTGTATCACTTTGAAAAGTATAGCCTCTAGATATTAATTCTTTTCTTAAGGTATCATAATTTTCTATGATTCCGTTATGCACAATCACTAAGTCTCCTGATTGAGATGCGTGTGGGTGAGAATTAACATCATTAGGAACTCCATGTGTGGCCCATCTTGTATGACCAATTCCTATGGTTCCTTCTTTTCTTTTTGGATTGTTCTCTATTATTTCTTCTAAAGCAGATACTTTTCCCTTTGTTTTAGAAAGGTTCATATCTGTTCCGTCATACATCATAATACCAGCACTATCATATCCTCTATACTCTAGCCTTTTTAAGCCATTTATAATGATTGGATATGCCTCTTTGTGACCTATGTATCCTGTAATTCCACACATAAAAAAATTAGTTTAAGGGATTAATTATCTTCTGTTTTGAGTGTATATGATATTTTTAATCTAGCTTTTCTAGAAGCGTCTTGAGTATTGTGATTTAGCAACATAATTGCTTTTGGATTCCAATTATAATTTCTAACTACAGTATCTACAGCTGAAGCAGGAAGGTCTGTTGGATTAAAAGCTTTTACACCAAGCGAAGGTAAATCACTTGTAGTGCCAGAGAGCAGTTCTGAAATATAGTCTGTTATTTTAAATGTATAACTATCTGGTCTATTAAGATTATCTAACTCTAAAGAGCCTCCTACCTCGTTTACTCCTTCTGTAATATAATCTAGAATTTGATTTGGGGTTTGTATGCCAGCACTATTTAAACCATCTTTATATATGAATAACTGATATGGAGTAGCAGTTGTATCTGTTTCAACTAGGTCTTGATCTATATACAATGTAATGCTTGCATCATTTATCAACCAGTTTTTTGTTCTCAATTCTTCTAATTTATCTGGTATTCCGTTTAGATCATTGTCATCCCCTAAAATTTTTAACTGAGCTACTGATCCTGCAGTTCCTTGAATTGGAACATTGTTAAACCCTGGTGTTTGACCTGGAGTCATTTTATACACGTTATTTCTTATTCCAGACAATAAAAAAGTATCTGTCTTTTTTATAGTATCAATAACAACGGTACCTCCTTCAACTAATACGGTATTTGTATAATAAATATCTATTAAAGGCTGAAGAGTATTGCTATTAAAGCTTAAAGACATTAAAGAACCATTGTCTCCTTCTGCTTGTATTTTTATTCCTCTAAAATAATTATTGAATGCGTCTTGAGAAGCAAAGTTTGGAGTGTCGTACTGGTCAAAAAGAAGTTCTTTTATCAAATCTTCTTTTAGAGGAATGCTGATAGAAGGGCTAGAATTTGGATATCGGATTGTATCTGTGTCATATACCAAACCTGTACTTAGTTTTCTGGTAACAAAATGAGCGGTATCTGATCTGTTGGGTGTAAACTGAATATTTTCAATGAGATTTAGTTTTTCTGGAGCAACCTCATAAAGATGATCTGAAAAATAGGTGTTAAGTACAGAGGGTGTTGTTGGGTTTAAGTTACTTAAATAGGTTTCTATTCTAAATATGTTTAAGGTAAAGGGTTGCGTTTGATTTCCAATAATTGAATCTAATATAAATTCTGAACCAAGAGTTGTAGTACTTAGCAAAGAGGCATTGTAAGGGATCCTCAACAATACTGTGTCTATTAAAGTAACAACGGTAGTATCTGATCCGTATTCATTAGCTACTTGAGTTAGGTTAACAGGAATATTTAGCTGAGAAATAATAGATGCTTCTATTTTCTTGTAATTATTATTGTTGTAAACACCTAATAAATATTGCCCCAAAACTCCGCCAATAGCCAATCCGTCTGCTTGAACATTTTCTATGTTTTTAGCTGTAACCTCTATTTCAAAAATGGTGTCATTTGTTGTAAACTCTCCATTATTAACTATTGATGTTCCTATGTCTGTAAAATCTTCTTCACAAGAAATAATCGACACAAAAAAAAACGCTGTAACTGCAACATATACTGTTGCTTTTATATATTTTCTTAACATAACCACCCTAAGTTTATTCTTCTGATATAAGTTCTTTATAAAAATTTAAATACGATTCAAAAGAATCTTCTTCTTGAAATGATAATGCAGGAACGTCTCTGTTACGAATTTCTTCTGCAATTTCTTCAGGAATTTCTGAGCTTCCTTGAACAATTGCATCAGAATTTGATACTGCACTTTTTATGATGTTTGTATAGTTTGGTTCTTGCAATATGCTAATTTTATCATCTGAAATTTTGTCAAATTTAATTTTGTCAACAAGGCCACTGTTTAATGAACCTTCAAAATCTTTATTATATACAGATGTTACTATTTTACTTTCTAAAAACAAGGGCTCATCACTATAGTATTCTTTAATGTATAAAGGCAATAATGATGCCATCCATCCATGAACATGAATAATGTCTGGCGCCCAATTTAATTTCTTCACTGTTTCAACAACTCCTTTGGCAAAGAAAATAGCTCTTTCATCATTGTCTGAAAAAAGCTGATCATCTTCATCAGAGAAAATTGCTTTTCTTTTAAAGTATTCATCATTGTCAATAAAATAAACCTGCATTCTTTCTTTAGGAATTGAGGCTACTTTAATAATCAAGGGCATGTCCATATCATTGATAATCAAATTCATCCCTGACAAACGAATTACTTCGTGTAGTTGGTGTCTTCTCTCGTTAATTACCCCAAAACGAGGCATAAATATTCTTGTTTGTACACCTTTAGAATGCGCTTTCTTTGCTACATTAAATGCAGTAGATGCTATCTCTGTTTCTGGTAAATAAGGTACAACCTCTGAAGAAACATACAATATTCTCTTATCTTTCATTAAATTTGAGCCTTTATATAAGTTTGCAAAAGTACAAAATTTTATGCAAAAGTCATGTTAAAATACTAAGTTTGCAGTGTTAGACTATAATCCATTATGAAGGTTTTTAAAACCAAGAAAGAACTTAAAACGTATTTTGAGGAGTTTCGTTCTGAAAACTCTAAAATTGGTTTTGTCCCCACAATGGGGGCGCTGCATAAAGGCCACCTTTCCTTATTAGAGAAATCTATAGAAAATAATGACATTACCATTGCTAGTATTTTTGTAAACCCTACACAGTTTAATAAAAAAGAAGATTTAGAGAACTACCCTAGAACTCTTGAGAGTGATTTAAGCTTACTAGAAAGCATCTCTTGTGATGTCGTTTTTATTCCTTCAGTAAATGAGATTTACACAAATACTGTTTCGTCTGTTCATTTTAATTTTGATGGTTTAGAAACTCAAATGGAAGGAAAATACAGAGAGGGTCATTTTAATGGTGTTGGCACTATTGTAAAAAAACTGTTTGAAATTATACTGCCTACTAATGCTTATTTTGGAGAAAAAGACTTTCAACAACTACAAATAATTAGAAAGATGGTAGAAAAAACCGCGCTAGATGTAACCGTTGTCTGTTGTGCTACCCATAGAGAGGCTAATGGCTTGGCAATGAGCTCTAGAAATGCTCGTTTAACCACAGAGGAAAAAGAAGCAGCTACAATTATTTATCAAACATTACATGAAGTAAAGAAGAAAACAGAACACCTACCATTAGCTGATATTAACAAATGGGTGATAGATAAGTTTAACCGTGAGCCTCTTTTTACCTTAGAATATTTTACCATTGCAGAGGAAGAAACCTTAAAAAGCATAACAAAAATTTCGCCTAAAAAGAACTACCGTGCTTTCATTGCTGCATATGCCAGAGAGGTTCGATTAATTGACACAATTTCATTAAATTCTTAACTTCTTTTTAGCGTATTTAATCATTTCAAATTTTTAAAAAAGTAGTACTTTTGCAGGATGTTAGTTCAAGTTGTTAAATCAAAAATCCACCGTGTTAAAGTAACAGGCGCAGATTTAAATTACGTAGGAAGTATTACCATAGATGAAGACCTTATGAATGCTGCAAATATCATAGAAGGAGAACGTGTTCAAATTGTAAACAACAACAATGGAGAGCGGCTAGAAACCTATGTCATTCCTGGGCCAAGAAAAAGTGGTGAAATTACATTAAATGGAGCGGCAGCTAGAAGAGTTGCTGTTGGAGATATCTTGATTTTAATTACCTATGCTTTTTTAGATTTTGAAGAGGCTACGATTTTTAAACCCTCACTTGTTTTTCCAAATGAAACCACAAACTTACTTACTTAGTTTTGAGTCTTAAAACAAAAAAATCATTAAAAATAATTATTCCACTTCTTTTTGGAGGAGGCTTAATTTGGTATTTATTCACCATAATACCTCCAAAAACACTTTTAGAGTATTTTAAAAATGCCAATTATTGGTGGATTTCTCTAGGCTTGTTCTTTGGTATTTTAAGTCACTTATCTAGAGCTTATAGATGGAAGTTTATGTTAGAGCCCATGGGATATACTCCTCGGTTTATAAACAGTGCACTAGCCGTGTTAATTGGTTATTTTGTAAACTTAGCAATTCCAAGAGCAGGTGAAGTATCTAGAGCTAGTGTAATGGCTAATTACGAAAACATTCCCTTTGAAAAAGGTTTTGGAACCATTGTGGCAGAACGTATTGCAGACTTAATCATGATGTTTCTTATTATTGGAGTAACCCTGTTAATTCAGTTTGATTTTATCTTGCAATTGGTCAAAGAAAAGCTAGACCCTGTTAAAATTATTATTGGACTGGCCGTTTGTCTTATTGGTGGTTTCTTTTTCTATAAATATGTCAGAAAATCTACAAAAGGTGTTGGTTTAAAAATCAAAAAATTTATTAAAAGTCTTGTAGAAGGCGTGACTAGTATTTTTAGAATGAAAAATAAATGGCCCTTTATTTTTCATACGGTATTTATTTGGGCAATGTATGTATTAATGTTTTGGGCCACCATTCCTGCCATAGAGGGGTTGCAAGTTCCGTTTGGAGGAATTTTAGTTGGGTTTATTGCCGGAGGCTTTAGTATTGCAGCAACAAATGGAGGAATTGGCCTATACCCATTGGCTGTTGCCGGTGCTTTTACCTTATTTGGTGTTCCTGAAGAACCGTCTACTGCATTTGGTAGCGTTATGTGGGCTGCACAAACCACTATGGTTATTCTTTTTGGGGGACTCTCTTTTTTACTGTTACCAATCTGTAATAAAGCAAAGTAATTTTCTTTTCTTTGTATAAACTTTATATAAAATGGCGAAGGCTAAAACTACTTTTTTCTGTCAGAACTGTGGCACTCAACATGCAAAATGGATGGGGCAATGCAATGCATGTAATGAATGGAATACCATTGTTGAAGAAGTAATTCAAAAAGAAGTAGCCAGAGAATGGAAACAGTCTAATACTGCAAAAACCATTTCTAAACCTTTAAAAATTGAAGAAATTCAATTAAATGCTGAAGAACGAATCTCTACAAAAAACAACGAGCTAGATACTGTTTTAGGTGGTGGTTTGGTAAGAGGGTCTGTAACATTGTTAGGTGGTGAGCCAGGTATTGGAAAATCTACACTACTATTACAAGTAGCACTTGCCATTGTTCACAAAGTCTTGTATGTGTCTGGAGAAGAAAGCCAATCTCAAATAAAAATGAGGGCAGAAAGAATTCAAAAAAATCCTTCTAATTGCCTCATTTTAACAGCAACAAATACACAAGAGATCTTTAAAAGTATTGAAGATGTAGCGCCGCAAGTTTTGGTCATAGATTCTATACAAACCCTCCACACAAATGCTTTAGAGGCCTCTCCTGGAAGCATCTCTCAAATTAGAGAAACTACTGCAGAACTCATAAAGTTTGCCAAAGAAACAGGTACTCCTGTTTTATTAATTGGCCATATAAACAAAGAAGGGCACATAGCAGGGCCAAAGATTCTAGAACATATGGTAGATGTTGTTTTACAGTTTGAAGGCGATAGAAATCATACCTATAGAATATTGCGTTCTCAAAAAAATAGGTTTGGCTCTACTGCAGAATTAGGTATTTATGAAATGCTTTCAAACGGACTGAGAGAAGTTTCAAACCCATCTGAAATTCTCATTTCTAAAAAAGATGCCGATTTAAGCGGATCTGCTATTGCCTCAACCTTAGAAGGAATTAGACCCTTAATGATTGAAGTTCAGGCCTTGGTAAGCACCGCTGTTTACGGAACACCACAAAGAACAACTACCGGCTACAATCTAAAACGTTTGCACATGGTATTGGCTGTTTTAGAAAAAAGAGCTGGGTTTAAATTGGCTGCTAAAGATGTGTTTTTAAATATTACTGGTGGTATTAGCATAGATGATCCTGCAATAGACCTTGCTGTTGTTGCATCTATTTTATCTTCCAACCAAGATATTGCTATTTCACCTAATGTATGTTTTGCCGCAGAAATTGGATTGGCAGGAGAAATAAGACCAGTTTCTAAAATAGATCAACGAATTTCTGAAGCTAAAAAACTAGGCTATAAAACATTTGTTACTTCTAAATACAATAAAATTACAAGGAAGGAAAGCGGTATAAAGCTCATACTTGTTGGAAAAATTGAAGAAATATTTGCTACGTTATTTGCATAAAAAAAGCCATGCATACTTGCATGGCTTTTTTAGTCTCTTTTTTCTAAATAAAATTTAGTGTCCTTATTTTTTATTTACTTCTTTTATGTATTTCTCTAAAGCCATTGTCATAGATGGGGTTTCAGGAGATGGGGCAGTAATATTACACTTTAAACCAGCATCTGTAGCAGCCTTTACGGTAGAATTCCCAAAAACCGCAATTCGAGTATTTTTTTGCTTGAAATCAGGAAAATTCATAAATAATGAATCTATGCCTGAAGGGCTAAAAAACACTAAAATATCATAAAAAACATCTTCTAAATCAGTTAAATCACTCACCACTGTTTTGTACAAAATAGCTCTTTTCCAAGTAACGCCTAGTGCATCTAATTCTGTTGGAATTAAGGGCTTTAGTTTGTCTGATGAGGGTAATAAAAATTTCTCATCTTTATGCTTTTTAATTAGTTTTCCCAATTCTGGAAATGTTCTTTTACCAACATAAATTTTTCGTTTTCTGTACACTACGTATTTTTGCAAATAGAAAGCCACTGCTTCTGATTGACAAAAGTATTTCATAGCATCTGGTACTTTAAAACGCATTTCTTCAGCTATTCTAAAGAAATGATCTACGGCATTTCTACTAGTAAGAACAATAGCGGTAAAGTGTGATAAATCTATTTTTTGAGCTCTCACCTCTTTTGTAGTAACCCCTTCAACATGAATAAAAGGCCTAAAATCTATTTTAACTTTCTGTTTATCAGACAAGTCAGAATAAGGAGATGTTTCTGTTTTTGGTTGTGGCTGAGATACCAAGATTGTTTTCACTTTCATAATCTACTTCTAGTTTATTTAAAATATCAATCTAAACAAAACGAATAGCGGTGCTAATTCGAAGGCGCAAATGTACAAAATAAAATAAAACAACTCTTTAATAATCAGGTTTTTGTTATTGATTAAAATTAAGAGAAATCTTACTAAAAAAAGCAGTGCAAAACCCGTAAATAAAAAAGCCAGATTCTGGAAACTATAAAAATAAAATATGTTTAAAAAGAATAGTCCAACAGAAATTGAATATAAATACCCTCTTTTAAAAATCATGAAAAAAGACAGTTGCTTTTTTATTTGAAATAATGAAAGCAACAAAAACGCAGCTAAAGATCTTACTATCATAAATATGAACACATAGTAAGAACTAACAAAATAGTCTGCTAACAATAAGGCATTGCTCTGTTTGTATTGGTTAATTAAAAAAAAAGTAGTTAACGATAGCATTAAAAAGGAAAAAAAAGAAAATCCAATATGAAAAAAAGTAATTGGTGAATAGCCCTCTTCAACCTCTATCTCTAAAAATCCTTTATAAAAAATAGCGCTTGCATATCCTTTTAATTTTACTGTTTTAAAAAGTTTCAGAAAAAAAAGCACCGTTAATGAGAACACAAAAATTATTGTGATCCAATTGGTTGATAAAACACTTCTTTGAAGAGCCTCCATTGCTTCTTTTTTGTAATTAAGATTAACACAAAATTAGTCATAAAAAAATGTATATTTGTGCATATTCTCTTACATTTTATGTCTGACACTTTAGTTATTATTCCAACTTATAACGAAAAAGAAAACATTGAAGCCATTATAGAGGCTGTTTTTAAGCAACAAAAGAAGTTTCATGTTTTAGTTGTTGATGATAATTCTCCTGATGGAACAGCTACCATTGTTGAAGACCTGATTACTAGGTATTCTAACACGCTGTTTATTGAAAATAGAAAAGGTAAAAATGGTTTAGGTACTGCGTATATTCATGGCTTTAGATGGGCTATTGAAAAAAAATATGATTATATTATTGAAATGGATGCAGACTTTTCTCACAACCCTACAGATTTAATTAGGTTGTATGATGCCTGTAAAAAAGACGGTGCCGATGTTTCTATAGGGTCTAGATATTCACAGGGTGTAAACGTTGTTAATTGGCCAATGAAAAGAGTATTATTGTCTTATTTTGCCTCAAAATATGTTCGTTTTATTACTAGAATACCAATACATGATACTACGGCTGGCTTTGTTTGTTACAAAAGAAATGTGTTGGAAACCATTGAGCTAAATAAGATCCGTTTTGTTGGCTATGCTTTTCAGATTGAAATGAAATTTAAAGCATGGAAACATGCATTTACCATTAAAGAAGTTTCTGTAATATTTACAGATAGAACTATGGGAACCTCTAAAATGAGTGACGGAATAATATACGAAGCGCTTTTGGGCGTAGTAAAAATGAGATTAAAAGGCTTGCGATGAATTCTTACCTAATTAAAAATGCAAACATCGTAAATGAAGGCACTACCTTTCTTGGAGATGTACTTATAGAAAACGGAATCATTAAAAAAATTAGTGCATCTATTTCAACAAATTCTATTCCTGTAATTGATGCCAAAGGACACTATCTTATACCTGGCTTAATAGACGACCAAGTTCATTTTAGAGAACCTGGCCTAACTCACAAAGCAACCATTGGTACAGAAAGTAGGGCTGCCGTTGCTGGCGGGGTAACCACTTTTATTGAAATGCCCAATACAGTACCTCAGGCTACTACTCAAAAACTATTACAAGACAAGTTTGATATTGCTGAAAAAACCTCTTTTGCCAATTATTCTTTTATGTTTGGTGGCACTAATGATAATTTAGAAGAACTTTTACTAACCGATCCAAAAACAGTGGCTGGTATTAAATTGTTTTTAGGCTCATCTACTGGAAATATGTTGGTAGACAACCTAGAGGTATTAGAAAAAATATTTTCCTCTACGCAGCTCATTATTTCTGTTCATTGCGAAGATGAAGCAACCATTAAAAAAAATACGGCTCACTACAAAGAAATCTACGGAGAAGATATACCAATTGAGTTACACCCAGTTATTAGAAGTGAAGAAGCTTGCTATTTATCATCTTCAAAAGCCATTGCTTTGGCAAAAAAAACAGGGGCAAGATTGCATGTATTTCATCTGTCTACAGCTAAAGAAACCACTCTTTTTAGCAATGACATTCCTTTAGAGGAAAAACAAATTACTGCCGAAGTTTGTGTGCATCATTTATGGTTTTCTGATGAAGATTATAAAGAGAAAGGCACCCATATTAAATGGAATCCGGCTGTAAAAACAGCAGCAGATAGAAAAGGTTTGTGGGATGCTTTGTTAGATGATAGAATAGACATTATTGCTTCAGATCATGCGCCACACACCTTAGAAGAAAAGTCTAATTCGTACATGAATGCACCAAGCGGTGGGCCTCTAGTGCAGCACACCTTGCTAGCCCTATTAGAAAAAGTAAAGCAACAAGTGATACCAATAGAAAAACTAGTTGAAAAAGCATGTCATAACCCAGCTAAAATATTTCAAATAGAAAAAAGAGGGTTTATTAAAGAGGGCTATTTTGCAGATTTAGTGTTGGTAGATACCAACGCACCTCAAACAGTTCACAAAGAAAATATTTTATACAAATGTGGTTGGTCTCCTTTTGAAGGAACCACCTTCTCTTCTAGCGTTACGCATACTTTTGTGAATGGTGTTTTAATGTATGACCGTGGTGTTTTTAACACTACAATAAAAGGAAAAAGAGTTACATTTAATAGATCATGAAACATACCACAATTTTTTTAATTTTTATGACGCTTCTTGCTTCTTGCTCAAGCAATACCATCTATGATGAGCCCAAAGATCTTATCCCAAAAGATTCTATGGTGTTACTTTTAAAAGACTTGTATTTGGCAACTTCTGCAAAAAGCATTAAAAATAAAAAACAACAGAAAAAAATTTCTTACACTCCGTTAGTTTATAACACCTATAAGATAGATAGCTTGCGCTTTAGCACCAGTAATTTCTTTTATACCTCTAAGGTAGATGTTTATGAGCCAATGCTAGACCAGGTAATGGAATTGTTAAAAAAAGAACAGGTTTTTTTTACGGAAGCAAAAAAAATAAAAGATTCTATTTTTAACGATTCTATAAAAAAGAAGAAAGAGAAGATGACAAAGGACCCCAAAGAGAAAGAATTCGAAAAATTTGATGTTTCTAAAAAAAAAAGAAGAAGTCCTAAAGAATTTTTAAAGAAAAAAAAAGCATCTAAAAAAAATTAAACTAAAAAAGCATCACTCACAGATGTAATAACCTCCTCTATACTTTCAAATTTGTTTATTCCTAATTTTTTTATTTTGTCTGAAGAATAATATGTTTTAGAATGTAAGGTTTTTGCTGTGTACTTACTCATTCTTGTTTTTCTTGACATTATCTTTGATACTAACCATTCCCAACGCCAAAACAAACTTGCCTGCCAAGGCTGTACACATTTTGATGGCTTTTTCTTGCCAAAGGCATCGGCAATAGAAAACAGCACTTCTTTAAAACTTTTATTTTCAGACACTAGTATAAAACGTTCGTTTTTACAGGTACTTTCCATTAAACCTACCATACAATGAATGACGTCTTTTACTCCAACAAAACCTGTAACCCCTTCAGAATAAAACGAAAAGCCTTTGTATACTTGGGAGAACATAGTACCCGACCCTGAGAACCAAAACCCACTTCCTAAAATAACTCCTGGGTTTACAATAACAACAGCTACTCCTTCTTGGCTAGCACGCCAAACTTCTGTTTCTGCACCATATTTTGTAATGGCATAGCCATTATTTTTTTCATTACCCACCCATTCATTTTCTTCGGTAGCCACCTCTTTTTTGGGATTGTCTCCAATGGTGGCAATTGAACTTACATAACACAATTTCTCTACCTTGGCATCTATACACAAATTAGCAATAATTGCGGTGCCATGAATGTTTACCTTTCTCATGGTTCTATAGTCTGCAGGATCAAAAGAAATAATTGCTGCACAATGATAGACTTTTTTTACGCCTTTAAAAGCCGGAATCATAGACGGTACGTCTGTAATATCTGCCTGTACCCATTCTATGGTGTTAAATAACTCTGGAGAAATATTGGGGTAATAAGAAAAAACATTTTTAGTTTTTTTTATGCTCTCGGGTGTTCTATAAATAGCTCTTATGGATTCATTTTCTTGTGTTAAACGAACCAACAAATGAGATCCAACTAAGCCTGTGCCGCCTGTAACTAAAATCATACAACGAATTTAGTTTATTTACCTCAGAAATGTATCTTTGCTTTTTATAAAGTAAGAAGATGACAAATTTTGTTGAAGAGTTACGATGGCGAGGATTATTGCATGATATTATGCCAGAAACTGAAGCGCACTTATTAGAGCATGCTACTGCTGGCTATATTGGATTTGACCCTACTGCAGACTCGTTGCATATTGGAAGTTTGGTACAAATTTTAATCTTAAAGCATTTTCAGAATGCCGGACACAAACCTATTGCTTTGGTGGGTGGTGCTACTGGAATGGTGGGTGATCCTTCTGGAAAATCTGCAGAAAGAAATTTGTTGGATGAAGCAAGTTTATTGAAAAATATTGAAGGGGTAAAATCTCAATTAAGCCGTTTTTTAGATTTTGATACTACCGCTGACAATCCTGCAGAATTGGTGAATAATTTTGATTGGATGAAAGATATTTCTTTGATAGATTTTGTGAGAGATACAGGAAAACACATTACGGTAAATTATATGATGGCAAAAGACTCTGTGAAGAAACGTTTGAGTTCTGAGTCTAAGGAAGGAATGAGTTTTACAGAGTTTACTTATCAATTATTTCAAGGCTATGATTTTTATCACCTCTACAAAGAGAAAGACTGCAAGTTACAAATGGGTGGTTCTGACCAGTGGGGAAATATTACCACAGGAACAGAATTAATAAGAAGAAAAGCACAAGGAAAAGCATACGCTATTACAGTGCCTTTAGTTACCAAAGCAGATGGTACAAAATTTGGTAAAACAGAAGGTGGCAATGTTTGGTTAGATGCCAAGAGAACCTCTCCTTATAAATTTTATCAATATTGGTTGAACTCTTCTGATGAAGATGCTGAAAAATATATTAAAATCTTTACTTTTTTAGATAAAGATGCTGTTGAAGCCTTGGTGGCAGAACACAGAGAGGCTCCACACTTGCGTTTGCTTCAAAAGAAAATTGGAGAAGAGGTAACTGTTATGACACACGGTCAGGAAGCGTTTGACAATGCTATAAAAGCCTCTCAAATTCTTTTTGGCAAGTCTACGTCTGAAGATTTAAAATCGTTAGATGAACAGACCTTTTTAGATATTTTTGAAGGTGTTCCTCAGGCAACAATCTCTAAAGAAGATATTGATAACGGATTGGATATGATAGGTGCCTTAGCCGCTAAAACAGGCTTTTTAAATTCTAATGGGGAAGCCAGAAGAGCTTTAAAAGAAAATGCTATTTCTGTGAACAAAGAAAAAGTAACCGATAGCTTTATGATTACTTCATCTGATATTATTGCAGACAGCTATGTGTTACTACAACGAGGAAAAAAGAACTATTTTCTGTTAAAGATAGCTTAGTACATCTGGAGGGAGTACTACATTACCATTAAATTGCATCCTCTAATGTCTGAATGATCAAAACGACCCAGCACTTCAAAACTACCGTTATTGTCTACTTTTCCTAGATCTTGGGTGGCAATAAATGAGCACGAATTGTAATTGGCCAAATCTATGACGTTTAGGCCTCCTGTTTTATTAGTACCCACCATGGTGAGTGCGTCTTCTGTGTCTCTGGCTAGTATTTTCATCCAAGGAGGGCAGTCAAATACTCCGTCTCCAGAAGAATATCCTTGGCTTAGTAATTCTGTCATTCCGTATTCTGAATGAATTTTAGACACTCCAAAGCCAGCACACAAAATTTCATGCAATTCATTTCTAATGATTTCTTTGCGCCTCCCCTTCATGCCACCAGTTTCCATAATAATGGTGTTCTGTAATTTAAACTGTTGTCTTTCAATAAGGTCTAACAAGGCAAAAGTGACGCCAATTAACAGTACTTTTTCTCCTTTTTTATCTAGCGCTATTAATGTTTTAGAAAGCTCTGTTAGATTGTTTAGATAAAAACCGCTTGAGGGCTTGTTAGATTTTTTTATAAAATCGTCTACCATATATATTAATGAAGACCCGTCTCTTTCTAGATAATTGGGCAATAAGCCTAGCACTGTGTACTCTTCTATAGGCCCGTAGAAGTGTTCGAAGCCTTTGGTATAGCTTTTTGTATACCAACTTAGATCTGTTACCATATGCTTGCTTACACTGCTTCCTGTGGTTCCAGAACTTGTAAAGGTTTCTTTAACAGCTTGGGTGCTTGAAAGTACGGCATGAGATTTAAAAAACTGAATGGGTAAAAACGGAATCTCTTCTACTTTTTTTACATCTGAGGAATGAATGTACAAGAGATCGCAAAAAGATCTGTAGACCGTATTGTTTTTAAACTGGTGTCTAAAAACTTGCAAAGCACAGGTTTTAAAATCTGATTGGTTTTGTATGTTGAAAACAGCATTTTGCATATTTCACAAAAATAATAGGATTTGGTTAATAAACTTTGATTATAATTGATAAATACACCCGCTTCTTTTGTAAAACTTTATTGTATTTTTGTTGGCACAAATCAAAATAAAAAAATAATGTCAGATTTTGGAATTCAACAAGCCCTTAATGAGTTAGGCTTACAAGATATTAACCACGGAACTTCTACCGGTTCTACTAATTTTTCTAACGGAGAACTTATTGAAAGTTATTCTCCTGTAGATGGTAAATTAATTGGAAAAGTAAGAGCAACTAGTAAAGAAGATTACGAAAAGGTAATGACTACTGCCACGGAAGCTTTTAAGACTTTTAGAGATATTCCTGCGCCACAAAGAGGAGAAATTGTACGTCTGTTTGGAAATAAATTAAGAGATTTAAAAGAGCCATTAGGAAAGTTAGTTTCTTATGAAATGGGAAAATCTTTGCAAGAAGGGTATGGAGAAGTACAAGAAATGATTGATATCTGTGATTTTGCAGTTGGGCTGTCTAGACAATTAAACGGACAAACTATCCCGTCTGAAAGACCAGGACATGTTATGAGAGAGCAATGGCACCCTATTGGAGTGGTGGGTATCATTTCTGCCTTTAATTTTCCTGTAGCTGTTTGGGCTTGGAATACTGCCTTGGCTTGGATATGTGGTGATGTTTGTGTGTGGAAAGGATCTGAAAAAGCGCCTTTATGTACTGTTGCCTGTCAGAACATTATTGCTGGAATATTAAAAGAAAATAACTTACCCGAAGGAATCTCTTGTATTATTAATGGAGATTATACGGTTGGAGAAATGATGACTACAGACACTAGAGTTCCTTTAGTATCTGCTACAGGTTCTACTAGAATGGGAAGAATTGTTGGTGCAACTGTTGCCCAACGTTTTGGAAAATCTTTATTAGAGTTGGGCGGTAATAATGCCATTATTATAACCCCAACTGCAGATTTAAAAGTAGTGGTGCCTGGGGCTGTTTTTGGAGCTGTAGGGACCTGCGGACAACGCTGTACTTCTACACGAAGACTTATTATACATGAATCTGTGTATGACAAAGTAAGAGATGCCATTGTTGGTGCTTATGGGCAGTTAACTATTGGAAATCCTTTAGATGAAACCAATCATATTGGGCCTTTAATAGATCATGATGCTGTAAACACCTATTTAGCCGCTATTGAAAAAGCGAAAGCTGAAGGAGGAAACGTATTGGTAGATGGTGGTGTATTAGAAGGTGAAGGATATGAAAGTGGCTGTTATGTAAAGCCCGCAATTATTGAAGCTGAAAATCATTTTGAGATTGTACAGCATGAAACATTTGCCCCTATTTTATATGTAATGAAGTATACTGGTGGTGTAGAAAATGCCATCGAGAAACAAAACGGAGTAGCACAAGGCTTGTCTTCTGCTATTATGACCAATGAGCTAAAAGAAGCAGAGAAGTTCTTGTCTTATGCAGGTTCTGATTGTGGTATTGCCAATGTAAATATTGGAACTTCTGGTGCAGAAATTGGTGGTGCTTTTGGTGGAGAAAAAGAAACAGGTGGCGGGCGCGAGTCTGGATCTGATGCTTGGAAAGTATATATGCGCAGACAAACAAACACCATTAATTATTCTGATGAACTGCCATTGGCACAAGGAATAAAATTTGATCTATAATTTTATAGATTCTTAAAATAAAAGCTGTTATCAAAAAAACCATCTGAATTCAGATGGTTTTTTATTTTTATTGATTAATTTTTTACTTTAAATTTACAATTAATCCTCCGTAAAACTATACTGTATACTCATGGATAAAAAAATAACTGGTTTAAAATTATTCTTACTCCTTTTTTGGCAAGTGTCTTTTGCTCAGCAAACAATTCTAACCGATAGTAATTTACCTATTATGGTAATTTCAACCGATATTGATCCTGCAACAAATTCACCCATTGACATTCCAGACGAACCAAAAGTTCTAGCGACAATGCAACTTATTTTTAGACCTGATGGAGCCAGAAATTATTTAACAGATATTACTAATGATTCTTTTTTAAATTATAATGGTAGAATTGGAATAGAGTTAAGAGGAAGTAGCTCTCAAGTATTGGATAAAAAACCATACGGATTTACTACTCTTTTAGAAGACAATGATTCTAATAACAATGTTAGTTTATTAGAAATGCCTTCCGAGAATGATTGGGTTTTAAATTCTTTAGCTTATGACCCCTCTATGATTCGTGATTATCTATCATATACTTTAGCAGCTAATATGGGTAATTATGCGCCAAGGGTAAAATACATTGAAGTAATTGTGAATGATGACTATAAAGGAGTGTATATTTTAACAGAAAAAATTAAGAGAGATTCTGATAGAGTTAATTTAAAAAAAATTGATGATGAAGATACTGATTTTCCGGAGGTAACGGGAGGGTACATCATTAAAGCAGATAAAACTACTGGAGGAGATGTAGTAGCATGGACGATGCCTAATTATGGAGGATGGGAAACAGATTTCTTGCATCATTATCCAAAAACAGAAGATATTACCACCCAACAAGCTGCTTATATAGAAACTGTTTTTACCGATTTGGCCGCCGAGACAAACCCTGCTAATACTTCAATAATTACTGGCTACCCATCTATCATAGATATTCCTAGTTTTGTAGATTATATAATTGTAGCAGAAATTGCTTCAAATCCAGATTCTTACCAATTTAGTACCTTCTTTCATAAAGATAGGGGTGGTAAACTAA
>Ga0209504_1000106_pt1 | contig 77563 bp, 71 predicted proteins | sample COGITO_mtgs_1005_FD_184791 | JGI IMG/M metagenome (GOLD analysis project Ga0209504, IMG submission 184791) | Pelagic marine microbial communities from North Sea - COGITO_mtgs_100511 (SPAdes) (version 2) | ecosystem: Environmental > Aquatic > Marine > Epipelagic ... | reverse complement strand
ACTCCGCTCTTTTGAAGCGATTGGCATGGATCGCACGGTAGTTGGTTTCGTTAAGGTCGCCGCGATGAAACTTCCAGCCGTCGGTAAATTGAAAAGTCGTACGCATCTTTTATTTACGTCAACTAGTTGAATCTTGGATCGAAATATTGGTTTTTGTTCTCGAGAACTTTGCTTTTTTCGATGAATTCGACATGCCAGTCCGCGAACAAGTAATGTCCGCCGCCATTGTACGCATCTGAGACGCTGGCAGGTGGCCATGCGGGCCACAACATATGATCTGATTGGCCGTCGGCATTGGACTCAGCAACCACCACGGTTTTGGCTGGATTTTTGAGCATGTAAGTATGCATTCGGCCCAGCCCCGAATCATCCTTTCTACTTTCCGCCAGGTGGTCGCTGGGTGAAGACCATTCGCCAAGACCGATATAATTATAGCCGTAACCTGAGGTCGCTCCGCAGGTCGGTCCGCTGCTAGGATCGAAGGCTATTTCGCGGAAGGGGCTCTGGAACACGGTTTCTGCGGGCACCACATTCCAACGATAGCTGCCATCCTTTCGCTCTACAAAGCCCAGTTGCTGACCAATCAGATCGGGCCAAGTGTAATCAATTAGTTGATCATCCTTGCCTGCGTAGCTTGGGAATGAACCTGGGCGGTTTCCCTCTCCAGGGGGCCCGTCCATAATTAGTAGCTGAAAGCCGCTGCCGATTTGGCGTAGATTGCTGACAGACTTTGATGCCTTGGCACTCTGCCGGACCCGTGCGACCGCTGGAATTAGAATAGCGGCGAGAATCGCAATGATCGCAATCACTGTGAGGAGTTCAATTAGCGTGAACGCCGCCTTTGGGACTGGCGACTGACAATATAGGGATTTTTTTTTCAAAGTTTCAATCTAAGTTATTTGCAACACAACTCCGCTGCAGGTGCTATATTTGCCGCCCTGATAGGCGCAAAAGAGGTGGGTAGGTCTGCCTGCCGAATCGATTAGTAGTTGCGGGCGTTCAAACCTTCCCTGGCGTTCGAGTCCGGGTAAGGTTTCATCAAAATAAGAGGGGGCGTCTTTGTACGCAACTTGCGGATTCTGCCAGTCGAGGCCGTCGCTGGATTCCAGAAAAAGACCGTATTCATGGTTAAAGAAGCCCATGTCGCGTAAAATCATTTTAAAGGGAAACTCAGTGCCATTTTCATACCATGTGTAGGCATCCTCGCATTGCACTCTTTCACCGATTTTAGAAAAATCAACAATCGGATTAGCTGATTGCTTGATGTAGGGACCCGTTATGTCTTTGGCGATGGCTAGGCCGTATTTACGATTGCCGTTGAAACGGCGCCCTGTGTCCCAGTCCCACCCTTTGTAGTAGAGCCAGTATTCGCCGTTGGGATGTTGCAGCAGTGAGGGGTTGCTGACCACGGCATCGTCCCACTGTCCAGACTTCCCGACGTCTAATATCGGTTCGTCTCCCACACGTTCCCACGGTCCATCCAAGCTGTCCGCTAAGGCCAGACCGATGCGTTTTGTGTAGACCAATTTGGTAAAATACTTTTTGTAATCCTCATCGGATAAGTTAGGCAGATCACTCTGCTCAATATCTAGGGATGAGCCGTCAGCGCCCATGTAGAAAAGTGCGTAGCGATTACCTACTTTATGAATCGTGGGGTTGTGGATTGCCCACGAGTCCCAAGCATCGCCCCCTCTACCTTGCAAAGCCACGCCGAGGTCTTCATAGGGACCCTCGGGAGTATTGGCCACTGCATGCGCTACCTCGCAGGCCGAAACCCATCCAGAAAACGTATACTCGTTGCGCCAGCGTGAATAAAACACGTGAACGCGCCCGTCTGGGCCGTATATGGGCGAACAGCACCAAACATGATAGCCATCGATTTCCAGGATGCGACCTAGTGGTTTGAGCCCTTGCTCAAAATTTGAACTGTCCGCTTCTTGTTGCGATGTTTGCTCCGAAATTAAGGAGTTGTGGCTTTTAAAGGATAGGTGGGTGGTCATGTTATTAAATGCTTTATACGAGTAAAGCTAGTGGCTGATGGATGTCAAGAGCTCTGCTCAATTAAAACGCGCGCCCGCTAGTTCTTTGCTTGCGTAGCAGTTTCGCTATAGAGAGATTAAGATAATGTTAAGAGTGAGCGATATTGCCGATAAGCTTAAATTATCCCGAGTGACCGTATCGGCAATCCTTAATGATCGGTATCGAAAACTAGGAATTTCCGAGAAGACGGCAAAACGCGTACGAGACTGTGCACAAGAACTTGGATATCTACCGAATCAGAATGCATTAAGCATGAAGACGGGCCGTAGCATGACAATTGGTATACTCAGTAGTTCACTTGGAGAAGAATGGGGAGGTAAAGTTCTCCTCGGGGCCTTATCTGCAATGCAAAACAGTCCTTATTCATTACGAATTGAGGCTGTGCACGGTGCCGCGGAGGAGCGTGTGGCGCTTGAGCGCCTGCTCGGGTCCAGAATTGAAGGGCTTTTTTGTTGTAACATTAATCCTGACGCTGAAACCGATGAATTCTTTAGACTGGCGACTGCACGCTACAAGGTGGCTGTAGTGAGTACTAACTGCTCATTTTCGTTCCCACATATTCGTGTGGAGACTGACAATTGTACAGCTGTCAGGTCACTCGTAGAGCACCTCGTCGAGCTCGGCCACCGCCGAATTGCCCATATCGGTGGTGATCAGATATCAGAGGCCAGTCGCGAGCGTAGTGAGGCTTTTTTACAGTCGGTTGAATTCTTTAAATTGAATCCTGTTGAGTGCCCTGTGCATTTCAGTAATTGGCAGTCTGAGCAAGCGCGTGCCCTCGCTCGAGAATTACTCAATCAGCCTAATCGTCCCACCGCAATCGTCTGTGCCAACGACGCACTTGCGGCGTCCATACTGCAGGTTGCCCACGAACTCAAGTTGAAGGTCCCCGAGGAGCTCTCGGTTGTTGGAATGACCAATGAACGTGTCAGTCGCTTGACTGTTCCAGAATTAACCACGGTCAGTATCCCGGAGGAGGCTATTGGGCGTGCTGGAATATTGGCGCTAATCGGATCCATCGACTCGAAGCAAGCCAAGGTAAATCAAAGTGTAAATCGTCTAGCTTGCTCCATCGTGGTTCGAGGGTCGAGTGCTGCTGCGCCGATATCATAGCAGGTTTTTAGAGATGCCCTAAAGAGCATAGATATATTCATTTCTTTCCGAAATTTAGTTTACACGTATATAGTTTTTTATACGTTTTGGATCCATGTCCCTTATAAAAACTATTTGTAGCGCACAGCTTACTTGTTTTCTATTCTCGTTGAGCCTCCACCCCATTTCAGCTGAGCAACAGGATGATGATGGCAGTGCGGTTGCCTACACCGATAGCGAAACCGGACAGATTTATGTGCCAAGTGTCGAAACCAAGAACGGCAAGCGCTACTACACTTGGCCGAATTGGGATAGATCCAAGAATCGTAAAATGCAATTACATCGGGAACGCACTACGCATCCCGGTGCGCAATGGTGGCCTCATGCTGGGCTAGGGTTATTTTTGCACTGGGGAATTGTTAGCGAGTTTGAGCCTTCAGGGGAAGCGTGGTCGGGTCGCTGGCACAAGAGTCGCGCTGATCGTTTTCATCCGCAGTCCGATATTTGGGAGGCCGCGAAGACTTTTAATCCCACGAACTTCGAGCCTGATAAATGGATGTCTGGCGCGCGTCGCGCGGGCTTTCGTTATTCGGTCCTGACAACAAAGCACCACGACGGTTACGCCCTTTGGGATTCTGATACCGCCTTGATCGGTGTGCGCCAGTATTTGAATGGACGATGCTTGGTAACGCCCTTTGTGGAGGCGTGCCGTAAGTATGATGTGAAAGTTGGATTCTACTACTCTGGGATGGATTGGTTTTTTGATCGGGAGCACATGAATTTCGCGCTCGGTGGTGAAAAAAAGATGAATTACAAAGGTGAAATAGTGGAGGCGCTCCCTCCGCAACCAGCCAACCGTGGGCCTGCCATTGAAGTTTTTAATAAGCGTCAGGTGGAAGAACTCATAACGCAATTCAAACCTGATATCTGGTGGGGGGACGCTGGGCACGGGGCGAATCTCGAGTATATCCGCGAACTGCATCCCCCCATCGTGATCAATAACCGTGATGGGCAGAGCGGCGACCATGCGACGCCTGAAGGCTTTCACATGGCGCATCCTCGTTTTATCCGAAAACCTATACTGGAGAATGGTTGGTGGTGGGAGCTTTGTACTATTATTCAGGGCGGCTCTTGGCATTACGACAAGGCTAAGGGCGAAACGATCTTTCAGACAGATGCGGTTTTGCGGACACTCGCTGAAGTTCGCTGTCTTGGCGGCAACTTGCTTGTCAATATAGGCCCGCGCCCTGACGGCACTTTCCCAGACGAGGTGTGGCGTCTCTTCGATGAAATGGCTGAATGGATGAGTAGGCATGAAGCGTCGATATTTGGTATCAACGGCGGTGGCCCGTGGCCAGAAAAGTGCAATGTCCCGATCACCGTGAAAGACCGTATTTGGTATTTTCATGCAAAGCAATACCACGCAACTGAACTTGATCCTGTTGTGCTAAAGGACTGCCCCGTGAGCCCCCTTAATGTTACCTTGATGCGCACTGGGGAATCGATTGATTATACATACAAAAACGCGACTCTTAGCTTTGTAATTCCTGATTCACTGAAGGCGATTCATGTCACAGATGTCGTCAAGGTTGAATTTGGAGAAGACTTTGATCCAGAACCATACCTTTTTAAGCATTGGTAAGAGTCATTTAAAATGTTCCTGCTTTTTGGATGGGATTCTATTCATTAAGATGGAGTTTGATCGATTGTATGCTGAACTCTCTTGGGTAGCCACTTCTGTCCTTATCAACGCCTGTTATCTCACGGACTCCATCTAACATCATGAGCCGAATTTCATAGTCTCCCGACTGGGGAAAGTGCAACACTCCGATTTCTAGATCAGAGAAGTCTCGTCCATGTTGAGTTACGAATGGTTTGGCTTGTAGTCGTTGGTTGTTTACCGAAATTTTGTAGCGTCCACCCTCCAGTCCCGGTGCGAAAGCCTGCTGGCTGATGACTTTGTATTTACCGGGTTGGTTAATGTGTATATCCCAAATTATGGTGTTGCCACCCTTATCCCAAGGCATGGCAAGCTTGTGCGTGCATCCAAACCTAGGGTCGTAGCTCATATTCATTTTATTGTATCTACTTTTGGACACTGGCAGTTTGATGCGACCATCTTCATCCGGAATGAGCCTCTCATCGGTAATCAATAGATCGCCTTCATACTCTGCGACGATCACCGCAAGGCCTTGTGCGTCTTCAAATGCGTGTTGCGGCAGCGCGATCCTAATTCGGTCGCCATAGTGTTTAAATGGCAGCGGAGTATGGTTTGGGTCATTCAGCAGGTAACACTGCTTAATAGATGCACTCATTCCTTCGATTTGCACATGCAATCCGACCTGTTCTTTAATATGGAAAAAGAGTTTTCCAGGTTTACGCGTAATTGGCAGGTCTGGGTTACGCAGCGGGCTAGGATCTGCGCCGTAGACGGCCTCGCCATTGACTTCCAGCCATTGCCCCAGTCGACGGAGTATGTTTGCCTGACCTATTGGAATCTCTCCGAGTTCGTTAGGTGCAACATTTAGTAAAAGCACACCGCCCTTGCTGACGACATCAACCAATTCATAGATAAAGTGATTAGCGGGGCGGTCCGGATTTTCGTGCAAGTCCTTTTTGTGGGATGCATAGCCCCATGAACCCGCTACAGTGGAATGAGTCTGCCAGGGTAATTTAATTCCGTCTCTCCACCCACTGGTATTAACGTAGGGCATAAGGCCGTGATCTGCGGCAGATTGAAAATGACCATATCCACCACCAATTCGTGAATTCATCAATACGTGTGGTTGGTGTGCGGTGACCAGGGCCATCGTAGTTTCAATGATTTCTGGCGACATAAACTGTCCAGGTGTGTCGAACCAGATCATGTAGAGTGGATCATAGCGGGTGACGAGTTCCTTGATCTGCAGCAAGGCCTTTTCGTGGTAATATTTTTCAAAACGATCTTGATTTAACTGAGGCCAACCTTGCCAGCTATTACCATCGCCCCCTTCTTCATGCCAGTCCTGCGATTGAGAATAATAAACACCAAAACGAATGCCTTGTTTCTGGCATTCAGCATGCAATTCTGCCAGTGGATCGCGCCCGAATTTTCCAAATTCCTTAATGTTATAGGGATGTGCTGAATCAAACATAGCAAAGCCGTCATGATGTTTCGATGTGATGACAATAAACCCCATGCCTGCATCCTTACAAAGGGTGATCCATTCCCCCGCGTTGAATGCTGTCGGATTAAACGGCTTTGCCGCCGCCATTTCATACTCGGTCACAGGAATTTGTGCATTTCGCATAATCCATTCTGCAGCCTTGATTTCTTTCCAGACACCACCGATCTGAGCATATGGACCCCAATGGATAAACATACCGATTTTATCATGATACAATTGCTCAATGGATTCAATTAGTTCGGGTGAGTATGTGATTTCTTGCCGCTTGAAATTACTGCCGTCGGTCGTCTCGTTCAGTAATACGGTTTCGGCAAAAACGATTTTTGCCAGAGTCAGGCTCACGCATAACAAAAGCTTGGCGTAAACCGTCACACCCGCTTTGTGCATTTCGCGTTTTTGATGGATATACATGGTAAAGTATAAGTGGGCTGAAAGAGCGGAGCACTGAAAAGCTGGAGGGTCGATTGCTATCTGATGGTGTGCATTTAATATCTCTCAAAGGTCAAGCTTTACACGTAAAAAGTCTATTTTATTAATAATGGATGTGACTAAGCCTCTGGAACCGGAGTCATCTGGATGTGTTGGCACTAGCATTGTTAGTGTAGGGCCACTTCACCCATTCCCCAAGCATTGATGAAGGGCTCCGCGCGGAACCAACTTGCGCCATTTTCATCCTTTTTATCCATAGGCTGGACGCGCGGTGATTTCGGGCTCATGTAATTGAGCTATGTCAGTGGATGCACAAGCTTGTCTGGATACGCCCGCGATTGTTTGTCGTGGGGCGGATGATTGTGACGATCTGGACCTCAAACTCTCGCGTGCGTGGTTGAAAATCGCCATCGCTGGCGTTTTCGCAGGGCAAGGGATGATGTTTTCGCTGGCGCTGAATATGACGCCGCCGCCTTATGGCTCGCCGGCTTATTTGATTTTGCATGGTGGGCTGATCTTTTCTTCGCTGGTGGTGATGGGCTTCTTGGGTAGGCCACTCTTTAGTTCGACTTGGGGCATGCTGCGTGCACGGCGGATTTCGATCGAGGGGCTCTTTACACTGAGTCTGCTCGGCGCCTTTATCGGCTCGGTGGTGGGCTCGCTCACGGGGCAGGGCGATGTATTCTACGAGGTCGTGGCGATCGTGATCGCGATCTATACCTTCGGTCGGATGTTGGGCGAGCGCTCACAGGCGAGACTGAAACTAGAGAGTGAGCGATTGAAGGAGCGTTTTGATCGGGCGATGGTCGCGGATGGGGCAGGCATTTGGGTGGAGCGTCCGATCTCGCAAGTCTCGCCGGGTGCGCGCGTCTGTGTTGAACCCGGATCGGCTTTCTCGGTCGATGGCTGGATCGTAGAGGGTGTCGGCTATGTGGAGGAGACGGCGCTGACTGGAGAGCCTTTGCCTTTGGTGCGTCGCCCAGGGGATCGGGTGAGGGCGGGTACTTGGGCAGTTGATTGTCGTTTTGTGCTTGAGGTGGAGCACTCGCTGGGTGCACGGGAACTGGATACGATCTTGCAGGCAGTGGAAGCGGCTGACGGTCGCCCTTCAGGTTTACAGATCCAGGCGGATGCTTTGGTCCGCGTCTTTCTACCGTTCGTTGTCCTTGTGAGTCTCAGTAGCGCACTTTACTGGATCTTTGCGGGCAGCTGGATCGATGTGGTGCTCAATAGCATGGCGGTCTTGTTAGTGGCCTGCCCGTGTGCGCTGGGGCTGGCTACGCCTGTGGCGATCTCGCAAGGACTCTTCAGGTTGGCGCAAATGGGGCTGGTGAGTCGCGACGGTGCGCTGATTGATGCTTTAGCTAAAACCAAGAAGGTGTTTTTTGATAAAACCGGCACTTTGAGTGAATCAAGTCTGCGAGTAATAGAACTCTGGTTGGACGAAACGCTGCCGATGGAGCGCACTCACTTGCTCTCTAGTGTGCTGGAGGCAGAATCGAGTGTGCCGCACCCGATCGCACGGGCTTTGACGCAATATTTAGTCGCGAACGACATGACCGCTGGCGCCGCTATTGAAGATCTACGCTTGATACCAGGGCAGGGGCTAGAGTGTCGAGTCAGTGGGGCAGGGGGCGCTCATATGATTCGAGTCGGCGAAGCGAGCCTAGGTGCATCCGAGCCTCCAGTGGACCAGCTTCATGAAAAGAAGGGCAAGCGGGTCTTTGTTTGGTTGGATGGAAGGATCGTGGCTTGTTTTGTATTGCAAGAAAGCCTGCGTGCTAGCGTAGACACGGTCTGGCAGCAGTTTGACGAACTTGAAGTTGCTACCCGTATATTGACCGGTGATCCTAGCCCTGAGGTCTCGATCCCCAAAAAAGTTGCGCTCGAAGCTGGACTGAGTTCTGCCGACAAAGTCCGGCGCGTGACAGAGTCGCAGATTGCGGGGGAGTCGCCGCTCTTCGTCGGTGATGGTATCAACGACGCTGCTGCGATGCGCGTGGCCAGCGGTTCCGTCGCGATGGACTCTGGCACAGGCCTGGCGCGTTCTGCGGCGATGGGACAACTGGCCGGCGACCGCATCGAAGTCATTCCGCAAGCGATCTCCCTAGCGCGCGACATCCATCGCCGCTTACATGGAAATTTGATCTATGCGGCTGCCTATAATACGCTCGGCATGGTTCTGGCCGCAGCAGGCTTGCTGCACCCCGTCGCTGCAGCGATAATCATGCTCGTTTCCAGCTTCTGGGTGACTGCACGTGCGATAGGGCGAAGCGCTTAACTGAGCTGCGCGTGACATCTACATATTCAAGATCATTCTCCAAACTCAATTCAGATCCCAAGCTCATTGGTTTCAGTTAAAGTAATGCTTATGGCAGCCATTGGCGGCTCTTATTTTGAGTCAGTTGCTTTTTCAGTGCTTTAATCCGTAGGGACTATGAACGCAATACCCCGTGGAGCAACAATCCCCTATTTTATGCGGCTCGGAGGCCGATAAGACCCACTTTTAATTGAGACTGAAACTCAATAAATGCACAATTAAATAAATATAAGCTCCAAGCAATTGCACAGAATCTGAAAAAACGGTTGCCATGCGAATTAGCGGCACTTTTAACAGTCCATTTTTACGACGCATGGAAAGCGAATCTAACACTCACCGAAAAGGATTTCTCAAACGCGCAGGATTGGCCATAGCCGCCGTCTTCGCTGTTTCGTCGACTACACGCGCATTTCCCCAGGGGTCGAGCGGGTCGAGCGGGTCGAACTCTACAGCCACGCAAGGCCTACCCAGCAGCGCGATGGCGCGGGTTCGCACGGCCGAAGGAGCCGTTGCACGAAAGGTCTGAAACCTGCCCTAGCAGGTTCACTGTATTCTACTGATCACAAGCCATGGCGAATGTATTTCCAAAGTGGGTCAACACGATCCCAATTAAAGTAATAGTTGCAATTATCCTGATGACTACAGCGGTCGTTTTGGGGATATCATATTATGCAACGCCCAAATACACACGTGTCGGCTACGCGCCGACGCAGCCTGTGGCCTTCAGCCATGCGCTGCACGCGGGGCAACTGGAGATCGATTGTCGCTATTGCCATACCTATGTGGACCGTTCCGAGCACTCAAACGTGCCCGCCACTCAAGTTTGTATGACCTGCCACAGTATGGTCCGTAAGGATGATCCTATGTTGGCCCCTGTCCGGGATAGCTACGAGTCGGGGGAACCGATCCCATGGGTGCGTATTCATAAGACACCTGATTACGTTTATTTCAATCATGCAGTCCACGTGAATCGTGGTATCAGTTGTATGGAATGCCACGGACGGGTGGATCAGATGGACGTGGTCGAGCACTCCAAGTCTCTCAGCATGTCTTTCTGCTTGGACTGTCACCGCAACCCGGAGGATTTCATCCGCCCGCCTGAGGAGGTCTACAATCTCGACTGGGAACGTCCCGATACTGATGAATTTAAAGAAGAAGCGGTCAGCTTCGTTCACGACTGGAAAGTCAACCCGCCACAAAGCTGTTCCGGCTGCCACCGCTAATCGATTTTATTTGAGCAATGAATAACTCTGAATTTTCAGGTCCCCGCTATTGGAAAAGCCTCGACGATCTCGCTGAGACGCCCGCATTCAAGGATTGGGTCGAGCGCGAATTCCCCGCTGGCGCTTCCGAGATGGAAGGCGTTAACAGGCGTCAATTCATGAAGGTCATGGCCGCTTCATTCGGCCTTGCTGGCCTAGGCATGGCAGGTTGCCGCCGTCCGGAGCAAACGATCCTTCCTTATTCCAAGTCTCCGGAAAATGTCATTCCGGGCATCCCAGTCTATTACACTTCTTCCCAGCCGGGCGTGCGTGACAATGTGCCGGTGATCGTCGAGACACACGCGGGTCGTCCGACTAAGATCGAAGGAAATCCGAGCTACAAGCCTTACGGCGGAGCCACTTCTGTTTATACTCAATCGAGCGTATTGGATCTCTACGATCCCGATCGCGCGACCAAGAGCAGCATTAGCGAAACCGCTGTGCGCGATCGCTTAGTCGCAATTCGCAATGCACACACAGCCGACAAGGGCAAAGGCCTCGTCTTCCTTGCTGAGCCCAGCACCTCGCCGAGTCGCGCCAAGCTGGTCGCTCAAATTAAGGAAGTCTTCCCTGAGGCGACTTGGACGGAATATACTGCGATCGACCAAAGCACTTCCGAGCAAGCGGCTAAGGCGGTTTTTGGTCAGTCGCTGCGTTCGCTACCTGACTTGAGCCAGGCTAAACGCGTTCTCGCGCTCGATGCCGACTTTTTACTCAGCGCCGATGCCTCGATCGGCTTGGCCCGCGATTTCGTCAAGACCCGAAAGGTGAAGGACTCTAAAGATGCAACCAAGATGAGTCGCCTCTATGCGGTTGAAAGTTCGTTGACATCGACGGGCTCAATGGCCGATCACCGTCTACGGCTGAGCAGTAGTCAGATGGGTGCATTTATAGTTCAAGTCGCTGCTGCGCTGGGCCTGAGCTTGCCCGCGGATGTGAAGAGGGCCGCTGCGACACTGCAGGTCGATTCCAAGTGGATCGAAGAGTGCGCCGCCGATCTGGCGGCAAATAAGGGCCATGCCATCGTCGTGGCTGGTGAGCACCTCTCTCAGTCCGTGCACGCCATCGTCATTGCGATCAATGAAGCCCTTCGCGCCCCGGTTCGATACTTGAAAGTGGCGGATGCTGATGCGGGCATCGCCGAGGCAGTCGCTCGCCTCAGCAAGGGCGACGTCAAGACACTCGTCATGCTCGGTGGCAATCCAGTTTACAACGCACCCGTCGATCTTGACTGGGCGGCTGCACAAGCTAAGGCCGCCGAGAGCATTTATGTCGGTGGCACTGTCAACGAGACATCTACCGCTGCAGACCTCCACATCGCCGCTTCGCACTATCTCGAAAGCTGGGGGGATGGACGCACGTTCGACGGCACGCTGGTGCCCGTGCAGCCGATGATCGAGCCGCTCTTCCCGACATTTAACGAACTCGAAGTGCTCGCACGTCTGGCCGGTGCGGCCACGACCGATGCCTACTCCATCGTCCGGGCCACTTTCGAGGCGCAGGGCGGCCGCGATTTTAATAAATTTCTCAGCGACGGTCTTCTCGTAGGCTCCGCCTACAAGGCAGTCAAAGCTGGTCCGGCCAAGTTGTCTGCTGCCATTGTTGCCGAGGAACTCACCGCACCGGAATTGAGTGTTTCGCAACTCGAAGTTCGTTTTGCCGCCAGCTCGCATGCTGGTGATGGCCGTTACGCCAACAACGGTTGGATGATGGAATGCCCGGATCCGATGACCAAGCTGACTTGGGATAACACAATCCTCATCAGCCCGCGCCTAGCCAAAGAACTCGAAGAGAAGGATGGCATCCAAATCTTCCCCTCCAAGAAGCCGATGAACAAAGACAGCGCCTTCTTCGAAGGTGCGAAGGGCACATTGCAAACCAACAAGGCGGAATTCAAACGTGGTAAGGAGCAAGCTGTCGTCGCCGAACTCACTCTGAATGGCCGTAAGGTCAAGGGCCCCATCCACGTTGTTCCCGGTATGGCCAATTACACCGTCGTCCTGCCTCTCGGAATGGGGCGGGAAGTCGTCGGCCGCGTAGGGCAGGGCGTTGGTTTCAATGCTTACACCGTCCGCAGCGCTGACAGCCTGGGTGTTGCTTTGGGTGCGACACTCCAGTTGGGGTCTGAGACGCATCAATTGGCCAATACACAGGAGCATTGGTCGATGGAGGGCCGCGCGATTGTCCGTGAAGGCAATGCTGACTATTACAAAAAGCATCCTGATTTCGCCCATAAGATGGGGGTCGAGTCTCACGCACCGGCCAACTACGGCAAGGATGACGACAAGACACTTCAAGAAAAGTCGGTCGGCCAATTCCGCGGCAATTCTGCATACGAGCATCCCAGCTTCGCAGATCCCGCTCCCAACGTCAAAGTCTGGCAAGGAGAGGACGCACGCAGTCAATTCCCCGACGTCCAACAGTGGGGGATGGCAATCGACCTGAACAGTTGCACTGGGTGCACGGCTTGTATCGTCGCCTGCCAAAGCGAGAATAATATTCCAATTGTCGGTAAAGACCAAGTCCTCCGTGGGCGCGAAATGCATTGGATGCGTATCGACCGATATTTCTCAGCGGAGAAATACGATCAAGAGGAGATTCCCGAAGATGTGCAGGTTTCATTCATGGGCATGATGTGCCAACACTGTGAGAATGCCCCCTGCGAGCAGGTCTGTCCCGTTAACGCGACAGTGCATGATAACCAGGGGCTCAACACGATGGCCTACAATCGCTGCGTTGGGACCCGCTACTGCGCGAATAACTGCCCGTATAAAGTCCGGCGTTTCAACTTCTTCGATTGGAATAAACGTGCAATCGGCGAATTCTACAAGGGGCCTCTCGGCCCTGTCGACGAGCCCGAAATCGGCAAGTTGCAAAAGAATCCAAATGTTACCATACGGATGCGTGGTGTGATGGAAAAGTGCACCTTCTGCACACAGCGGATCGAGTCCGCCAAGATCGAACAGAAGCGTCTAGCCGGTGCCTCGGGTCATATTAAAATTGCCGACGGCACGATCAAAACCGCTTGCCAACAAGTTTGCCCGACCGATGCGATCAGCTTTGGAGATATCTCCGACGCGAGCTCGGAGGTGTCTCAAATGAAGGCCAGTGACCGTAACTACTCCGTTTTGGGCTATCTCAACGCACGACCACGCACCACTTATCTGGCACGCCTGCGTAATCCGAATCCTAAGATGCCGGACGCCTATAAAGCTCCCTACGCCTATGGGCAATACAAAGAGCGCTATGGCCACAGCAGCGGAGGTGATTACGGAGCCGGACATACCGAAGGAGCCGCACCGTCACACGACGCCCACTCCCCGCACTCTGAAGCCGCGCCGGCTGCCCACTAATTTCTAACACTTGCGAACCGATTCAAATGGCTACCACGACTCAAGATAGTTCACTGGATGCGACTCAGGCCGCTTTGTTGGCCAAAGTGCAGCCCGCTGAGCTCCATGAACAGCCCCTCGTCACGAACAACCGTGATTTTAACTGGGTAACGGATAAAATCTGCCGCATCGTCGAGACAAAGACGCCCACATGGTGGTGGATTTGTATGGCAGTTGCGCTCATGACCGCATCCTTTACTGGGGTTGGCCTGCTCTGGCTGGTCAGTTCCGGTGTGGGTGTCTGGGGACTGGCCAATCCGATCAACTGGGGTTGGGCGATTGTGAATTTCGTTTTCTGGATTGGTATCGGTCACGCCGGAACGCTGATTTCGGCGGTGCTCTGCCTGCTTAAGCAGGGTTGGAGGACTTCGATCAACCGTGCCGCTGAGGCGATGACGATTTTCGCTGTGGTCTGTGCGGGTATTTTTCCGCTCTTCCACGTCGGCCGTGTCTGGTTTGCTTGGTGGCTCTTTCCGCTGCCCAACAGCAACGCTATTTGGCCGCAGTTCCGCTCGCCCCTGGAGTGGGACGTGTTTGCGGTTTCCACCTACGGAACGGTCTCTGTGCTCTTCTGGTACATGGGTATGATCCCCGATTTGGGTGTGCTTCGCGACCGTGCTGTGCAACGCTTGAAACAGAATGCCTACGAAGGCGCAGGTGCACTAGCCAAGGGTATGGATCACTTCCGTAAGAATTTCTATGCAATCTTCGCGATGGGCTGGCGCAATGCGGGTAACCACTGGCGCAACTATGAGATGGCTTACCTGGTGCTCGCGGGTCTTTCTACGCCGCTCGTCCTTTCGGTACATACCATCGTCTCCTTCGACTTCGCGCTGGCAGTGTTACCTGGCTGGCATACCACGATCTTCCCACCTTACTTCGTGGCCGGTGCGATTTTCTCGGGCTTCGGTATGGTCCTGACGCTCATGCTGCCCCTGCGTGCCCTCTACGGCATGCACGATCTCATTACCCAGCGACACATCGATAATATGTGTAAGATCTGCTTGGGCACTGGCTCGATCGTCGGTTACGCATACATCATGGAGTTCTTTATCGCATGGTATGGTGCCAACCCTTACGAGAGCTTCGCTTTCATCAACCGTGCATTCGGACAATACTGGTGGGCCTACGTAATGATGTTCAGCTGCAACGTATTTACTCCGCAACTCTTCTGGTTTAAGAAGGTGCGTGAAAACGCCGCGCTGGTGTGGATCATGTCGATCTTCATTAACGTAGGAATGTGGTTTGAACGTTTCGTGATCACGGTGACTTCCCTCGCGAATGACTTTTTGCCTTCCAGTTGGGGTTATTATTCGCCGACTATGGTCGATATCCTGACCTTCTTCGGCACCTTCGGCCTCTTCAGCGTGCTTTTCCTTCTCTTCCTGCGCTTCCTACCACTCATGCCCATTGCGGAAGTTAAATTTGTCATGCCTGCCGCGGATCCACACGGCCATGGCGATCACGGACAAGGAGACCATCACTAATGTCTGAAAAATACGGAATCATTGCTTCGTTTCCCGATACACCTTCCTTCTACCACGCGGCGGAAAAGGTCAGGGACGCTGGTTATAAAAAGTGGGACACTTATTCGTCCTTCCCTGTGCATGGTATGCCTGCAGCTCAGGGGCAGCCACGCTCCAAGGTGCCTGTCTTCACATTCTGTGGCGGCATCACCGGGTTTTGCCTGGGGCTTGGCATGGTCTGGTTTATGAACGCCTTTGACTACCCGCTGATTATTCGTGGCCAGCCGTTCTTCAGCCCGGTGTTCCCATTCCCTATTATGTATGAGTTGACCATTCTACTCTCCGCCTTCGGTACTCTGGGCGGCATGTTTATCACCAATTTACTCCCGCAACACTACAGCCCGCTTTTCAATAGTGACAAGTTCCTCGAGGTCTCGGGGGATCGGCTCGTCATCGCCATCGAGTCACGCGATGGCAAATACGATCCTGTCGCCACACGCCAGTTTCTTGAGGGAATTGGTGGAACCGACATCGAGGAGGTCTCAGCCTAGGACATCACCATGCGTATTTTCTTAGTCATTTATGTTTTTGCGATTTTCGCTGCGGTATCAATTCTCGGTTTCCGCGGGGCGACCAGCACAAAGCCACCACTGGAGGTCTTTCCGGATATGGATCGTCAGGCACGCTACAAACCACAGGCTGAAAACGAGCTTTTTGCCGATGGGCGTAACGACCGTCCGATTCCTGCCGGCACGATCGCCCGTGGTAATTACTTCAATCAATCAGAGGTCTTTTCTGAAGACTTTGCCGACGAGCTTCTCGGCGACACCGTCTTCCACCAAGGTAAGCAGGCCGACGGCTCCTTTGTTGCCAAGCTGCCCCTCGAAGTGACCTACGAACTGATCGAGCAGGGCGAGCTAAAGTATAGCATCTTCTGTTCCTCCTGTCACGGAGCTGCAGGTGATGGCAATGGCGTGACCAAGCCCTATGGTGTGCTTGCTGCCAGCTATCACGATGACCGTCTCCGCAATGAGACAGATGGCTATATCTATGATGTTATCATGAACGGCAAGGGGCTCATGTATGGGCTCAGTGACCGCATTTCACCCGAAGAGGCATGGTCGATCGTTCTCTACGTCCGCGCGCTCCAGCGCTCGCAAAACGCGAGTGTTGAAGAGCTGACCGCCGCACAACGCACAGAGCTGGGATTTTAATACTATGAGTTCGGATATAACTAACTCCAAAGGCAGCAACGTTGGGCTGATCGCCCTGGTCGTCGGTGTGATCGGCATTGCTATCGCGCTTCTCGGCTTTAAACAGGGTTGGGATAACGGCGACGTTCGTCCCATCATGAGCTGGCTTATCGGTTTTGGCTTCTGGCTCTCGATTGCCATTGGCATGCTCTTCCTGACACAAATCTGGTATGTCTTCCACGCTCGCTGGCCTACCATCATTCGCCGTCAATGCGAGCACTTCATGGCGGCCTTCCCTTATTTGCTGTTCCTCTTTCTGCCGCTGCTGGCGATTCCTTTTCTCCATGAAAACCCAGGCCTGCTCTGGAAATGGATGGACGGAACCAATGCCTTGCCCGGTCATGGTACCGTCGGCGAAGACCCGCTCTATGCCTGGAAGTCGCCTTTCCTGAATATTGATTTTTTCACGATACGTGCGTTCGGCATCTTTGCAGTCTTTATTGGCGTCTCGGCGCTTCTGCGTAAGTGGTCTTTTAACACCGACAAAACGGGCGATGTAAACAATACCCACAAATCGCGCCGCTTGTCTTCCTTAGGGCTCTTCCTTTGCGCGATCGCTATGACACTCGGTTCGATCGACTGGTTCAAGTCCCTCGAATACCACTGGTTCTCGACAATGTATGGCGTTTGGTTCTTTGCAGCCTGTATGCGTGCCGCGCTTGCCTCGATCATTATTCTTTGCGTCATCCTCGCAGCCAAGGGCTACCTCAAGGGCATTCTCAAACAAGCGCACCGCTATGATGTCGCCTGTATGATGCTGGCTTTCACAGTTTTCTGGGCATACATCAGCTTCTCGCAGTATTTCCTTATTTACAGTGCCAATATTCCTGAGGAAACCTTTTGGTATAATATTCGTGAGAAGAACTTCGACGGCGGCCTCAACAGTTGGTGGTGGGTGAGCATGGGCTTGATCTTTGGCCACTTTCTCACGCCTTTCCTCCTCCTGCTCTGGTATAAGACCAAGGTTGTGGTCTGGCGCACAGTCGCCGTCTCCGTTTGGATTCTCGCGTTCCACCTCCTCGACCTTTACTGGAATATTATTCCGGGCAAGCTAGTCGTGCCGGATCATGGCGAAGGTTACCTTGTTCGCCAGTTTTCAATCACGCCATACGATGTTGCCGCTCTCGTCGGTATCGGCGGTATCTGTATCTTTGCTATGTGCCGCAGTATGAAAAAGGCTGAGCCGATCCCTGTTCGTGACCCGAACATCCTTACATCCCTTAACTACACCGAGTAAACACGATGTCTGCATCCAAAGTATCCCAAAGCAATTCTTTGCTGTCCTTTCTCGGAAGTCTCGGCGCGATTCTGATTTTCGCGCTCATCCTCTTGATTGCATATCTGCCTAATCGCCCAGCACCGGTGGATGCTCAGGTTGTCGCCGACCGCCAAGTCAAAGCCGACGAAGCTCGTGCTGCCGGTATCAAAAAGTTGACCAACCTTGAGGTGGTTAATGCGGAGACGGGCACCGCACGCATCCCGATCGAGAACGCCAAGCTCTTGACTATTGCTTCGTATCAGAGTGAACCGCTCGTTAGTGATGTAGCCGAGGTTATCGAGGCCGCACTGGCACCGCCGATTGAAGCTGCAGTTGCAGAAGATACTCCGTCACCCGCTCTCGAAGCTGCCGAGGCGACAGCTCACGGCGCCGAATAGTCCGCTGTATGGATGTTGAAAGCTATACAGACCTCATTCCACTAATTTTCCTGGGGGTGGTCTTTTTCACCGTTGCGGTCAGTGCTTTCTACTGGAGCGCGAAAAAAGGCCAATTCCGCAATTTCGATTCACAAGCCAAAACGATATTCACCGAAGAGGAACCTGAAGGTGAAGTCTCCGATTCCTTTCCTGACAAAAAGAAGAAGCTGAAGAACTAAGATACATTTTTATCATTTCCACTTCGCCATTCGCTACTAGCCATCTTTCATTCTTTTAAATGAGCGACTCTCCGTCCAAATCTCCACAAGAAAGCCCATACAGCTCGAGTAACGAAGCCGTCCGTGCGGAGCTGAGCGAGATCGATGCTTCGATTCGTTCGGCGGCTTTGTTTTTCGTTATTTCAGCGATCTCCTGGCTGATGCTGGGCACGATATTCGCTCTATTGGCTGCCTTTAAGGCGCACGAACCGGACTTCGCCGGCACATTCGAGTTCCTGACCTTTGGGCGTGTGCGTTCCGCTCACCTCAACGCCATGGCGCTAGGCTGGGGGAATAACATCATTTTCGCGGTCGGTCTCTGGATCATGGCGCGCCTCTGCCGTGCGCCGATTCATCACAAGGGCATTTTGCTCATTGCGGGTATTTTTTGGAATATTGGCCTAAGCGTTGGTATTTTCGGTATTCTTCGTGGCGACATTACATCCGTCGAGTGGTTAGAAATCCCGCACTATGCGACGCCGCTACTCGTTATTTCCTACGCGCTCATCGGTGTCTGGGGCGTGATGGCTTTTCGTTTCCGCAAGGGAGATCACGTTTACGTTTCACAATGGTATATTCTGGCGGCGCTCTTTTGGTTCCCTTGGCTCTACGTCGTTGCGCAGATTATGATTATCTGGTTCCCCGCTCGCGGTGTGGTTCAATCGGTTACCAACTGGTGGTTTGCGCACAACGTGCTCGGACTATGGCTAACGCCGATGGCTTTAGCTACCGCGTACTATTTGATTCCCAAGGTCTTGGGGCGCCCAATTTATTCTTACTACCTTTCGGTGCTTGGCTTCTGGGCTTTGGCTATTTTTTACAACTGGGCAGGCGTGCACCACTTGATCGGTGGTCCCATTCCTGTTTGGCTTATTTCTGCCGGTATCGTCGCTTCAGTTATGATGGTCATTCCTGTCATAGTGGTCGGCATCAATCACCATATGTCGGTGGTCGGCCTGCATAAGGAAGTTTGGCGCAGTCCAACACTTCGTTTCGTCGTTTTTGGTGCGATTTCTTACACGCTGGTTAGCCTGATCGGCTCGGCCATGGCTTTGCGGACGGTCAATCAGATCACGCACTTCACGCACTTCACCGTGGGCCACGCTCACCATGGCGTTTACGCTTTCTTCACCATGATCATGTTCGGTGGTGTTTACTACATGATGCCTCGCTTGCTCAAACGTGAATGGCCGTCTGCTGGATTGATCAAAATTCATTTCTGGTGCTGCGCGATCGGTATCACGATAATGGTTGTCGCGCTCCAAGTCGGGGGCTGGATTCAAGGCTTGGAGATGAACAATGCCGAGATCCCATTCCTTGAAACCGTCCAAAATACGATTCCTTGGCTGAAAGCGCGTTCCGTATCCGGAATATTCCTGACGGTTGGACATGTTGCTTTTGCGATTAACTTTTTCTGGATGCTTTTTGCAGCCGGTGCTGTGCGGGCGAAGCAAGGTCCCACATTGCTCGATGATTCTAAGGAAGGAGGCATCGCTTAATGAAAAACTTACCACTCCTTTTCTGCGGTATCTTCTTCGCACTGGCCTTTTCCTTCACTGGACTGATTCTTACTAGCAATATCCAACTGGGTAGCCTGACTCAAACCACTGAGATGTTGGTGCCCTCAGATGCTGATCCCTCTATCATGGTAATGGCCGAGGGAGAGCCACTCTTCCCGACCAAGCCTGTAGGCTTAGCTCAACAAGGTAAGGAAGTCTACATCTCGATGGGTTGTATGTATTGTCACAGTCAACAGGTCCGCCGCGCTGACTTCGGTGCAGATATCGATCGCGGCTGGGGTCCACGTCAGACTGTGGCACGCGACTACATACTACAAGAGAGGGTCCTGCTCGGCACGATGCGCACTGGACCCGACCTTGTCCATGTAGGCGGTCGCCCGCTCAATGCTGACTGGCACCACCTGCATCTCTACAACCCGCAAATCACTTCCAAAGGTTCTACCATGCCACCTTACGCATTTCTCTATGAAACGCGTGAGATCGACGGCGCGCCTGCAACGGATGCTCTTCAGTTCCCTCCTAATTCCGAATACGGCCCTGAGCCTGGATATGAGGTGGTGCCAACACGTCGTGCCAAAGCATTAGTCGAATATCTGTTGAGCCTTAAAATCAATTACAGTCTGCCAGAGGCACCGATTCTAGAATGATGAGCGAAGACGAAAAAAAATCATCCGCGAATACCGTCGGCCGCGAGGCTATGGAAAAGGCCGCCATGCAGGATGAGCACATGCAGGAGGTGCATGCGCAACTCATGCGTGAAAAGGAGGAGCCGCACGAAGGCTTCTCGCCCGTTCCAATTTTCCTCATGTTTTTCTTTGCCGCCCTCTGCTTTTGGGGTGGGGTCTATCTCGTCGAGCACTCTGGAGGTTACCGCTGGGATGCGTATTCACCGGACTTTGATCCAAATGCGGGTGCGCCCAAACCAGTAGAAATTTCTCTCTTTGATCGTGGTGCCAAAGTTTATCGTAATCAGTGTGCGCAGTGTCACCAAGCCGATGGTAACGGTGTTCCTGGCGTGTATCCACCGCTGGCTGGCTCCGATTGGGTGGTCGGTCATCCGCAAGTGATGGCCAGAATTTTGATTAACGGTCTAAATGGTCCTATTGTGGTGAAGGGGAATACTTATAATGGTAATATGCCGGCCTTTGGTTCCTCAGGTCTCGCATTAAGCGAGAAGGACATCGCCGCAGTCATCACTTACGTCCGTCAGGAGTGGGGTAACGCCGCCTCCGAGGTGACGGAGCCAATGATTGGCGATTACAGCGCGCTGTATGCGGGCCGCTCAACACCGTGGCAGGCAGCCGAACTGAAGGAGGGCCTCGGCCCTATCCCCGAAGCAGTCGTTCAGCCTGTTGCCGAAGAAGCCACACCCGCCGCCGAAGCTGCAACCGCGAACTAATCGGACGCCGGCGTGCTTGCTCGTGTGCATCTTTAGGTCGGTTTTCAGGGCGGAGAGCTTTTTAGTTCGGGAGCAACTGTTAACCATTGGGCGCACCTCTGACCTGACGTCCTCTTTTCGTTGATCGTTTTCGGTCGTTGAATCCTGACAGAAGTCTGCTAATTTGCTACGGAATGGGGGAAACTGAAACAAAACCTTTTGATGTCGTTGCACGCTCGAGTGTAAACTCAGTCTGGGGCGCGCTCACGATGGAAGTACTGGCGCGTTTGGGTGTCGAAACAGTGGTCACCTCGCCAGGTTCGCGTTCGACGCCGTTGACTGTAGCCGCCGCTCGCAATCCACGCATCGAAGCTCTCTCGATCCTTGACGAACGCTCTGCGGGCTTTTACGCACTGGGTCTGGCGAAGCGCACGCATCGTCCTGTCGCCTTAGTCTGCACTTCTGGATCGGCTGCGGCCAATTACTGGCCTGCAGTGGTTGAGGCCTCCACGAGTGGGACGCCACTTCTCTTGCTGACTGCTGATCGTCCGCCGGAGTTGCGTGACTGCTCCTCGGGGCAGACCATCGATCAGCTCAAGCTTTACGGCGCTTACGTGCGTTTCTTTACGGAGTTGGCGCTGCCAGAGGTCAGCAGCGGGATGTTGGCCTATCTACGCCAAACGCTCGTTCATGCGGTCAACCTTTCGATGGCATCGGATTCAGGCCCCGTCCACCTGAACGTCCCATTTCGTGACCCACTGCATCCCGGGACGGATAACTTAAAGCCGGTCGTCGATGCAGCCACACTGGAAGCAGCCTCGACCGTTATCACACGCCCCTGCGAGGCGGTCTTCTGCGGCGGCCGGCTCGATCAAGTCGCGCTTGAGCGCCTGAGCAGCCACCGCAAAGGAATCATCGTTGTCGGCACGGAAAATCCGCGGGGAGGGGACGAGGACTTTTCTGACGCGGTCGCCATGATAGCCGACAAGCTTGGCTGGCCGGTGTTGGCTGATATTCTTAACCCGCTGCGCAACCACGCCGGAGAGAACCCTGCGCTCATCACCTGCTACGACACCTTCCTCCGCGATTCTGTTCATTCGAATCACTTTCGTCCGACCGCCGTTCTGCAAATGGGCACTTTGCCCACCAGCAAAGTATTGCGTGCCTGGCTCGGCTCGCTCGATGCGGTTTCCTTTCTGCTAACCTCGCGCCCGTTCAACACCGATCCCTTGCACCGCATCGCGATGCCACTGTATGGCGATGCGCATGAACTGGCCGAACACCTACAGCATCAGAGCGTTGAATCCGAGTGGGCGAAAACCTGGGCAGTGCTTGACCGGGATACGAGGTCTTCTATCGATGCCCGTATGGAAGCGATGGACACTCTCTTTGAAGGTAAAGTGTCGTGGATACTTTCAAGGCATTTGCCCGTGGGCACACCGGTCTTTTTAGCCAGTAGTATGAGTGTGCGTTATGCTGAATATTTTTGGTCGGCCGGTAACCGAGCGCACTCCATTTTCTGCAACCGTGGTGCGAACGGGATCGACGGCACTTTGAGTAGCGCGCTCGGCCTCGCCCACAGAGGTAAGCCTGCGGTCTTGCTGACGGGTGATCTTGCCTTTCTCCACGATAGCAACGGCCTACTTGCGGCCAGACAGTTGAAGGGGAGCCTAACTGTTGTTATCGTCAACAACCACGGCGGTGGTATCTTTGAACACCTCCCGGTCGCTCAAATGGATCCGGCCTTCGAGCAGTATTTTGCCACTCCGCAGGATGTTGATCTGGCAAAGCTGTGCCAAGCTCACACTATTTCGCATCAAGCCGTGACAGACTGGGACTCTTTAATTGAAGCGGTATCGGTTCTCCCGCAAGCGGGACTACGCGTCTTGGAAATACAGACCAATCGTAAGGTCGACAAATCGGCTTTGTCTTACTTCACCCAGCTGCCGTGAATTTGGAGCATCTTTTTTTACAGCTAAGGCTTTGTTTAGGGTCTGTTATTTTTAAGCAATCTCCCCATGATTTTCTGATGAAATGTCGCAAATTAGGATCCACTCTATTTGAAACCTCCAAAGTCGGTTTTGGCGCATGGGCGATCGGCGCTAGTTGGGGTGCGCAGGACGACAGCGATTCCCCTCAAACCCTACATACCGCGGTCGATGCGGGCATTAACTTAATCGACACAGCAGCCGGCTATGGCGACGGACATAGCAGAACATAAATGGCCAAGGAACAAATCAACAACCCGCTCCACGGAATGACCCTTGAGAAGATCGTGGTCAGCCTGCAGGAATTCTATGGCTGGGAAGGCCTCGGTGAACGCGTGAAAATTCGCTGCTTCAATGATGATCCCTCGGTCAAATCCAGCCTCAAGTTTCTCCGCAAGACACCTTGGGCGCGCAAGGAAGTGGAAGATCTCTTCGTCTATACCCTGGAGGAATATGGGGAAAATGAATAGGTAGGGCGTCTGTCCCGCACGCCATTCGAATGCGGGCAAGTCCGGCTTATAGCGATCGGAATGATCGCCATACCTTGACCCCATGGTAAGGGTCCTTGCCCGCCTAGGTGCTTGCGTCCATCGTCTGCGCACGCTCTCATGTCTGCATGTCCGTACTCGAACTCCCCAACTGTCCGAAATGTGATTCCTCTTACACCGGTCATGACGGCAGCCTCATCGTATGTCCGGATTGTGAGCAAGAGTTTACGCGTGAGTCTATAGAGACTTCTGATACTAAGGCGGTCGAATTTCGCGATGCCTTTGGCACGCGGCTGCACGACGGCGATAGGGTGACCGTGATCGATGACCTTAGAGTCGGAGACACTTTATCCACTCTGAGAATAGGCACTAAGTTGAAGAATATCCGCCTCGTCGGCGGCGATCACGATATCGATTGCAAGATCAAGGGGTTTAGCGGGATGAAGCTGAAGACGGAATTTGTGAAGAAGGCCAACGAATGAAGCTTAGTTTAGCCCAGTTCGAAGTGGCCCGCGGTGACGTGGAGACCAACCTCATGCGGATAGAGTCGTTGGCGGCGTCTGCCAAAGCCAGTGATGCCGAACTGCTTTGCTTGCCGGAAATGTGCACCACCGGATTTGACTGGCAAAGAAATCGTGAACTACTGGATCGCGCCGTCGATCAGGCCCATGCGGTCGCCTCCATTGCAAAGACCCACTCGATCGCGGTTTGCGGTTCTTTCCTTGTGAAGTCTGAGTCCGGTCGGGCGGCCAATTGCTTCCATTACTTCGATGATAAAGGTCAATTACTCACGCGCTACCGCAAGTTGCATCTCTTTACGCTATTCCACGAAGAACGCCATGTCGAAGCCGGTGAGGACTGCGTGTCTTTCGACGCCGCACTGGGCCGCTTTGGGGCATCGATCTGCTATGACCTGCGATTTCCCGAGCTTTTTAGAAGGCTTACAGAGCAGGGCAGTCAGCTGATTTTTCTGCCGGCTGCGTTTCCTCATCCGCGCTTGGAACATTGGCGCACTTTGATCCGTGCCCGAGCGATCGAGAATCAGTGCTTTATAGTCGCGACCAATCAATGTGGCATCGAAGACCACGGAAGCGATGTCGGCGAGACTCGCTATTTCGGACACTCCATGGTGGTCGATCCTTGGGGCGAGATCGTGGGCGAAGCAGGTGAGTCGGAGACTTTACTTGAAGTGGAGATTGACCTCGGCCTTGTTGAAGCAGTACGCAGTAAGCTGACTGCCTGGGCAGACCGCCGGACGGATTTGTTTTAGTAGCTAAGGCGGGACTCCAACAAAAACTACGCAGTCACCGTATCGATAAACGCGGCCTGGTCGTCCGCTTTAAAAAACGCCGTGCCGGCGACCAAGGTATCCGCACCGCGTCCAGTGCAGAGTGAGGCGGTCTGCAAGTCCACACCGCCGTCGATTTCGAGGCGGTAGTTCAAGCCGAACTCTGTCCGCCATGCGTCCAACTGCTCGATCTTGGGCAGCACATCGTGGCGGAAGCTTTGCCCGCCGAAGCCCGGTTGCACCGTCATGAGGAGGACGATGTCGCAGGCCGGCAGAAATTCCTTGGCCGCTTCCGCCGGTGTGTCCGGATTGAGCACCACACCACACAAGCAGCCCTTCGACTTGATGTAGGTCAGCGTTTCAGCTACGGGGTAGTCGGGCTCCACATGGATGGTGATTTGCTCCGCACCCGCATCGAGGAAGGCGTCGATATAGAGGTGCGGATTGTCCAGCATGAGGTGGACGTCGAAAAAGAGCTTCGACCCCGGGCGCAGCGCTTTGACCGTTTGCGGGCCGAAGCTGAGGTTGGGTACGAAGTGACCGTCCATGATGTCCAGATGTACCCATTCCAAGCCGGCGTTTTCGATGACCTTCAGACTGCTTTGGAGGTTGGCATGGTTACCGGCAAGTAGGGACGGCGCGAGTAAGGTTTTGTGCGGGCTGGGCATGTGCACAGAGTGAGCGATGATATGAAGGTATGGCAAGACTTGGCTTTTCTGGCTTGGGTGCTCAGTGCACCTTAGGTCGAGATGATTAGTAGGCACGTCTTTCTGATCTAAGGTCGGATCATCCGCCACCTTACACCCGCCAAAAACACTCGCACAGTTTCCCATGCCACGGATTCAACAGCACCTTTAGGTGGTATAAGCACTGTGGAACAAATTATGCATTAGATTGCCTCTTTACTGCCTGAGGCGCACTCCGAAGTGCTTGAATAAGTGAAGTTGAAGTCGGAGCCATTCGGATCATTTGATCTTGTGGTACTTGTGTAAGATTTCGCGGGGAATGTGGCAAGGGGTGTTAGGGTGGAGTGTTAAGCGGTCTTGGTGTTCGGTGGCGCTTTTCAGGTAATTTGTCAGCGGCGCGATTTCGAGCGCGATTTGTGCGGCATCGTGGCGTGCAGCGATGTAATTTTGTGCCGCATCGAGATGCGCGGAGTCGCAGCTATAGACTCCGGTTCGGTATTTTCTCCCACTATCAGGGCCTTGTTTGTCTACGCTGTAGGGGTCGATGACTTCAAAGAGATATTCGATTAAATCTGCCACCTTGATCTCATTCGGATCAAACCAAACCCGTACGCATTCGGCATAACCGTCGTAGGGGCCATCGAGGGTTTGACTGTAGCCATTAGCGCGACCCGCCTCGGTGGCAAGCACCCCTGGAAGATGACGTAAAAACTCCTGCACGCCCCAGAGGCAGCCGCCTGCTAGAAAGATTTCTTGAGATACCTTATTCAAAATCTTATTAATTTGACGTTAGACTCAAGCTAAGCATCGATCATGCATAGAGCAACTGCGTTTCAAGCAGGTTCTCCATCTAAATCGAGCGAATCCCCGCGGCGAGAATCTCGGCTGCTTGTTCGATATCTCGGCCGTTATGAGCGGTGCAGATGAAGCAAGTCTCGTAGGCCGAAGGCGGGAGGTAGACGCCGTGATCGAGTGCGTATTTGAAAAGCGTGTTGAAGTGTTGTGTTTGGCTGCTGGTGGCGTCCTCGTTGTTGCGGACTGGCTGCTCGCTGAAGAAGAGGGCGAACATGGAGCCGACCTGGGGCACTTGCAATGGAAAGCCCTTTGCTTTGGCCACGTCGAGTAGGGCCGCACGCATCGTGCGGCCCATGGTTTCGAAGAGTGGATAGGGATTCGTCTCTTTCAGCTTCTTCAGCGCGGCGATACCTGCAGCCATGGCGAGCGGATTGCCGCTGAGGGTGCCGGCCTGGTAAACGGGGCCAAGGGGAGCGAGTTGATTCATGATCTCGGCCTTGCCGCCAAAGGCGCCGACGGGGAGGCCGCCGCCGATAATCTTACCCATCGCAGTGAGGTCGGGCGTGATGCCGACCCGCTCCTGAACGCCACCTAGGGCGACGCGGAAACCGGTCATCACTTCGTCAAAAATGAGCACGCTTTTGTGTGCCGTGCAGAGTTCGCGCAGTAATTCGAGGTAGCCCGCGTCGGGGAGAATCAGGCCGCAGTTGGCCGGGTAGGGCTCGACGATGATCGCTGCGATGTCTGCGCCCTGTTGTGCGAAGGTCGCACGCAGGGTGTCGGCGTCGTTGTAGTCGAGCACAATGGTCTCGGCCGCGAAACTGGCGGGGATGCCCGCGCTGTCGGGATTGCCGAGGGTGAGTGCGCCCGAGCCGGCTTTAACGAGGAGTGAATCAACGTGGCCGTGGTAGCAGCCCGCGAATTTGATGATCTTGTCGCGGCCCGTGTACCCGCGGGCGAGACGGATGGCCGACATGGTGGCCTCAGTGCCGGAGTTGCACATGCGAACTTTCTCGACGGAGGGCACCAGCTCAATAATGAGTTCGGCCATTTCAACTTCGTAAGGATTCGGCGTGCCGAAGCTGGTGCCGTTTTCCAGGGCCTGGGCGATGGCCGCGCGCACATCGGGGTCGTTGTGCCCGTGGATAGCGGGTCCCCATGTGCAGACGAAATCGATCAGGTCATCCCCGTCGGAAGTATGGAGATGCGCGCCCTCGGCTCGCTGTGTAAAAAAAGGCGCCCCGCCGACGGAGCGGAAGGCGCGCACGGGCGAATTGACCCCGCCCGGTATGAGCTGCTGGGCGCGAGCGAAAAGGTCGGCGGAACGTTGCCGTGTATGGCTTGCAGGTTGACTATCCATGAAAGTCACCTTCAACGCATAAGGATGAAGTTTCAACTAACAATCGATACGTGTGTGGGAAATGTTGGGGCTTCACTTGTGAAGACCGCTGTAGCCTAGCTAATCCTAGCTCACATACTTCTGCACGATCGGAATCCGGCGACCGACGCCGAAGGCAAGTGGTGTGGTCTTGAGGCCGGGGGCGGCTTGCTTGCGTTTGTATTCGTTGAGATCAACTTTACGGACGATGTCATCGACAGTGGCTTGGTCGTAGCCCTTCTCGACGATCTCTGCACGGGAGAGGCCTTCTTCCACGTAGAGACGCAGGATGCCGTCGAGCACGGGGTAGGGGGGCAAGGAGTCTTCGTCCTTCTGGCCGGGGCTGAGTTCGGCGGAGGGAGCTTTATCGATGGTGTTGACGGGGATGATCTCGCCTCCGCGGTTCATGTATCGGGCTAGGGCGTAGACCCTCATTTTGGGCAGATCGGAGATGACGGCCAGACCGCCGCACATATCGCCATAGAGGGTGCAGTAGCCGACAGCAATTTCGCTCTTGTTACCTGTGGTCAGGAGCAAGGCGGCGAACTTATTGGACATGGCCATAAGGAGGAGGCCACGGGCGCGGGCTTGGATGTTTTCTTCGGTTACGTCTTTGGCACGTCCGGTAAAGAGTGGACTCAGTGCGGCTTCGGCGGAGGCGACGGTTTTGGCAATGTCGACTTCGTGGTATTCGATGCCGAGGTTTTTGGCGAGCGCGGCCGCATCGTCGCGACTGTGTCGGCTGGAAATGGCGGAGGGCAGGGCGACGCCGATGACGTTGTCCTGACCGAAGGCTTCGGTTGCCAACGCGCAGACGACGGCTGAATCGATGCCGCCACTGAGACCAATGAGAGCTTTCTTGAAACCACTTTTATGCGCATAGTCGCGCAAGCCGAGCACGAGGGCGTCGTGGGTGGCGGCATTGCCTTTCAAATTGAAATATTGGGAGATGTGGCCAGCGGGATTATCGAGATCGATGATATGGTTTTCTTCGCGGAAGGCGGCGAGTCCAGCGATGAGACCGCGATCTGGGAGCGCTGCGATGCTGCCTCCGTCAAAGATCAGTTCGTCATTCCCCCCGATTGCATTACAATACACGGCAGGGCACGCGCAGCGCTCGGCAGCGTCTTGCACGAGGGGCTCGCGGGCTTCGTTTTTGCCCTCGTGCCAAGGGCTGGCTGAGAGGTTGAGCAGCAGATCGATCTTTTGCTCGGCGAGTACACCGACCGGGTCATCGCAGTAACGGCGGCTAGTGGGAACTAAAGGACTGTTCCAAATATCCTCGCAAATCGTCAGGCCGATTTTGAGGCCCTTCCAGATATGCACGGTGGGGCCTTCAGCGGGTTCAAAGTAGCGCTCTTCGTCAAAGACGTCGTAACTGGGGAGCAGAGACTTTCGGCCAATGGCTTGGACCACACCGGATTCGCACCAGGCGGCGGCGTTATAAAAGGGGCGGCCATGTAAGTAGGGGCCACGGTCTTGCACGAAGCCGATGACGGCTGGCACCTCGCCGATTTTCTCGGCGATGGCGTCGAGCGCGTCTTCGGTGTCGCTCACGAAGCGAGTTTTAAAAAGAAGATCACGCGGCGGATAGCCACAGACCGCCAACTCCGGAAAGAGCACAAGCTCGGCACCGTCGGCGACGAGTGCATTGTAGGCATTCAGGATGCGCGCGGAGTTGCCAGAGAGATCACCGACCGTGGTATTGATTTGTGCGATGCCGATTTTCATAAAAAGGTATTTTGGAAACGATTGTTTGATCTGTGTCTTGCAAATCCAGGACTTGCGGGAATAGTCAGGGCTTCTTGTTTAGAAGCAAGATAGAGACTATTTTCCAATGTTCAAAGAATACAAGACTTTCGCTAGCTTTGCATCGCTTTGCCTATTCATGCTCGCCGCTCCGGTTCTGGGTGAGGCTGCGCCGGCAGTGCCCTTAGCAGATGCTGAGCCGCTGCATATGAGCCTCGATGATGTGATTAATCGGGTTAAAAACCATAATTTGCAGCTATTGATTAAGCAGGAATCAGTCCGCCGTGCCCTCGAACAAAGCTATCAGCGCCGTGCTGCGCTCCTGCCACAGTTTTCACTCCGTGCAGAGCAAAGCCGCCGAAAGTTGGCCCGTGGGTTCACATCCGAGGCCGTCGAATCACCACCCTTTGACTCGTTTGGCTCGCGAGTGCAGGCTTCGCTCTCGGTATTTGATACTCAACGTTATGCCGATTTTCGTATTGCCCGACTCAACCATGCGATCGCTCGGAAGGACTTCGACGTCGCGACTCAGGACTATCTGGATCAAGCGATCATGCTCTATTTTACACAGCTGCGCGATCTCCGTAGTATCGAGATTGCCAAGGGGAATTTGGGGCGTGAGCAGGCGCTGCTCGAATTAGCCAGCCAACAGTATGAAGCTGGGGCGGCCGTGAAAATTGATGTCACACGCGCTGAAGTCCGTGTTGCGACGGAGCGCCGTGCCTTAATGGAAGCCGAGACGGAGGTCGAGTCTTCGATCCTGGAGCTTAAGTCGCTTCTCGATATTGATCTGAATCAAGAAGTCCGTTTGGACAATACGATCATCGAAGGCATTCATGCGCCACTCTCGATCAAACGCTATGGCTCACTCGAAGCGCTGACTCAATTACGCCCTGAATTGCAGAGTCAGCAACAAGTGCTGAAGCAGGCTGAGTTGACTAAGTTGGCGGCCGCCTGGCAGCGACTGCCGACGGTCGAGCTTTTCGCCGATTGGGGCTATGATTCAGGTAAGGCCTTCGACAATGAAGAAGGCGAGGCTTGGCTCGTTGGTCTGCGCGCCACCTTGCCGTTATGGGAAGGGGGGCGTATTGCTGCTGAGAAGCGTGAGGCTGCCGCCGCTCTCAGGCAGAATGAATACGAGATGCGCGACCTGCGCAATCGGATCGAGCGAGAGTTTAAATTTTCGATCATCGAAATGGATGCACGCTATGCACAGATCGAAATTGCCAGTGATGAGGTTCGCCTAGGTCGCGACGAAGTGGAGCAGGCGCTGGAGCGCTACCGCGAGGGACTTGCCGACAATCGTGAACTCATCGACGCGCAGAATCGCCTCGCAGGGGCCGAACGTAGCCATCTTCGGGCCATCTATCTGTATGGTCTTAGCCGCCTCGCTTTCGCACGATCTATCGGCGCGGTTGAACGAGTATTGGAGTGATCGAAATGGCGAGCCACCCTCAGCAACTCTACCTAGCTTCCGCATCACCACGACGGGCGGAGCTTTTGCAACGCATGGGCCTGCGTTTTGAAATACGCCCGACTCACGTCGAGGAGGACGATTCCGGTTCAGCAGGCCCCGAGCAAATGGTCAGAGAAAATGCTCGTCTGAAGGCGGCTACACTTGCGGGTGCGGAGCCTGATTCGCTCGTTCTCGGCTCGGACACGACAGTCGCCATCGACGGCCTCGTTCTGAGTAAGCCGGTGGATATGGCAGACGCCGGTCGCATGTTGCGGCTCCTGTCGGGTCGCACGCATACGGTGTTTACAGCCGTCGCGCTTCACTGGACAGCAGGGCAGCTCGAACACATTTTTATCGAACGCAGTGCAGTGCGCTTCCAAGAGCTCGACGCGGCGCGAATCGAAAACTACTTCCGTCAAATGAATCCTTTGGATAAGGCTGGCGCCTACGGTATCCAGGAGGGACGCGAACTGATTATCGATTCAGTGGAAGGCTCCGTCGAGAATGTCATGGGCTTGCCAACCCAGCGGCTAGCCCTAACTTTGGAGGAACTTGGTTTTGATTTCTGGAACTAAGTTTTACCGTGTCGGATACATTGATAGCAAAGGATCCCAGTAACTTATTCCAAGGAGTGCGCGAGCCTCATTGGGTGTCCTGGATCGCACTGGCGGCCACGCTTTTGCTACACATTGGTATCGTCCTCATCTTGCCCGACGAATTTATATCGATCTCTCAAAGTGACGGCTCTGAGATTTCGGCCAGTGAGGTCTATGAGATCAGTTTAGTTGATCCGGCAGAGGCTCGCTTTGTCGAAGCCAGTCCCGATGTCCCGGAAAATGAGCCTGACCGTAGCGACCAGTATTCCTATCGCAGCCAGCAAGCTGCCGATGAAAGCCCGCTGGAAGATGCCATGAATCAACCGAATGTTGCTGGTGAGGAGGATTCGCAGAAGATTCTGCAGGGAAGCCTGGAGCAAAGACCACCGATACAGCCCGGCATCTATGCGCCGACCGCACAAGCCGGGGAGGGCGAGGGGATCGAAGGCGGTGTGCTGGGTCAAACGAGTGTAACGGCTCTACCAAAGCCATCGCAACCATTGCCCGCGCCTGCATTTATTCAACAAGACCCCGTGAGCGCAGTCGGCCCTGGAAGCCGCTCTGACCTCGTGGCTGACGCCCTCGAGGTCTTTGAACAACCCGATCCCAATGCTCCGATTAGCATCTACCGCCCTCAACCGCAGATGGATCTAATGCAGCCGCCTGGCGATGGTGCTGGTGGAACCCCCGAAGCGCAGCCCCAGCCACGAGCACGTCCCCGTCTGGCTCCTGAGTTAATTACGGGGCCGCTCATGCGCTCTGAGAGCTCGGCCAGTCGTCGAGGTTCGCTTGCTCTCGATGCGACTTTCAGCGAATTCGGCGAGTATCAACAGCAGTTCTATGCCGCGATTCAGACCGGATGGTATCAGGAAATCGAGTTTTTCGAACCGATTGACACTGCTACCCGTGTGCACGTGCGCTTCACAATACATGCCGACGGTCGTGTAATGAATGTCAAAGCCGTCCAGACGACGGCCAGCGAGATCGCGACCTTTATTTGCGAGACGGCGATCACCAAACGCTCTCCCTTTCGTCCTTGGACAAAAGAGATGGTTCAGGTTTTCGGAAAGCAGCGTGAGCTCAATGTTGTGTTCCATTATCGCTGAGTTAATGTATTGAGCTTTCATGAAAAAACGAAAGATTTGAACCAATTTCTCATGTCCGCGTATACAGATACACCACTCGAAAAGCTACCTCTTAATCAGGGAGTTCATATACTGGCGCACAACGAAGATGGTCTATTGGCGCTGGAAAAACCCTCTGGAGCGATGTCGCACCCGAATACACCCAAAGATAAAAAGAGTTCCCTCTTGGTGGCCGATTACGACCTCGAAAAAGAGTGCTACCATTGGACGGACGAGTGTGGGCAGCTTCACCATGCTTGGTTAATTAACCGTTTGGACTCACCGACCTCTGGTGTTATATTACTCGGTCTCAACTCTGAGATTAGCGCGACGATCAAAGCAGAGTTTGCCTCTCACAAGGTAACTAAGGTTTACTATGCGCTGGTCAAAGGAAAGCCCAAGCTTCCGGCAGGCTCTTGGGAAGACCACTTGAAGAAGGACGTTCACCGCGGCAAGCGCTTGTTCAAGAAAGGACAGGTCATCTCAGCGAAGACGCGCTATAATGTGATCAAGTCACCGACTGGAGGCTTTCCTGTGACTTTGCTTAAACTCATGCCCCTGACTGGGCGCACGCATCAACTGCGCGTGCAATGTAAGAAGCATGGCCTACCCATTGTAGGTGATCGTACCTATGGCAGTTTCAGTTTTAATCGCGAAGTGACTCACTACACTGAAAACAAACGCATGATGCTTCACTCGGCTGAAACGAAGGTGCGCTACTATTATAAGGGTAAGGTAAGAGACTTCGTCGCAAACTCTGAACTTCCCGAACATTTTGATGTAGTGATGGGCTTTCGACCCGGCTTGAATATTCATCGGCCGAAGCCGAAGCGAGGCGACGTTTTACAGGGGCGCCGCTTTAAGGCATAGGCGGCCGGCGCCATCGTATTTTGTCCGATGATTCTTCACACAGCCGAAGCCCTCTGCTTTGGTTCGTGGCTTTGCGCAGCAAGGCCCGCTTGCGGAACCCTAAGGCGCACAGCTAGAAACGAATTTCAAAATTGAGGAAAAAACTTGTTTGTCGTTCATTTAGCTTAGAGACGGCACTTGTAAGCAGTCAAAAATACTATATGCCTGTAGTTATGTCTTTTGACTGTCAGTATCATCGGGATGAAAGATTGCTCATCCGGATTGCTGTAGTTCTAGGAGTGGTTGCTGGGGTTTTGGCATTTGCACTCACGCACTCGTCAGGGGATCGATCAGAGAAAGTCTCGCCTGCAGAAGTCTGGAATTTTGTGTATGAACAAGCGCCTCATCGAGACCTAGATCCGGAGTTCGTCTATGCACTGGCTTGGGCGGAGAGCAGCCTAGATGCGCGCGCACGTAGTTCCGTCGCGCGAGGTATCATGCAACTCACTAAACCTGCTTGGCGTGAAGTCTGCGATGAGTCTTATCGTCAAGCTTGGGATTGGCGGACAAATATCCGCGTAGCCATCGACTACCTCGCTTTCTGCCGGGATTTCTTGAAATCGCACGACAGTTTCAGCTACCCATTGCTCGCTGCAGCCTATCGCTACGGGCCATATTATGTAAAAAATAAAAACTTTAATATCCTTCAGCTTAAGAAACCAAGGAATGAAGTGTATCGTCGCATTTTAGACGGGAATATTCACCCTGTCGCACCGCCTCATTAATAGGAAGTTTGCAAACGCTTCAGCTTGTTCCATGATCTCAGACATAGTGCGCAATATTGCAATCATAGGTGGCGGTCCCGCCGGTCTCCGCGCAGCTGAAGTGGCTGCTGCGCAGGGCGTAGCGGTCACATTGTATGATGCCAAACCATCGGTCGGGCGAAAATTCCTTGTCGCTGGAAAGAGCGGCCTAAATCTGACTAACAGCGCGGAGTTCGAGGATTTCCTGGCACACTACTCGGGTCGGGATTTTCCGGCCGTGCTGTGGAGCAGCTACCTGAAAGCCTTCGACAATTATCACCTGAGCGAGTGGGCATCTGCCCTCGGCGTCGATACCTTTGCTGCATCCAGTGGGAAGGTGTTTCCTTTTTCAAAGAAAGCGGCACCGCTCCTACGACGTTGGGTGCTCCGTTTGCGGGACTTAGGCGTCCAGTTCCGGATGAAGCACCAATGGATTGGCCTGCGAAAAGAAGAAGCGGGCATCGCGCTCGAGTTTCTCAAAGACGATACGCGGATCAATGTTGTCTACGATGCCGTGATTCTCGCAATGGGCGGTGCTTCTTGGCCGCAGACTGGTTCGACGGGCTCCTGGGTTTCTATACTCGAAAAGTTGAAGATAGAAATTGTGCAGCTCCAATCCGCCAATTGCGGATGGGAATGTGACTGGACCCCCGGAACGCGCGAATTGGTCGAGGGTAAGCCATTGCAAAACCTGTGCGTGAGTGCTGGAGAGCACACACAGACAGGAGAACTTATGGTAACGCGTTATGGCTTTGAGGGTACGCCACTGTATGCACTTGGCTCGCAGCTAAGGAACATGGAGTCGCCCGCGATCGAAATCGATTTCAAGCCGACCTTTACGGAAGAAAGGCTCATCGCAAAAATGGAGTCCGCGCGGCGCGACTTTTTCAAGGAAGCCGGACTACGCTGGAAACTGAACGAGACGGCCTGTGCGATCATCCGGCAGTTCCATGGGGAATTTGATTCGGCCGAAGCCTTGGCCAAAGTCGTCAAGTGCTGCCGTATCCCGCTCACACAAGCGCGTCCGATCGACGAAGCTATTTCCACGTCCGGGGGCGTGGCTTGGCGGGAACTCGATGCCAATCTCATGCTCAAGCAAATACCGGGTGTGTATTGCGCCGGCGAAATGATTGATTGGGAAGCACCGACAGGTGGCTTTCTTCTCCAAGGATGCTTCGTGACTGGTAACGTAGCCGGAGCTGCAGCGACTCGTATTTGAGGAACAGTCTTCATGAAAAAAGCCCTCCGTTTCAGGAGGGCTTTTGTTGGAATGTTGTTTGGACTCTTAGAGCGCAGCTTGAGCCGCGGCCAGGCGCGCAACAGGCACACGTGGCGGCGAGCAGCTAACGTAGTCAAGGCCAACATCGTTGAAGAACTTAATGGAGGCTGGGTCGCCGCCGTGTTCTCCGCAGATGCCGAGCTTAAGGTCTTTCTTCGTGCTGCGCCCTTTCTGAACGCCGATTTCGACAAGCTGGCCAACACCGGCCGCATCGATCGATGCGAATGGATTTTGCGGCAGAATGTCGAGATCCTTGTATTTGCCCAGGAAGGAACCCGCGTCGTCGCGGCTCATGCCAAGACCGGTCTGAGTGAGGTCATTCGTGCCGAAACTGAAGAATTCAGCTGTTTCTGCAATCTCGTCTGCGGTGAGGGCGCCGCGGGGGACTTCGATCATAGTGCCGACGAGGTATTTGAACTTCACCTTCTTCTTTTCCATGACTTCAGAGGCTACACGGTGGACCACGGCGACCTGGTTCTTGAGCTCATCGGCAAAACCGACGAGAGGAATCATGACCTCGGGAATCACTTTAATCGGCTTCTTCAGCTTGTAGCAAGCAGCTGCGGCCTCGAAGATGGCACGTGCCTGCATTTCGGTGATTTCCGGATAGGAGATACCAAGACGGCAACCGCGGTGGCCAAGCATCGGGTTGGCCTCGTGGAGCGCGTGCACTCGGTTCGAGATCACATCGATATTCACGCCAAGGGAGTTGGCCAGTTCGCGCTTGGACGATTCATCGTGAGGGAGGAATTCATGCAGAGGCGGATCCAGGAGGCGCACGGTCACAGGAAGGCCACCCATTGCCTTGAAGAGGCCGGTAAAGTCCTTGCGCTGGAAGGGCAGGAGCTTCTTGAGAGCCTTGCGGCGTTCTTTTTCGTCAGAGGCCAGGATCATCTGGCGCATGAACGTGATGCGGTCACCTTCAAAGAACATGTGTTCCGTGCGGCAGAGACCGATACCTTCGGCACCATAAGCGATGGCGGAAGCAGCTTGCTCCGGAGAATCCGCATTTGTGCGGACGCCGAGCTTGCGGTGCTTGTCCGCCCACTTCATGACCTGATCATACATTTGGTAGGTGTAGCTATCCTTGGCCTTGAGCTTGCCGTTGAGAACTTGATCCACTTCAGAAGGCGCAGTCGACACAGCACCGGCAAAGATTTCACCAGTCGTGCCGTCAATGGAGATGTCCTCGCCGTTTTTGAAGACCTTGTTGCCAATGATGAGTGTTTCGGCACCATAGTTGATGACGACTTCGGAGGCACCACAGACGCAGACTTTGTTCATCTGACGCGCGACGAGCGCTGCGTGAGAGGAGACACCGCCACGAGAGGTCAGGATGCCCTCCGCCGCAATCATGCCACGAAGGTCTTCCGGAGTCGTTTCCACACGGCAAAGGATAGCACGGCCACCCTTGAGGGCAACCTTCTCAGCCTCGTCGGCTGTGAAACAAATCTTGCCGGAGGCCGCACCTGGACCAGCTGGGAGACCCGTCGTCAGCACTTTGGCTTTCTTCACGGCGGCGGGGTCGAAGACCGCGACAAGGAGTGAAGAAATAGAGTCTGCAGGGATCTTTTTAAGGGCTGTCTTTTGATCGATCAGCTTTTCCTTAACCAGCTCTACAGCGATGCGGACCGCAGCGAGGCCAGTGCGCTTACCGTTACGTGTTTGCAACATGTAGAGTTTGCCGTCTTCAACCGTAAATTCAAAGTCCTGCATGTCCTTGAAGTGTTTCTCAAGTTTCTTGCGGACTGCTTCCAGGTCAGCGTGTGCCTTCGGCATTTCTTCCTTAAGCTGGGCAATTGGGTTCGGTGTGCGGATACCGGCCACAACATCTTCACCCTGAGCATTGATGAGGTATTCGCCATAGAAGACCTTCTCACCGTTGGCAGGGTCGCGGGTGAAGGCAACACCAGTGGCGCAGGTATCGCCCATGTTCCCGAAGACCATGGCCTGAACGTTGACCGCTGTGCCCCAGGCTGCTGGGATGCCGTATTTTTGACGATATAGAATCGCACGCTCGTTCTGCCAAGAGTTGAAGACCGCGCCGACTGCTCCCCAGAGTTGCTCATACGCATCCTGAGGGAAGGCCGAGTTGGTGCGCTTCTTAATGATATCCTTATAGCGCTTAATCAGTTCCTGTAGGTTGGATGCTGTGAGTTCGTTGTCGTTTTGGACACCGACTTCTGCGCGGAGCTTTTCGAGGGCACCTTCGAAAGGGCAGTGATCGTTTTCATTGACGGCCTGCACGCCCATGACGACGTCGCCATACATTTGAATGAAGCGGCGGTAGCAGTCGTAAGCGAATGCTTCGTTGCCGGATTCGGCAGCCAGAGCCTTGACGGTTTTGTCGTTCAGACCAAGGTTCAGAATGGTATCCATCATTCCAGGCATCGACTCGCGGGCACCGGAACGGACGGAAAGGAGGAGCGGGTTCTTCTGAGCGCCGAGCTTCTTGCCCACTTCCTTTTCGATTTGAGCGACCGAAGCCTTCACTTCCGCTTGAAGCGTCTTTGGGTATTGGCGACCATTATCGTAGAAGTACGTGCAGACTTCAGTTGTGAGTGTGAAACCAGGAGGAACTGGGAGACCGATACGGGCCATCTCTGCGAGATTCGCGCCCTTACCGCCGAGCAGTTCCCTGAGTTTCGCGCTACCGTCGGTCTTCTTCCCGAAGTCGTAGCTGTATTTAACCGACTTAGCGCTGGTACGCTGGACGGCCTTCTTGGAGGTTTTTTTTGCTTTTTTAGCTGGCATAAGATAACGACCTTTTTGGATCGAGTTGTTGTAATGATCGCCACCAACTGGTAGCGAAGTTTGAAGAAAAGCGTAGCAAAGACATTTCGCTCTGCCTGTCAATGGATTAGGCGATAGCTAGATCGAAAGAATAAATTTTCTGCATTGTGATTGCTTCGCCCGCCCATTCGAGAATAAGAATCTATTTCGATGACTGCGTATCGAGAGCCATTAGAAGAGGAACCCAACGATCATGATCTGTCGGATCAGGGCATGAGTTTTCTCGAGCATCTGGAAGAGTTTCGCTGGACGGTGGCGCGGACTTTATTGGCCTTTATTATTGGTGTCGGATTGGCTACATTATTCATTGGAGACATTGCAGAGTTTTTGAAACTGCCGATTCTCAGTGCTTACGGATCGTCCGAGTTAGTGGATGAGAATCTCATCACCTATCGTCCGATGGGCGTGATCTCTGTCTTTATCCAGATCGCTGTGCTCTCGGGTTTGACGCTATCCATGCCTTTCGCCCTCTACTTCTTGGCCGCCTTTATTGCACCAGGTTTGACCGATAAGGAGCGCGGGGTTCTGAGGCCTGCATGTTTCGCGGCATTCCTGCTTTTCCTGTCGGGGGTGGCCTTTGCCTTTTTTGTCATACTCCCGCTCACGCTTTCCTTTTCCGTTCGCCTCAATCTCTATTTCGGATTCGACCTTTTTTGGGCGGCCTCGGAATACTACAGTATGGTGGTCTGGTTTTCACTCGCAATCGGGGCGTTCTTTCAATTTCCGCTCGTCATCGTGATTCTTGTCTATCTGGGCGTCATTCCAGTCGAGAAACTCAAATCGATCCGCCGGGCTGTTTTCGTCGGCTTGATGGTTTTTTCCGCTTTTCTCACACCAGGTGGCGACTTCATCTCACTACCGATCACGACCGCTTTCATGTATGGCCTCTATGAACTCGCTATCTGGGTCGGGGTGCGTGTCGAAAAGAAAAAGCGCGAGGGAGCGCTCGAGGATTGGGACGATTGGGACGATTGGGACGAGTAGGCTCGTTGACGCGAAAAAGGCCGTCCACAAGTGGACGGCCTGTGTAGAATCTTCTAAAATTCTCAGCTAAGCGGCTTTCTTCTGTTTCTTTTGGTCAATTAGAACGACCATGAACATGTGGTAAGCGAACCAAAAGACCGCAGTGATCGGCACCGCCGTAAAGCAGGCCTGAGCTTGCGCGATGAGGGGATCTTGCGAGAACGTGAAAGGACGGAGCAAATAGGACATCAGGATAAAGACTAGCAGTGTGAGCACGGCTCCGATCAGCAGATGTGTCTTAGTCAGTAATTTTTGGTAAGGCGCGTTTTCCATTAGTGATTAGAAAGAATTCCACCTGCCGCCGCTGTCAAAGCGAAAGTTATATTAAAATGCCCGTGAAACCTAGACTCGCCGCAGACCGAGTAGGAACTCTCGGTTGCCATCGGTGCCTTTGATCGGGGAGTCCATGGTGCCGATTAACTCGGCTCCCGGGAGTTCTCTCAGGGCGAAATTCTGGATCGTAGCCAGCACCCGCTCGTGGATCGCCTCATCACGAATAATGCCGCGTCCGGCGTCGACCTCGTTTTTTTCGGCTTCGAACTGTGGTTTGACCAGTGCAATCAGGCAGCCGCCGGGTTCGATGAACTGCCATACGGCTGGCAGCACCTTGGTCAGCGAAATGAAGGAGAGATCCATGACGATGCGGGGATAACTGGGCTGGGGGAGGTCGCCCGGCTGGAGGTGGCGCGCATTGGTCTTTTCCAGATTGGTCACGCGGTCATCCTGAATCAGCTTGTTATGCATCTGCGCGCGGCCCACGTCAACGCAGGTCGCACTGATTGCGCCGCGCTGCAGGCAGCAATCAGTAAATCCGCCGGTTGAGGCGCCCACATCGAGGATGGGGAGCCCCTGCACCGAGATATTGAAGCGGTCAAGGAAGCCTTCCAGTTTCTCCCCCCCGCGGCTGACGAAGCGCGGCGGTGCTTCAACGGTGAGCTCGCTATCCTGAGGGAAACTACGGCCGGGCTTGTCAAGGCGCTCCGTGCCGAGTTTAACCTTGCCGGCGAGGATGAGCGCCTTGGCCTGTGAGCGCGAGTCGGCCAAGCCCTTTGCGACGAGCAGTTCGTCGAGACGCTGTTTGGGAGACTTGGCCATCGTTTATTCGGGGTCGGGCGCCTTGCGATTAACCGTCAATACTTCGCTGGAACGGATGTGTAAATCGCGCTGCGGGAAGGGGATTTCGATATTATGTTCTTTAAAGATATCCCAGACTTTCAATAGGATCTCACTCTTGATATTCGAGACGCCATTTGCGGGATCACCCACCCAGAAGCGAAGTTCGAGATCGACCGAACTCTCGCCAAAACCCTTGAGTAAACAAGCCGGTGCCGGGTTTTTCAATACGCGGTCGATACTGTTGGTGACTTCAAGAATCAAGCGGATGCATTCATGGGGGTCGGCATTATAAGAGACACCTATCGGCACCCGCAGCCGCACCAGCTCGTCGGTGAATGACCAGTTAATCACGCGCTGGGTGATCAAATCTTCATTTGGAATCAAGTGCTCAGTGCCATCGCGAGTAATGACCGAGGCATAGCGTGCACGCAGGTTGTTAATCCACCCGTAGCTTCCTTCGATTTCGATGACGTCGCCCGGTTTAATCGAATTATCGAGTAGCAGGATAATACCGCTCACAAAGTTGGAGACGACCTTTTGCAAGCCGAAGCCGAGACCGAGGCCCACAGCACCACCCAAGACGGTGAGGCTCGAGAGATTGATCCCCATCGAACTGAGTGCAACCATCGTAGCCGCCACGATGAAAGTGATGCGGATGATTTTGACGATCAGCACTCTGAGAGACGGACTCAGGCGTTTCAGTCCTTGCACCTGTCCCTCCACGATGCGGGCGATTCCCAAGCTGACCCAGAGTGTCAGTGCGAAAGCAAGGGTGCCTGCAGCGATGCCCCAGGCGGAAATCGTGATGTCGCCCAAGTTAAATTCTACCGACTTAATGGCGGCGATGCTTCCCTCCGCAGATGCGATCGCGTTGAGCATCGTGATTGCGTAGAGAACAAATGCAGCTGAGCGTGCCCAAAACCTCTCTCGAAGCAGGCTGCAGACGAGGCCGATCGCGATCCAGAGTCCTCCGAGGAAGGCGAAGAAGCGCAAAAAGCTATCGCTCCAAGCGGTAAACTCAAAGATGACAACGAACAGCACAACGCTAAGCCATGTCGCCAGAAAGCTTATGTTTCGCTGTAGCCAGAGTAGGGGTGAGGTTTTATCCGTGTTTTGAGTGGAAACCGATAGCCTTAAATATTTGGAGAAGACGATTAGGATGACGAAGATGGCCGCGAGCTGCCAAGCATCGTGTATGACGAAACGCCCAGTCGGTAGGAGGAGATCTCCCCATATATTCAGTAGGTCCATTTGTGTAATCTAGGGGCGCGTTCATTAAGGTCGCAATCTTTTTGCAAATTCTAAAACTGCCCACAAACTACGTCTGAGTGTATCGCATCCTACTATCTATTTTCTGTCTGAGCACGAGCGCATTAGCCCAAAACCAAATCGGAAAGGGCGCGGTCCAGGCACTCTACCAACAGCATTGCATGAGTTGCCATACTGAGACTCTGGATGGTGGCTTGGGTCGCTCGCTTTTAGAGCCAGCGGCATGGAAGCAGGTCGGTGAAGATATTAGCTTTATCGAGTATGTGCAGCAGGGCAATCTCTCCATGGGGATGCCGGCTTTTGAGGAGGCCTTGTCCGTCGCTGAAATCCGATCGCTAGAGATTTACATTAGCGAGATGCGGCTGCAAGCGAACCGGGACGGTAGTGAGCCACTTGTCCGTAAGGATGGAGAGGTCTACACTGCTGGGGGATACAGTTTCCGCCTGGAGACCGTCGTCGACGGCTTAAATCTGCCTTGGTCTATTGCTTTTTTTGAAAAGGACAAAGCCTTGATTACCGAGCGAAAGGGCACACTTCGACTTTGGGATAAGGGTGCTCTGAGTGATCCGATTATCGGCACACCGGCGGTCATCGCTCATGGTCAAGGTGGCCTACTCGAAGTCGCGCTGCACCCTAACTATGTAGAAAATGGCTGGGTCTACCTCGCGTATTCGGATGGCGCTGACCACGATTCCGATCGACCGGATTCGATGACTAAAATCGTCCGTGGCCGAATTTTCGAAAACTGCTGGCTGGACGAGGAGCTTATCTTTGAAGTACCCGCCGAATTTCATCGCAACGCTGGCGTGCACTTTGGCACTCGCTTTGTTTTCCAGGACGGCTACCTCTATTTCGGTATCGGTGACCGTGGGGCTCAGGATCAAGCCCAGGATTTGACTCGCCCGAACGGTAAGATTCATCGCATCTATGACGATGGGCGTGTCCCGGAGGATAACCCCTTTACTCACGCACCCGGCGCGTATCCATCCATCTGGACTTGCGGTAATCGTAACCCCCAGGGCTTGGATGCGCATCCGCTCACTGGAGCGATTTTTGAGTCCGAGCATGGTCCACGTGGCGGCGACGAGATTAACCTCATCAAGCCTGGTATCAACTATGGCTGGCCAGTCATAACCTACGGCATGAACTACAACGGCAAGCCGATAACCGAAAAGACGGCTTCTCCGGGAATGGAGCAACCGCTACACTACTGGACGCCTTCGATCTCAGTCTGCGGCATTGATTTTTACGAGGGTGACGCCTTTCCAGAGTGGAAATTCAGCCTTTTCGCTGGAGGCCTCGCCTCGCAGGAATTGCAGCGCCTCGTCATCGAAGATAACAAAGTAGTCCAAGCCGAAATCATTCTAAAAGACGAAGGCCGCGTCCGCGATGTCGCATCGGGACCCGATGGCCTGCTCTACCTTGTACTCAATGGACCCGGCCGTATCGCACGTCTCGTCCCAGTCAAATAATGAAGGCTGCAGCTCTTATCACACTAGTGGCATCTAAAGTAGGCGAGGGCCGAGCGCTCGCATCGTTTCATGGCCTCAGGCACATTGACGCATCGCTTCATGCATTGAACAAACCGCGTCAAGTCCACGCCTTTATTCGCTCAGAGGCCTTCGAATCTCCTTATATTTTCCTCTTGCACAGTGAAGGGCTCTCCCTCGTACAACATAAGGAAGGAGATTTTCTGAGTATCCGCGCCGATTTCCATGGTGCGAGTGTCCGATATCGACGGGATAAGGGGGGCGGTAAAAACCAAATGATTGCCAAGGCGGTCGGCATTCGTTCCAGCGAAGTGCCGACTGTGCTCGACGCCACCGCTGGCTTGGGGCGCGATGCCTTCGTTCTCGCTAGCCTAGGTTGCGCTGTTACACTGATCGAGCGCGTTCCCGAAGTTCGTGCCTTGCTCGCCGATGCGCTCTCTCAGGCAGCAAACTGGAGCGATGCCAACGAGCTCGGCTTGGCTTCGATACTTGAGCGCATGCATCTGGTCCAGGCTGATGCACTCGACTATATGCCTAGGCTCCTTAGGCAAGACGCCCCCGACGTCATTTACCTCGACCCGATGTTCCCTCTGAGGAGTAAAAGCGCCCAGGTGAAGAAAGAGATGCGTGTTTTTCACGACCTCGTCGGCACCGACCCCGACGCCGCCGATCTCCTGCCCGCCGCTTTGGCTTGCGCCCGAAAGCGTGTCGTCGTCAAGCGCCCACGCTTGGCCTCGGCACTTGGTTCGGTTCTGCCCAGCTATGCGTTGGAGGGCAAGAGCAACCGCTATGACGTCTATACCTGTGCTTGATGGAATTTCATAGTGGGCGCATTACTGCAATTCCTTGCGATACTGCATGGGCGATTTGCCAACCAACTGCTTAAATTGGCGACTGAAGAAGTAGATGTCTTTGTAACCCAGCGCTTCGGCGATCTCGCCCACTCGAAGGTGGCTGCTTTCGAGATATCGGCGAGCCTCGATCATTTTACAATTGATCAAGAATTGTTTCGGAGCCTGGCCGGTCTGGAGGGTGAACTCTCGGTCGAAGTGGGAGCGAGAGACGCCGAGCTTCTTGGCGATCTGACGAATTGACTCCACTGAAGCGGGCGCTTCTCGGAACATCCGTAGCGCTTCGGAGACTCGTTCGTTCAAAGCCACCTCCGGTAGCGGCAGACTCTCCCCCGTGCACTGAGCGATCAGTTCATGTAGTTTTTTCGCGAGAATCAGGTCGTCGTCGCGGCGTAGTGCAATCCGCATGATGACATCGATTTGCCTCTGTGCCAGCGGGAGCGATTTCACTTCTCCTCCGAGCTTGGGCAGTCCGGGAACCATTGCCATTCGTTGCTTATTTTTGAGAGGGTGAAAGTGTGCGGAAAACCGTGTGATACGTGCCCCTGAATAATGTGCCGCCGAGATGTTTTGATTCGGTGAAAAAATAAAAAAACAACCCGGGTAGATGCGAAAGGTTTGTGCTTCGCAGCGTAGGTAGCCTTCACCAGATAGCGCCATCCAGAAGTTGAAGTGCCCATCTCCCGACGTTCGCCATTCCCAGTGCTCCACCTCCGTACATAGGTAGGGGAACCAAGGCCGGTCGATGACTTCGATCGAATCAAAATTTTGCTCTGGATTGGGTGGAGGCATCGGTTGCGTAAATTAATCTGGTAGTGTGTAGCGAACTTGCGCAAGCAAGCTCGGAGGAGACTTGTTCGGATATAGATCGCGTCGACGCGACTGGCCTCGCATCGCTACAATGTTCGTCGCGCTTGCGCTTATAGAAATATTAGTAATAATGAAATAATGCAAATTTATGAGAGAGCAATCCATTTATACTGGATGCGCTCTATGCTAGAGTAATGATATGTCTATTTCATCGGAATCTTACCTGAAGTCTCTCTTTGGCCTTGATAACAAGGTGGCTGTCGTCATCGGTGGCACGGGCGAACTCTGCGGCGCGATGGCGGAAGGCCTCGCTGCGGCAGGCGCGGAAACCGTCCTCGTCGGCCGTAGCGAAGAGAAAGCGGCCGCACGCTTAGCCAAGATTGAGGCGACTGGCGGCAAGGCCTATTTTGAAAAAGTTGACGTTAATTCAAAGGCTTCTATCGAGTCACTCCTCGCTCAGGTCCTGGAAAAGTCCGGGAAGGTCGACATTCTGATTAACGGTGCGGGCGTCAACTCGCCGACACCTATCCTAGAAATCGAGGAGGAGGAATTTCAGCGTATTCTGGACACTAACTTGAAGGCGGTTCTCTTTGCATCTCAGGTTTTCGGTCAATACATGCTGGAACGAGGCGAGGGCGGTAGTATGATCAACATCGGTTCTATGAGTGGCATGGTCCCGCTCTCACGTGTCTTTACCTATTCCGCGACCAAGGCCGCCGTCCACAACCTCTCGAAGAACATGGCTCGCGAATGGGCGGCACAAAAGATCCGGGTCAACACCATCGTCCCCGGCTTTTTCCCTGCTGAGCAGAACAAAAAGGTGCTCACTCCCGAGCGTGTAGCTTCCATTATGGGGCATACCCCGGCTAAGCGGTTCGGTGAGGCGCATGAATTGATCGGCGCTACTCTATTGCTCGCCAGTGACGCAGGTAGCTTCATGAATGGCGCCGAGATCGTCGTCGACGGTGGCTATGCTTCGATGACGATCTAGCTGATACCTCGAAACACCTATCCAACATGACGACTATGTCCTACCTTCACGAAAACTTCTTGCTCCCCAACAAAACAGCACAGCGCCTTTTTCACGAGGTCGCTGCCTCACAGCCGATTATCGACTATCACTGCCACCTGCCACCGGAGGCTGTGGCGGGCAATGCGCGCTTTACCAACTTGGCGGAAATATGGCTGGGCGGCGATCACTACAAGTGGCGGGCTATGCGGGCAGCGGGCGAGCCCGAATCTTTAATTACGGGGAAGGAAAGCAGCCCCAAGGAGAAGTTTGACGCATGGGCACGCACGATGCCGCAGACTGTGCGTAATCCTTTATACCATTGGACGCACCTCGAATTGAAGCGCTACTTTGATTGCGACCTGGTGCTTAACCCGAATACGGCCGATGCGATTTGGGAAGAGGCTAACGCTACAATTGCAGCGGATAGCTTCAATGTTCATAGTATCTGTCAGAATTTCGACATCCGAGCGATTGGCACAACGGATGATCCTGTTGATACACTGGAGCACCACATCGCTCATAATTCCGGTAAGTTGAAGACCAAAATGTTCCCGACTTTCAGGCCTGACAAGGCGATGATTACAACGAATATTGAGGCCTGGAACTTGTGGACGGATCGACTCGCTGCAATCAGTGAAGTGACCCTCGGGAGCGCGGCGGACTTCGTCAGAGCTCTAAAGTCTCGCCACGATTTCTTTCATCAAAATGGGTGTCGCCTGACCGACCACGGCCTCGAGTATTGCCCATATATCGCATGTAGCGATGCTCAAGCGGAAGCGATCTACACTAAGTTGCGAGCATCCCAGTCGCCGAGTTCTATTGAAGCGGAGCAGTGGATGACTTATATCATGCAGCAGATCGGCCGATGGAATGCAGCCAAGGGCTGGACGATGCAACTGCACTTTGGAGCCATCCGTAATGCCAATACTAAGATGTATACGAAACTCGGTCCAGATACGGGATACGACGGGGTCTTTGACGAGCCGATCATTCGAAAATTAGCGGCCTTCTTGGATAGCCTCGCAATCACCGATGAATTGCCGAAGTGCATTTTTTACCACGTCAATACACAGCACCTCTTTCCCTTGGCGACACTAATGGGTTGCTATCAAGACGGCTCTGTGCCTGGTAAAATGCAGCTCGGTTCAGGATGGTGGCATGTCGATACGCTGGACGGCATGCGCCAACAGATCGAGGCTCTCTCCAGTGTCGGACTCTTCAGTCGCTTTGTCGGCATGTTGACCGACTCTCGTAGTTTTCTCAGCTTCCCTCGCCACGAATACTTTCGCCGTATCGTCTGCTCAATCATAGGCACGGATGTGGAAGCCGGTTTGATCCCCGACGATAAGTGCCTCCTCGATGAACTGATCAAAGGTATCTGCTACAACAACGCCAAGAATTACTTCAACTTTCCGGGTATCTAATTCTTCCCTGATCCCGCATCCCATATCCCACACCGTAAAATGAAAATCCTACTAACCACCACTTCCTACCAAGACTGTCCTGGCGATCACCACGCACTGCTCGAAAGCACGGGCGCTGAGATCATCCGCGAGCGTGGTCCACTTTCCGAACAACGCATGCTGGAACTCGCTGGCGACTTTGACGCCTTTCTTTGTGGTGATGACGAGATCACCCAAGCGGTCATCGACAAGTCCTTACCCAAGCTCAAGGTCATCGCGAAATACGGCATCGGGGTGGATAAGATCGACGTGGCTTACGCGACTTTAAAAAATATTCCCGTCAGCTTTTGCCCTGGCGTCAACCATACCACAGTCGCTGAGCACGTCTTCATGCTCTTACTCGCACTGACCAAGAATTTGATTGAACAGGCCAACACGACAGCCTCAGGCGGCTGGAAACGGATGACTGGTCACGAAATCATGGGGAAGACGATCGGAATTATCGGCCTTGGTCGTATCGGCCGCGAAGTGGTCATCCGGGCCAACGCCTTCGGCATGAAATGCATCGCTTACGATCTCTACTGGCCGGATGAGTTTGCCTGCATGCACCACGTCGAGCGCGCAGATGGAGTGACGCAACTTCTGCGGGCTTCGGACGTTGTTTCCCTTCACACTAACTTAACTGAGGAGACTCGTGACATGATATGTGAAGCCAGTATCAAAAATATGAAAGAGGGTGCCATTCTCATTAACTGCGGCCGTGGGGAACTGACTCACACCGCGGACATTGCCGCTGCCTTGGAAAGCGGTCGATTAGGGGCTTACGGGGCGGATGTTCTCGATCAAGAGCCGCCCCCCGCCGATCATCCGCTGCTCGGTGCGAAGAATTGCATAATCACGCCGCACGTCGGTTCACGCACTTTCGAGTCCGTCCAACGTCAGGCTGGTATGGCCACGCACAACCTCGTCAATCTGCTCAAAGGCGAAAAAGCGCTGGCTCAGGTGAATGATGTTCCTCCGCCTGAGGCACTACTCTAGTTGTCGAGCCGGCGCTTTCAGAACCCTCATCCCGCATCTCAAATCACGTATCCTGTTTTTATGCCCGAAACATTCTATATCGTCCCTTTCGAAAAACATACCGAGCTCGTCAGCCATGCGTATCAATATCGTGGATACACGAAAGCGGAAGCCGCTCAAGCGGCCCGTTTTGCGAACCTCGCATCCGAGCACGGAATTCGCACGCACAACGCGATCAAGGCCCTGCATTTAGATCATCTCTTCGGGAGTGCTGCGGGCGGTTGCCAGCCAGGCGCGGAAATTGAAGTCATCGAATCAAGGTTCGCAGCCAGCCAAGTATGGAATGCTAACAAAAAGCTCGGTCAAGCGACTGCCTACGATGCGATGGATGCGGCCATTGAAATGGCTGACAAATACGGCCTCGGCCAAGTCTCCGTGGATAATGCATTCCACTATTTATGGGGCGGTGGGTATGTGATGGAAGCGGCCAAGCGGGGTTATATCGCTTATACCAACTGCACGGCCGCACTAGCTGAGGTGGTCCCATTCATGGGCAAATTTCCGACCTTGGGAACCAATCCCCATAGTTGGGGCTTCCCGACGACCGATGCCGTCGGCTTCCCCGTGGTCATCGACTGGGCGACTTCTGTCATTGCGATGGGACGTGTGCAGCAATTTCTCCGTGAAGGCACTCCACTGCCAGCCAATGCTGCCGTGGACAAAGATGGCCAGCCGACGACCGACGTCAAAGCAGTCAATGCTCTGGTTCCCTTTGGTGCACATAAAGGCTATGGCCTGAGCCTTATCAACGAGTTGGTGGGCGCATTCATCGGGGGTAGTCTACCGACGCTTCGTAGTCGCAAGATTCCAGAGGGGGAGAAGCGCACACCTACCTTCTATTTCCAAGTCATTCATCCCGACGCGATCAGTGGCGGTGCTTTCGCGAAAGGCCGCAGCCAAAGTGAAAACGTTAAAGCAGTCATTGAAGATGTGCTCGGACACGGCAATGAAAACTGCATTCTGCCCGGACAGATCGAAGCCCAATGGGCGGATCGCGTGCACGGGGCTGGCGGTCTTCTCTTCTCTGAGGCCGAGATCAAAGCTTTTAACGATATAGCGGGAGAGTGCGGGCTAGCACCTTGGGATACGGCAGAGTTTAAGGCGGAGTAGTGAATGCACTCGAGGCTCTACTTTCAAGAGCATCCTAAGCTAGTCCCACAATTCAAACAACAGGCACAAGTGCCCGTAACTCTCACCTTACCACTGCCGCACTCCGGACAGGTTAGATTACCCTCACTCTGCGTGAGAAACTCAAGTTGTGCCTTATCCACCTTTGGCACCTCATGCCCGATCGTCGCGCTGTTGGGGTATTGATCCTCAAAAGCATCGTCGTTTTGAGCGGCAGGAGACATCTTATCTTTATATCCGAGGATAAACTCCAGCCCAAGCTCGCGGGCGACGTAGTCGATGACGGACTTTGCGAATGGGATGTGGGGGTTCTTGGTCATGCCTTCCGGTTCGAAGCGGACGTGGCTGAATTTTTTAACCAAGGCTTCGAGGGGGACGCTGTATTGGAGGCAGAGAGAGACGTGGCAGCCAACGGTGTCTATCAGGCCGTTCATGGTGGAGCCGTCTCGGTAGATGCGAGACCCCACTCAGTCACGGTGCCAGCTACGCGGTCGATGACTTCTTTGAAGGATGGCTCGCGACGGCCGTTATGTGGACCGGTGCCGTGGTCCATGTCGCCGTAAAAATACTTTGTATAGTATTAGGAATAATTATCATTCGCGCACTGCAAAAGCAGTTGCTCGCAGTGGTTTTGAGTCGAGATACTATGCGCAGAAAGTGGGACTGATACAGAGCCAGTTACATGCTCTCTGACGATGAAGCATCCACAAAAAGTTGCTTCGCACCTACAATCAAAACCACACCGAAACGAGTAACATTGAATCCACGGGAAACAAACCGCAACAGTTGCCGGAACTTATCTCGCACCAAAAGGAACCGCGGACATACGTATACGGCTTTTCTACTAAGCGGGATGGACGCCTGACCCCGCGTTTAAATTTGCACCCCGACGATAGCCTATAATACATTCCAGAATGAGCTGCTGTGAGTAATTCACGGTAGTTATCTGGTATATGTCTCAGATAAAGAAAATCTTCTCCGAGCTGACGCTTTAATGAATCATAGATTGAATCCACTCCAAAAATACGACCTAAACCTTCTGTCGGCTCATCCATTTATTGTTGGTATCGACGAGGCGGGGCGGGGATGTCTCGCGGGATCTGTGGTGGCGGGCGCATGTGTCTTGCATCGTAAACTTTTTGAGTCGTCTGATGCGCTGGAGCAAAGCGCTCGCATTAACGACTCGAAACAACTCTCTGCCGAAACGCGCGATGCGCAGTATGCCGTGCTTATGGATTTGCAAGCGGAGGGTTTGATTGACTTCGCAGTGGCCTCAGGTTCGGTCGAAGAGATCGCAGAATTCAACATTTTGGGTGCCACTCGCCTTGCCATGCGCCGCGCGGTCGAGGCACTGGCTGTGCGGGCGGATGGGTGGACCTTGCCAACAATTCAGGCGACCGATACCTTGTTTGCTTACTCTGCGGACGACACCCTTTCGTCTCACTCAGGACAGTGCGCTTCTCGTCCTCCAGAAGAGCGTGTCCGAATTCTGGTCGACGGGCGTCCGCTCAAACCCTTCCCCTACGCCCACGAGGGCGTGGTCAAAGGCGACGCCAAGTCGCTAGCGATTGCCATGGCGAGTATCGCGGCCAAGGTCTCGCGCGACCGTGAAATGAAGCAAGTGGCGGCGACGTACCCCGAATACGGTTTCGAACAGCACAAAGGCTATGGCACCGCCCTTCACCGCGCTGTGTTGAAAGCGCACGGCGCCACTCCGATCCACCGTGCGTTGTTTTTGCGCAAGGTGCTTTGAAGGACGCACGACCGTAGCGGGCGGCTTCAGAAAGCACTCTCATTTTTATACAACGCGGATTCACCGCAGAACCCTTGCTGAAGCAGCGGGCTACATTTACACTTGTGCCGCGCAAAGTAGGTGGCATCTCTGTTCTGTGTTTATTTACCATGCGCTTTCATTATAATGCTTTGGCCACACTCGCCCTCTCCTTGTCTTTGATTGGCTGTGCGCCAAAGAGCGAGTCCCTCGGGGAGCACGCGATCTGGGTGACCATTCCACCTCAGAAAGCGATGGTCGAAGCGGTCGCCGGGGAGTGGGCGAGCGTCCATGTCATGGTACGGCCCGGACAGAGTCCAGAGACCTACGCGCCGAGTGTGCCGCAAATGGTGGACTTGGCTAAAGCAGAGATCTACTTCGGCGTCGGTATGCCGCTGGAGCGAAGGATCCTTGCCAAGATGGAGCGCTCGATGCCGCAGCTGCACTTTGTTCAGACGAGTGATTTAATCGAGGCTGGCCATGACCATGCACATCACGCTGGTTGCCTGCATGGCGATCTGGATCCACATGTTTGGATGGACCCGGTCTGGATGCTGGAATTCGTGGAGCAGGTGCGTGTGGCATTGATCGAGTTAGAGCCGGCGTCTGCAGATATTTTCAATGCGAAGGCTGAGGCCCTCAATCGACAGCTGCGCGAACTAGATGCCGCCTTGCGCCTGCGCTTTGCGCCTTTTGCGGGGCGCAGCTTTTATATCAACCACCCCTCACTCGGTCATTTTGCCGAGCGCTATGGTCTCGTTCAACGCTCGATCGAGCATGCTGGCAGTGCGCCCTCGGCGCGGCAGATTGCCGGATTGGTTGAGGCGGCGAAGGCGGATGGCGTCGGGGCGATTTTCAGTCAACCGGAGTTCGGTCGCAGCAGTGCTGAAGTGCTGGCCCGGGCGCTGGGTGTTGAGGTCGTGGAACTGGACGTACTCAGCGTTGATTATTTTCGCAACATGCTAGACATCGCGCAGGCTTTGGAAGATAGCTTTAATTGATGATTGATTCGGCACATAGCGACTGTAGCTGCCAGGCACATTCAGGCGAACCAGTGGTTTGCTTCGAAGGCGTGTCTTTCAGCTATGGGCGGAACCTCGTCATCGAGGACGCCGATTTCGACATTTATAAGGGTGAATCAATCTGTGTGGTCGGTCCTAATGGAGGGGGTAAGTCGACTTTGCTCAAACTGATGCTCGGCTTGCTCACTCCGAACCAGGGGCAGATACGCCTCTTCGGCCAAACGGCCAAGCGTGGACGTGCCCGTGTCGGCTACGTGCCGCAGCAGATTGAATTCGACCCGCTGTTCCCGGTAACTGCTCTCGATGTCGCGCTCATGGGACGCCTGCAACGCAGGAGCCTTGGCTTCGTCAATCGTGCGGATCGTGCCGCTGCGTTTGGAGCACTCGAGAAAATGGGCTTGTCCGATCAAGCCAAGCAGCCCTTTGCTAGCCTTTCCGGAGGGCAGCGCCAAGCCGTTTTGATCGCCCGGGCGCTCGTCGCTAAAGCAGAGCTACTGCTCCTCGACGAGCCGACCGCGCACGTCGACGTGGCTGCAGAGGAACGCTTAATGGCAAGCCTCAAGGCGCTCGGTGCGGAGCTGACAATTATCACCGTCTCACACGATTTAGCCTTTGTCTCTCGTTCGGTCCCAAAGGTCGTCTGCGTCAATGGCTGCGTTCATGTGCACCCGACTATCGAGCTGACCGAGGCGCGTATCCGCGAGCTCTACGGCCATGAAGTGCGTATGGTACAGCATGACCATGAGCATCTCGATAGTCATGGAGGACATCATCATGACTGACTTCTTCCAGGCGCTTTCGGACCCGGACTTGGGCTTTTTGCGCAACGCGCTCCTGCTCGGTCTTATCGGTAGTATCCCGCTCGGCGCAGTGGGTACGTTTGTCGTCGCGCGGCGGATCAGCTACTTGGCCGCGGCGATTGCCCACTCGGTCCTCGGTGGGATCGGTGCCGTGCTCTATGCGCGTGAAGTGCTGGGCTGGACTTGGTTGCACCCCCTGCTGGGCGCGTTGCTGGCGGCGCTACTTTCGGCGGGTGTGATCGCCTGGGTCTCGCTCCGCAGCAAGCAGCGCGAGGATGCCGTCATCGGCGCGATCTGGGTGACGGGTATGGCGATCGGTCTGCTCTTCATCGCACGCACGCCGGGCTACGTCGATCCGATGGCCTATTTGTTCGGCGACATTCTTTTGGTCACCCGTTCGGATATCTGGATCGCAGGTGGAGTGGGGGCATTTATCGTCGCGATGTTGTTGCTCTGGCACCGCCAGATCATTGCGGTCTGTTTCGATTCAGAGTTCGCCTCGATCCGTGGCGTTCATGCCGATGGTATTTATATTCTGCTCCTGATCCTGACGGCGCTCACGGTGGTCACATTGGTTTCTCTCGTTGGCATCGTCCTTGTCATTGCCTTGCTCACCTTGCCTCCAGCGATCGCTTCGCTCCGTGCGCGCAGTCTCGGGCAGATGTTACTCGCCTCTGTCGTGCTGACTGCCGGCTTTGCCTTTTTCGGTTTGGGGCTCAGCTTTTCGCTCGATTTCCCTACTGGGCCGTCGATTATTCTCCTGGCTGCGATCGTATATCTGCTAGCCAACGCGGGTCATCGTCTTCTCGGGCGTTAGTGACTGTTGGATTTCATTGCAGCCCCTGCATCTGTTGCTTCAGTCGGTGCCTCGAAACTTCCTTATTTTTAGCTAGCCGACTCGCGGCATCTGGGACAGTCTTGACGTTGTGAATCTACCAAATGTACTGACGCTTTCTCGTATCCCGATTTTATTCGGGATCGTGGCCTTTCTCTACGCGCCATTCACAGGGGCGAGCACAATTGCTTTTGTCCTCTTCGTCGTCGGAGCCCTTACGGATTGGGCGGATGGCTACTATGCGCGCAAGCAGGGTTTGGTCTCGAACTTTGGCAAGCTGATGGACGCGCTGACTGATAAGGTTTTTATGGTCGGGCTCTTCATTACGCTGCTGGCCGCTCACAAACTGCCTGCTTGGACGCTGCCGCTGCTCCTTCTGATTTTAAGCCGTGAGTTTCTGATCACTGGATTACGTTTGGTCGCGGCTAGTTCCGGCGTCGTCCTTGGGGCGGAGAAGTCGGGCAAGCACAAGACCGTCTCGCAGATCGTGGCTGCGATTTTGCTCTTGCTGGCTATTGCGGTGCGTAACGATTTCCCTGAGTTGTTGCCTGTGGTTGCGGGGGATGTGTTGCATCTAGGCGGCGTGGTCTTCTTCTGCATCGCTACGCTACTGACCGTCTCCTCCGGGACCCAATACATGGTCAAATACTGGTCGATCTTTACGGGTCAAAACGAGGATGCGCAGTGAAATCGATTGATCGATACGTTTTTTGGACGAACGCCTTACCCACTCGGTTCGTCGTCAATTGCGCAACAATGGGTCCTATTGGGCGGATTAGAAAAGCGCCGGGCACTTGGGGCACCGTAGTCGGCATGGCTGTCTATGCGGTATTTTTCCACAACGCGTCGCCCATCGGCTTCATCTTCTTCGCCGCGCTCAGCGCCTACCTCTCGGTGGCGATTTGCGACGCCGCCGAGAAACGCCTGCAGATGCGCGACCCCGGAATGATCGTGCTGGACGAAGTCGTCGCAGTGCCCTTGGTCTTTATTGGCATGGGTGGCAACGCTGGCTTGATCGTCCAACACGGTGGATGGCCTGTCTTACTGGCGGGCTTCGCGCTCTTCCGCCTCTTCGATATTTTGAAGCCTTTTGGGATTTCGAACTTGCAGAACCTGCCCGGCGGGCTCGGATGCGCGGCGGATGATTGGGCTGCGGGCCTAGCGGCCTGTGTGTGCCTGCACTTGATTCTGCATTTTTTGTTCTGAGGATTTGAGCTTGTCATCGCTTAGCGCCTGCGACATCCCCTTGGAGCTTCATTTAACACCCTATGGAAGAAACACTTATCATCCTCAAACCTGACTGCATGGAAAAACGTGTCGCAGGTCAAGTTATCACACGCTTCGAGCAAGCCGGTTTCGAAATCGTCGCGGCAAAAATCATGCAACTCGATGGTCCGATTCTGCGCGAGCACTATGCTCACGTCGCCGACAAGCCTTTCTTCCCCGAGATCGAGGCTTTCATGAGCAGCCGTCCGGTCATGCCCATGATCCTGCGAGGTGAGGGTGTCATTGCTAAAGTGCGTGACCTGCTGGGTCCCACAAATTCCCTCGAGGCCCCTAAGGGCACCATCCGCGGTGACCTCGGCACTGACATGATGCGCAATGTTGTCCATGCGTCTGACGGCCCTGAAACGGCTGCCGCAGAGAAGAAACGCTTTTTTTCCGAACTTTAAGGGGTGAAGGTCAAGACAGGGATTGGTCTGGACAGTCATCGGTTCGTTGAGGGCGAGTCGAATCGACCCCTTGTGTTGGGCGGCTTGGTTTTTCGTGACGCCCCCGCGCTGAGCGGTAACAGTGATGCGGATGTCATCCTGCATGCTGTGACCGATGCGATTAGTGGAGTGACCGGACGCACCGTCATCGGTGCGGTGGCCGATGCCATGTGCCAAGACGGTATCACTGACAGCAAAGCCTACCTTAAGGTCGCGCTCAAAGATCTTGGTAGCTGGCAGATCAGCCACCTTTCTTTAGCGCTCGAATGCCTACGTCCAAAGATTGACCCGAAGGTACCCGCGCTCCGTCAGTCACTGGCCGACTTGCTCGGGATTGCGGTTGACGATGTCTGCATCACTGCGACCACGGGCGAGGGACTCAACGACTGTGGTCGCGGGCTCGGCATCCATGCTATGGCTGTATTGACGGTCGTGCAGGAGTAAGTGGGCAAGGCCTTTTTCGTAGTCGTTGGCCTCAGGCCTATAGCTACAATCACATCCTTTATGGATCATCCCCTCTCCACGTGTTGTTCAGCTATGCGCTTGCTATCTGCTTATTTAGAATTATTCTAAGTAAGGTATGTCTGAATCAAAGCTGAATTCGAATGCCGCCGAGTGGGTCGATGCCCTAGCCGCATTTTTGCAAGAGAGTAGCCGGGTGGAAGCGATCCGTGTCGATGCCGATCACAGTAAGGTGTCCATCGCTACTTTGGGCGAGGTCGATATGCCGGAGCTTCAGGCGCGTCTCGAAGCGACGCTTAATTTGATCGAACAGCAACCGCGTGGTAAAGCGATCGGTGTCGTCGTTGAATCGGCGGCCGATGGCAGTCTTGAGTTGAGTAAAGCCACTTGCCTGACGGCGCCGAAGCTCTGGCGCTGGCGCGAACTCTCTCTGCCCGAGGCCGAGGCCTCTGAAGTTGAGGAAGACTGGCGCACCTTAGCGCTGCTCGCCGGAGCCTGTGCGCTTTTTGGATTGGCTGCGTTCGGGATCGAAGCCGTCGGTTTAGCACCGGCTTGGGTGCCGATCGTGCTCTATCTCGCCGCGATGGTGGTAGGCGGCTGGGATGCCTTCGAAGACGTCCGCGAAGGTCTGCCTAGAGGTGAACTCGACATCCACTTTTTGATGCTCGCTGTGGCGATCGGCGCGGCCTCGATCGGTGCCTGGGCGGAAGGGGCCTTACTTCTTTTCCTGTTCTCCTTTTCCGGTGCCTTGGAGCATTTTGCCTTGCATCGCACGCGGCGGGAGATCGACAGCCTCTTCGACGCCGCGCCCAAGACCGCGCTCTTGGTGGAAGCATCGGGCAACGAGCGTGAGGTGCCCGTGGCGCAAGTCAAGGTGGGCGATGTGCTTTCGGTTAAGCCGGGCGGTCAGTTTCCTGTCGACGCCGAAGTGATCGAGGGCAAAACCGCCGCCGACGAGTCTAATCTGACCGGCGAGGCCAATCCCGTGGCTAAGCTCAAGGGCGACTCGGTCTATAGCGGCACGATCAATCTCTGGGGCGCGGTGCAACTCAAAGCGACCAAGCCGGCTGGTGAGAGCGCCTTGCAAAAAGTCATCCGCCTTATCGAGGAAGCGCAACACCTCAAGGCACCCACCCAGCGCTTTACCGACCGCTTTGGTACAGGCTACACGATCTGTATCCTCGGGCTCACGGCCTTCATGTTTTTCGTCTGGTGGCTCGGCTACGGGATCCCTGCCTTCTCGGATACTGAGGCTGGCTTTTCTGCATTTTACCGGGCCATGACGCTGCTCGTCGTGGCCAGCCCCTGTGCGCTGGTCATCTCGATTCCCTCCGCGATCCTCGCTGCCATCGCATGGGGTGCCCGCCACGGTGTGCTCTTCCGCGGCGGCGCGGCGATCGAGAAACTGGCCGAGGTGAACCTCGTTGCGCTCGACAAGACGGGCACGCTGACGACCGGGGAAATGGAGGTCGACCGGATTGAAAGTTTTCCTCCAGGGCGCGAAATGGAAGCGCTGGAGCTGGCCTATTCACTCGAGAGCCACGGCTCACACCCCATTGGGCGCGCTATTAAAAAATTTGCAAAGCAACAGGGTGCGCAGAAGCATAAAATCGACGACTTCGAAGCCATGAGCGGCAAAGGCGTGCAGGGCAGGGAAGAGGGCGCGCTCTGTGTGCTCGGTCGTCGTGAGCTGCTTGAAGAGGGACCGCTCGCCGAGTGGATGCAGTCCGTGCCGGAGCCGGAACCGGACTTTGTCGAGAACTGGATTTTTAAGGGAGATCTCATTGCCCGTATTCTACTACGCGACCAGATCCGCACGGAGTCCAAAGCGACGCTCGCTACGCTGCACGAAAAAGGCATCCGCTCGGTCATGCTAACGGGCGACCGCCGCTCAGCTGCCGAATCAGTCGCCCGGCAGATCGGCATCGAAGAGGTGCGCGCGGGTCTGCGTCCGGAGGATAAAGTTGCCGCGATCAAAGAGTATTCGGATCGCGGATACAAAGTTGCTATGGTCGGCGACGGAGTGAATGACGCGCCCTGTCTCGCCGCCGCCTACGTCTCCGTTGCCATGGGCGCTCGCGGGAGCGACGCCGCGCTGGAGCAAAGCGAGGTCGTGCTGATGAAGGACCGCATTGAGAATTTCCTCGCCGCTGTCGAACTCAGTAGCCGGGCCCGCGCCATCATCCGCCAAAATCTCGCCATCGCCCTCGGCACCGTTTTCCTTATGGCCGCCGCCGCGATCCTTGGTTGGATTCCACTGAGTGTCGGTGTCTTTGCTCACGAGGGCAGCACGGTCATAGTCTGCCTCAACAGCCTTCGACTGCTTTTCGCCAAACTATAGGATCAGGCACCTTATTCAGTGGTCGCGGCGTTCGTCCCTATAGGCTTTAAAACAAAGATAAATCGAAGAAAAACAGCGCGATCACGCACATGCTGATCCCGAATTTCAGGGCAAAGGCGATGATCCCGCCGACGACCGTGCCGACGCCCGCCTTACCGCCTTCGCGGAAGGTACGCCCCGCAGCCAACTCCCCGACCACCGCACCAGCGATCGGCCCCACGATCAGCCAGAATAGGGGAGGTGGCACAAAAAAACCGACAAATGCGCCCACAAAGGCGCCGACCGCGCCCTTCCAGCTCGCCCCGAATTTTCGCGCACCCCAAATGCCCATCAAAAAATCGACGATCTGACCGAATAAGGTGAGAATGCCGGTGAGGATGACAATCTTCCAAGTCACTGAAGCGTCCGCCCCCATCCAGAGCCGATGCACGATCACGCCTAGCCACACGATGAAGCTCCCCGGCACCACCGGCAGTAGAGATCCGACCAAGCCAAACATAAAAATAAGCGTCGCGACACTCAGCGTAATCCATTCCATTCCAGTCATAAATAAATTAACGTCAATTGACGTAAATTAACGGTTCAAAATTAGGGCTCACTTCAATCGCGGATCAAAGGCAAAAGGTTCCGCTTTGCCGATCTTTATTCGGTCGAATCTCGGGTGGCGCGGATTGAGCAGGTAGTTCGGCTCCTCCGGTATAATGGCGCTACGCACTTCGAGCACGGGTTGCGACCCGCGCGCCAGCCATGCCGTACCCACCGCCTGCGTGCGCGGAGACACCATGCATCCCTTCATCACCTCGGCCACCCCTGAAAGGTCGGCGGTTTCGACTAGTTGCTTGGCGAACGATACTTCGTAGCGCACGTAGCGGACATGGCGCAATGAACCTTCCGCATGCACCAGCGTTTCCAGTGCGGCCAGTGCACGCGTGTCCGCCAGATAGACCACAGGGCTGCCAACCGGATTCCAACGTCCTCCGTAGAGTCGTGCGCCTTCACCGTCGAAGGCACGCTCCGCCCAGTGAGACTGTACGATACGCCAAGCCGAGATCATGGAGCCACCTAGCTAAAGACGCCGTGCTCGATCCGCCCGAGCAGGTTTTCCACCTCGCGGGCGCCGGCCTCGGTCTCGGCAAATTCTAGCGGGGGCACATAGCCCAAGGCACGGGCGGGTTGCTTGAGCCAGTTACGTGCCGCACCGGCTTCGCCGAGGACCGCCTCCGCACGGGCATAGAGCCGCGCATAACGGAGCAGCCGGTCCGACTCCTGCGCATCCAGCCGGCGGCTCTTGCGCCGCCGGATCAAAGTGCTCCGCGAAATAGCCAAATGCCCCGCCAGCTCCTCGGCGCCAAGCCCGAGCAGATCTTGTAGTGCCTCAAACTCCACCATCGGCAGTCCCGCGCGGATGCACTCGACCGTCTCGCCCGCATCCATCGCCTCACGTGCCTCACGTGCCTTTGCTCCGCGCTTCTCACCATAGATCGCTGCGGGCTCTTCCACTTCAAAGCCTTCTACTGCTTTTTTATTTTTCATTTGAGACTTATTAAATGCTCAATTGGTATACATGCAAGTCCTTTTCTACTCATGTCTCTTCGCGCGAGCATCAAATTAACGTTTATTGCTACGCCATCTTCGGCAGACCTCCGTCACGTCAATTACCGTGTCCTTCGTAGCTCAGAGAGCGAAGTGCGAACGGTTCAAAATCCTTTCCGTCAGAAAGTCATAAGTGCTTATTCGTCCACGGTTCAATTTGCATTTGCCATTTCTCGGCGCGCCCGCACATTCGCGGGCTTCGTTATGAAAGACCAGACCGCCAATTCCGACAATACTCACGATCTCTATGCAGTTCGCCTGCAAAAGCTTGAGAATCTCTGCAAAGAGGATCGCAACCCCTTTGCCGTTAACTGCGCGCAGACGCACACTTCGGAAGAGGCGATCCAACTTTACCAAGAAGGCGTCGCCGACGAGGAACAGCCCAAGGTCGCCGTGGCCGGCCGCATCGTCGTCTTCCGCGTCATGGGCAAGGCCAGCTTCATCAAGATCCAAGACCGCGACGGCCAGATCCAAGCTTATGTGACCCGCGATGAGCTACCCGAAGGTGAGTATAATACCTATTTCAAGAAGCTCGACCTCGGCGACATCATCGGCGTCGAAGGCCGCCTCTTTAAGACCAAGACCGGCGAGATCACTGTCCGCGCCGAGAGCTACACCCTAGTTTCCAAGTCCCTTCGTCCGCTACCTGAAAAGTGGTCGGGCCTCAAAGACGACGACAAGATCTACCGCCAGCGCTACCTCGACCTCATCGTCAACCAGGAGTCGCGCCAGCGATTCCGTCACCGCGCTCGGATCATTAAGGAGATGCGCACCTATCTATGGGAGCGCGATTTCACCGAAGTCGAAACCCCCATGCTCCAATCAGTCGCTGGCGGTGCGGCTGCGCGTCCCTTTATCACGCACTCCAATGCCCTCGACTGTGACTTCTACATGCGCATCGCGTTGGAGCTCTACCTCAAGCGTATGCTCGTCGCAGGCGAAGACCGCGTCTTCGAGATCGGCCGCGTCTTCCGTAACGAAGGCCTTTCCCGCCGCCACAACCCCGAGTTCACTATGCTGGAACTCTATCAAGCCTACACTGACTTCCGTGGCATGATGGAGCTCACTCAAGGTCTCATCCAGCACGTGGCCAAGTCCGTGATCGGCAGCCTCGAAATCGCCCGCCCCGATGGCACCGTCATCCACCTCGACGGCGAGTGGCGCGAAGCGAAATACAAGGACCTCATCATCGAAGCCACCGGCGATGTCGACTGGTTCACTCATAGCCGCGTGGACAAGCTCCAGAAGGCGCGCGCCCTCAATATCGAGGTCGACGGTGAGCTCGAAGATTACGAGATCACCAACAACGTTTTCGAGAAACTGATAGAGCCCACGCTTATCCAGCCCACCTTCGTCACTCACATCCCTAGGGAGCTCTGCCCCCTGGCTAAGATCACGCAGGATGACGACACCACCATCGACGTCTTCGAACTCTGTATCAACGGCCAGGAAATCGCCCCCGCGTATTCCGAGCAGAATGACCCCATCATCCAGCGCAAGATGTTCGAGGAGCAGGTCGGCGAGGAGCAGCAGAATATGGATACCGACTTCCTCACCGCCCTCGAGCACGGCATGCCCCCCGCCGGCGGCATGGGGCTCGGCATCGACCGCTTGATCATCCTCCTCACCGGCGCCGAGAGCATCCGCGACACGATTCTTTTCCCCAGTCTCAAGCCTTTGAAACAGGAGAGTTAAGGAAAGGGAATTTTTTTCCGACAAACTATTGACAACCGGGCTATCGATTTCCTTGATACGCGCTTCGTTTATTCCGCCGCTGTTTGAGAATTTTTTTAGTGCTCAGTAGCTCAGCGGTAGAGCAGGTGACTGTTAATCACTTGGTCGCTGGTTCGATCCCAGCCTGAGCAGCCATTTAAGGCCCTCCGAGAAATCGGAGGGCCTTATCTATTCCTATGTTTCACGTTTATGTCTTAGAGAATCCGAAAGGCCGCCTCTACATCGGTCATACTGACGATGTAGAGCGTCGATTACGCCAACACAATTCACCCGAGGGTAAAGAGCATCTCGGTAAGTATACCCATAGGAACGGCCCTTGGCGCTTGTTAGGTTCGGAAATGCTCACGACTCGTTCTGAAGCGATGCGCCGCGAGAAAGAACTTAAGTCATGGAAATCACCGACTCGAGTAAGAGCACTCTTTGATTTCGAGCGGTAGAGTCCCGCTTCAGCGGGATTAATCACTTGGTCGCTGGTTCGATCCCAGCCCGAGCAGCCATTCAAATAAAAATACGAACTAAAGTTCGAAGTGGTTAACTCCACTTAATAAGCCCCTGATTATCAGGGGCTTATTTTATTTATGGGTGGTTAACCTGACCCCTTCACTTATACGATCAGTCCTGTGTTGATGCGCCTTGACGGCCTTTTCTCAATTTCCGAACTTCGTGTGCTTGAATAAACAAGTCCAGATATTTTTAGCGGTTTTGGCTGGTTGGATGAACCGCAAGCAGCAGAAGGTGATCGAGTATCTCCTTGAGGAGAACCAGATTTTGAAACAGCAGTTCGAATCGACGGGTAAGAAGCTCCGTTTAGACAATCATCAGCGTCGTAATCTGGCCAGGCGAGGCAAGGCGATGGGTTGGGCTCAGTTGCAGAAATACGCGACTTTGGTTCGACCGGAAACGATCCTTGGATGGCACCGGAAGTTAATAGCCCTTAAATATACTGGTAAGCGCTTAGTGAAAACCGATCGACAGGAACGGATGGAGGTAATTCGGGAGCTCTGCGTCAAATTTGCCGAGGAAAATATGGGCTGGGGCTATGGCCGCATCCAAGGGGCTCTTTCTAATCTTGGTTACAAACTGAGTATGACGACTGTTGGCAATATACTCAGGGCTAAAGGAATCATTCCTTCACCAGAGCGCGGCAGGCAATCCAACTGGAAAACTTTCGTGCGCTCTCACATGGATGTGATGTCCGTTGCAGATTTTTTCACTGTGGAAGTATGGACTCTTCGCGGGCTGGTTCGATATCATGTGTTCTTCGTGATGAACTTGGCGAAACGTCAGGTGGAGGTCGCTCACATCAGCTGTCAAGTGAACGGGGCGGTTATGGCACAAGTTGCCCGCAATATGACAGACGGTTACGACGGTATTCTCAAAGGCAGGCGTTTCTTTGTCTGCGACCATGATCCACTCTACACAAAAGAATTTCGCCAGATACTCACAGATTCCGAAGTTGAAGTCATCCAAGCACGGGTAGGGTGTCCTCAGCAAAACGGCTATGCGGAGAGTTTCGTATCAGCCATCAAGCGCGAGTGTATCGACCACATTATATTCTTCAGTGAGAAGTCCCTCCGCCGGGCTGTGGGGCAGTATATTGAGCATTTCCACCAAGAACGAAATCATCAGGGACTCGATAACTTGATTCCTTTTCCGAATGGCCCACAAGTTCAGGCTGAAAGCGGACTGATCGTAAAAAGTGAACGGCTAGGAGGGCTGTTAAACTACTATCATCGTGAAGAAAAGGAGGTGCTCGAAGCGGCGTAGAAATTGAATTAAATATCCTCGAAGCGGCGTTTGAAAGTCCCCGAATTTACTGTAACCGAGTTTATTTCGATCATCGAGTGATCGAAATGATCGAAATAATGCAGGATTTTTCGGTAGTTCTACTGAGCCTTGTGTGGCTTAGAGTGACCGTTTTCGATCAAAATGATCGAAATAGAAATAGGCGAAGCGCTCAGAATCCCTGTAACAAAGGGCTTCCGAGCTGTTAACCACTTTAGAATTATTTCGATCAGTTCGACTTTTCAAAAGTGATTGGCCAGCCACCTCTTGAGTTTGCTCAGGAGGAAATAGAAGAAACAACCTCCACTCAATGCTGGGACTCCGGTCGGCCTGCGGCCTCCCTGCGTCCCAGCATTGACTTACTCTACAATCTCGAACAACTCATTAACCCGTCCAGACTAACACATGCTCTGGCTCAGTTTGGGTAACTCGACCACTTGACGGTGCTTTAGTGCACGGATCAAGCTTCGCACAACCATCTGCCTTATTCAAAGAGCCACTAACGATTCTCATGAAACTCAATACAATCACCCTCATCTGCCTACTGTCTCATTTTACTCTGGGTGCTTTGTCATGGGCGGAGGAATCTATGGATCAGATGTGGGGAGATACCAGTGTTCAAGAAACTGCTGCCTTACCTGCTCGTGCTGAATTTTTCGACCACAGCAATTATGGGATGTTCATTCACTGGGGGCTATATTCCCATCTCGGTGGTCAATGGAAGGGGGAGACCTTCTATGGCATCGGCGAGTGGATTAAGCGCCAAATGAAGATATCCGATGAGGACTATATGGCGATCGCTGAGGAGTTCAATCCGGTCGCCTTCGATGCGGAAGATATTGTGCGAACCGCCAAGGCGGCAGGTATGAAGTATATCATCATTACTTCGAAGCACCATGAGGGCTTTGCCATGTTTGATTCCGAGCATCCCTTTAACATTGTCGATGCCACACCGTTTGGGCGCGATCCGATGAAGGAGCTCGCGGAGGCCTGCCGTGCCGCCGGGCTTGGTTTTGGCTTCTACTACTCGCATTATCAGGATTGGACCTCACCGGGTGCACATGGTGGTCCGAAGGAGAATCCGGACGGCAGTGAGGCTTCCTTTGAGCGCTACTTTCGTGAGAAGTGCTACCCTCAGGTGAAGGAGATCTGCACAAACTATGGGCCGCTTAGTTTCGTCTGGTTCGATACGCCGGGCAGCATGCCTAAAGAGTTTGTCAGTGAGCTCGTTGAATTGGTACGTGAAACTCAGCCGGATGCCTTGCTTTGTAGTCGCGTCGGTCACGGAATGGGGGACTACAGAAGTCTCGGGGACATGGAAGTTCCCGTGAAAAACCACGAAGGACTTTGGGAAACCTGCGATACGACAAATGATTCTTGGTCTTATGCCTGGTATGATCAGAACTGGAAGGATGCGAAAACGATTTTGAATCGTTTGGTCAGCACGGTGGGGCGGGGCGGAAGTTATTTACTGAATGTCGGCCCTGATGGCCAAGGGTGCGTGCCTCCGGCGGCCACTGAATATTTGGTGGAGGCCGGACAGTGGCTACAAAACCATCCCGGGGTGGTCTATCGCGCGGGCCCTTCCCCGTGGGGTATGGCTTTGCCTTGGGGCGATGTCACTGTGCAGGGCGATCATCTGAATTTGGTGGTCTTCGAATGGCCACAAGATCGGCGCATCCACCTATCGGGTTTGAAGCAAGCGGAGATTGTGAGTGCGGGGCTGCGCTCTCACGATGGCGATTTGGAGCCCCTAAAGTGGACTCAAGAAGGAACCTGGTTGTCGATTGATGGGGGCGAGCTCGATGCTGATCAAATTGCTGGTCTGGCCACAGTCCTTGAATTAGAGCTGAAAGCCGTGCCTGTCGTGGATGCGACCCCTGGGGTGCATCCCAACTTGCCGACACTTTTGCCTGCGGCCTTCGCGGAAGTTGAGAATGCTGTGCAGAAGCGGATCGGGTGGATGGAGAAGTTCGGAGAGTGGAAGCATGTCACGCAAGTCGGAGAGTGGAAGCCCGGGGGCACCGCGACTTGGAAAATCGACCTTGCCGAGGCCGGAGATTACTATGTCGAATTGACCTACCGTGGCGAAGGTCGCCCCGTATGGACAGTGAAAACAGATGAAGGTGATTTTTTGCAAAATCAACAAGCCGCAACCCAAGGCTACCAAAGCTATCGCTTTGGTTTGATTGATTTTAAGACTCCCGGTAAGCACACGATTTCAGTGAGTTTGATCGAGGGGGATCGCGTGGCCAGTAGTCTGGAGTCTATCCGCATTGTTCCGGCTCGTTGAGGCCCTACCTTCGCGGATTCCGATCAAAACACAGGGGCAATACCCTCTAAACTGAGGGTATTGCCCCTGTGCATTCTTCTGATAATATGCCATATGAAATTTAGCATTTTGCTCTTTAGTCTGACCAGTTTGTCCGCCTGCCTTGCGCTGAGCCTTAGCCATGCTGGAGAAGACTCAGTCGGCCTAACAAATGATTCCGTTCTAGAAACGTATCCTACGAAACTTCAGGAGTGGATGGACGCAAAGTTTGGTCTTTTTATTCACTGGGGGCCTTCGAGTGTCGCAGGTGTAGAAATTGGTTGGGCCCGCGCGTCGCATCCCTTCGATCACCCGGGAAAACTGGAGCTCATACCCGATGCGGAGTATGACGCTCTTTACAAGCAATTCAATCCGGTTGATTTTGATGCGGATGCGCTTGTGCGCACGGCCAAAGCCGCCGGCATGAAGTATCTTGTGTTTACCGCGAAGCATCATGATGGCTTTTCAAATTGGGCCACTGAGCTCTCAGATTACAACATCATGAACACGCCCTATGGTCGCGATATCTGTAGAGAATTGGCCGATGCCGTGCATAAGCACGGACTTAAGCTGGGCTGGTATTACTCGACGCGTGATTGGTCGCATCCGGATTATTTGGTGGGAGATAACAGTGCCTACAACGACTATTACCACGGGCAAATCCGCGAGCTCTTAACCAACTATGGACCAGTCGATGTGCTCTGGTTTGACCATGTCGCCGGCAAGTGGTCTGACTACCGCTTTGAAGAGTTGTTTGAAATGATCTATGATTTGCAGCCTGAGATTCTGGTGAATAATCGTGCCGCTAAGTTTGTCATGCGACATCAGGCCGGGACACCACCGCCAGAATTGCTTGAACTCACCAAGGGTGACTTTGAGACGCCGGAGGGTAAAATCGGCAAGTTTCAGGTAGACTATCCGTGGGAAACTTGCATGCCCATGTCGAAAGGACCGGATGGGCATGGTGGGTGGTCGTATCGACCGGAGGCCATCACTGCCAGCTTCGAGGAATGTGTGAAGATGCTGGCCGCTTGTGTGACGGGTGGAGGGAATATGCTTTTAAATATCGGTCCGATGCCCAGTGGCAACGTGCGCCCGGAGGAATTGGAGAACTTAAAGTCTCTGGAAGCATGGATGGAAACCTATGGTGAAAGTATACATGGCACACGTGCGGGGCCCTATATCAGTGGCCAGTGGGGGGGCGCATGCCACAAGGGCGACGTCGTCTATTTACACGTATTTGAATGGGTCGATGGTCAACTCTCGCTCCCCGCGCTTCAGCGAAAAGTGCTGGGCTGCGAGGCGCTCGGCGGAGAGTCTGTGAGCTTTACCCAGACTGCGGATACGCTGACGCTTCGCTTGCGTGAGTCGAAAATACGATCGCTAAGGAGCACGGTTAAGCAAGCGGAGCGCAGCTTGCACCGTGTGATTAAGCTTACGCTTGAGCCGGGTGAGCCAATGGCATTAATTCCAGTGGAGGGGCACGTTGCTAAGAAACAACACGACAGCTTGGTCAATCCAATGGGCGAGTGATTCTTGGAATGATATGAGTGTGAATCGAATAAATCGCCTGGAGCTAGCGCTGTTAGGGTGTGCATCACTGCTATTTCTTGGAGGGTGTCAGGCGCCTGAATCAAGTGCGTCCTTTCATTCGGAAGAGGGTCAGCGCTTCCTGGCTGTTTTAAAGGAATCGGGCTGGGTGGTCGAAGATCTGCAAGGCAAAGTCATTTCGGATGACTTGGTTCAGGTCGAGCGAGTCTGGGACGGCATACGTTGCCGCGCATCGGTCAAGAATGTAGGGGAGACTCCCTTACGCCCGAAGAGTGTCGTTTTGTTTGAAGTGGCTGAGCACGGGTTTTCGCGGGATACGCCGATCTACGGTGAGGGCTTTCAGATGCTCTATCAAAACGGAGGCACTTTGGGGCAGCGCGAAGACATCGGTAATAACTCGGACGTGGAGCACTACAAAATTACTGACTTTCGGGGGGTGCCGACTGCGTATGGTGTGTTGAACCTCAATCTCACCGACACGGACAATCTGCTGTTGGGCTTCACCTCCTGTGCGCGGTTTATCGGGCGTATCAGTTTTGACGCGAACCAAATGTTGATCTCGATTGATATTGAGGGTTTGGTCTTGCAACCTGGGGAGCGTTGGACGCTCGAAGAGTTCGTTGTCCTAGGCGGTGAGCGGCAGGGGGACTTATTCAATGAGCTGGCTCAGCTTATCAACCTGAATCACCCGCCGCGTAGGGTTCGCCCTGTGGCCACAGGCTGGTGCTCATGGTATTGTTATCGTATGGAGGTGACTGATGAAATTATCCGTGACAATTTGGATATTTTTAATGAGAAGCTGCCTGAGTTGAAATTTATACAGTTGGACGATGGCTATCAGCCTTTTTTCGGTGATTGGTTCGACCCGAATCCAGAGTACGGCGATGTCAAGCAGACCATAGCTGACATCCGAGCGAGAGGGTTTGAACCTGCGATTTGGGTGGCACCCTTTATCGCGCAGAAAGGCTCGCGTGTATTGCGTGAACATCCCGACTGGTTTGTGAAGAATGCGCAAGGCAAACCTCTTGATTCAAGCACCGTATCGTTTGGCGGTTGGCGCTACGGCCCATGGTATGCCTTGGATGGCACGCACCCCGAAGTCCAGCAGCATTTTGAAAACATCTTTCGCACGATGCGTGAAGAGTGGGGGGTGAATTATTTTAAACTCGATGCCAACTATTGGGGCGCGCTCCAAGGCGGCAGCCATTATCAGCCGAATGCCTCGCGTATCGAAGCGTATCGGCAGGGCATGGCAGCCGTGCTGCGCGGTTGTGATGACGAGACGGTCGTGCTGGGCTGTAATGCGCCGATTTGGCCTTCCTTTGGACTCGTGACTGCAATGCGCACCAGTGGTGATATTCGCCGTGCATGGTGGTCGTTTAAATCACTGGCGCGTCAAAATCTGAGTCGTTGCTGGCAAAACGGCACATTGTGGGACTCGGACCCAGATTGCATCGTCCTGACCACCGATAGCCCATGGAATATCAAAGGCGACGTCACGGACAACGAATGGCTGTTTCACGCCACCTCGATCCACGCGGTCGGCGGGTTCATTTTGAGCGGAGACAAGGCCGAGGATCTGCATGCGAAGGAACTCGGGATTCTTAAAAAATTACTCAATCCCACCGGGCAGGGCGCACGCTTTACCAATACCAAATTGGAAACCGGTATCACTGACCTTGGCGCCACTCAGTATTACTATTTCTTCAATTGGAGTGATACCGAAACCGTCGATCTTTCGGTCTCCCTGGTCCAGCCAGCCGAGTTGACTGACTTCTGGACGGATGACACGCTCGGTCGCCATGAGGCTTCTTATACGGTCAGTCAATTACCCCCGCGCTCGGCACGTCTAATCGTGGCTCGGCCGGTGGAAGATTAGTGGAGGGAAACGTGCGATCTGGTGTAGCGGAATCCGCGAAGCGGTTACGATCTATGCTATGTATTCGGCTTGAACAGCCCGAGTCGATGGGCGCGGTCGACGGCGGCTGGGGCGTTGGGGACTTCGAGTTTCTCGTAAACGTGTTGCACATGGTAGGCCACTGTGGTTACGCTAATCTTTAACTGGTGTGCGATTTCTTTTTTAGCCAAGCCTTGGCCGATGAGTTCGAGGACTTCCATTTCACGCTCGGACAATGTTTTCTCTGGGGGAGTCGGCTTGGGCCGGCTCCGTAAGGTATTGATGATGAAGCGGGCCACCTCGGGGTCGAGTGTCGCACCGCCTTCCATCACGGTTTCGATGCCTTCAGTGATTTCCGTAAATGTGGCGGACTTGAGCAAATAACCTGCCGCGCCTTCGGAGATCGCTCGGGTGACGTCGGCGGCGTTGTCGGATTGTGTTAGGATAATGACCTCGGAGTTTGGGGCATATTGCTTGATCCAGGGAAGTGCTTCGAGTCCCGACATGCCAGGTAGATTGAGATCGAGCAAAATGACATCCGGCTGTTTGGGATGGGCAGTGTTTTGCAGTGCACGTAGAGCGATTTCTGCGGTGCCGAACTCATTGTCTAGCTCCATGTGGTCGTGCTGCTCTAGGGCGATGGCGATTGTATCTTGGTAGCCGACGTGATCCTCCACCAGCATAATGCGAATGTGCTTATTCATTATAATATTCTAAATTTTTTGGGTTGGACGGTTAAACGGATGCGTGTGCCGCCTTGCTTCGGATGTTCCGCTGTGACGCGAGCCCTTAAGAGGCGTGCTCGGCGTCGACTTGAAGCGGGGACTTGGTCTTGTCCGGAATCGATGCCATGTCCATTGTCGGTAATCGTTAGGCAGATATCCTTTGTCGTTGCGACTAAGCGTATGGAGACCTGGGTGGCTCCGGAGTGGCGCAGGATATTGATCAGGCATTCTTTGAAGAACAGGAAAATATCGATGCGCACCCGAGGCTTGAGATCTTTAAAAAGTGCTTCGCCTGAAAACTCGATGTCATAGTCTAGGTCCGAAAGGAGTCGCCTGGAGGAGCGGTTCATTTCTTCGACGAGATCTTCACAGATCCCTTTGGCTTCGAGCATGTTTGTGCAGTAACGCGCGGCGGTGCCACTGCGTTGCGTGAAAATTCGAATACGGTCGAGCAGTTTGGCAAGTTTGTCGGGCGAATGGATCAGCTCTTTGGACAGGTCGCTGAGCAGTCCGATGGTATGCAGGTTGGCACCTAGCTCGTCGTGCAGGTCGGCTGCAAAGCGCTCTTTGATACGGGAGATTTTGCGTATCTGGCGGGTGCGTTCGATTAGAATGATGAAGCCGATCCCGACCACCAAAAGCACCGTCAACCAGATGAAAATCTGCAGCATGGTTTTTTGATGGGCATAGCGGCGATTCAGTTCGGTGGTAACGAGGGGGCGCTCGTTTTCCAAGTCATGGCGGCGAGCGAGTTCTTCCACCCATTGTCGAATCGGTAGGATCTGGCCATAGAGGTTGTTGCCATCGGTCAACGCGGTGAGTGATCTGCCTGTGCCGTCTAGGAGATGGGTGGTCGCTGTTTTGCCATCGGCGACGTTGTTGTCTCCGGAAAATAGCTCAATCTCAGCGAAGCCCATCCGAGCCTGATCCTGCTCTTGGTTGTCTTCCTCGAAGACATAGGGCTCCAGCGCGGTGATGCGCACATAGCGGCACTCGGTTGCTGGGAAACCTTGTGCAAGGATCGGGCCGACATCATAGATCGATTTTCGATGATATTCGGTCAAGGTTCGTGCATCGAAAAAGTCGGCTTGTAGGGCCCCCTCGATGCGCAGTCGATTAGGGAGGCCGTAGCCTGCGGGGGTCGCTTGAGGAACCGTGTCGTTAAAGTCGATGGCATGGAGCTGAATGCGATCAAGAGGGTAGCTGTCTTCGAGATCAATGGTAATGGAAGGCTGCGCATCGATACTCGTCACGCCGAGAAAGGCGACCGTGCCCTCACCGCGGCCCGCATCCATTAGAAAGGGCGTGAACCCATCGACCAGATAGCCCTTTTTGCGCGCACCTCTGACTTTGGTAATGATCGACGACGTCGTCACGGGGCGGTGCAGTGCCACATTCGTCGCACCGTTAAAAATCATGATTTCAGAGAGCTCCAGGTTATATTTCCCATCGAACTGGCGTGGTGACAACACGGACGCTTCCACGCGCACCCAAGACGCCGTGGTTGCGCAAGGGATCAATAAGGGAGCGATCCGTGGCAGGATGTTTGAATCCTTGTCGAAGGAGGCCAGCACGGTGCCTTCTGCGTCCTGTGTCGTGCCTGCGATAATTCGGAATTCTAATGGAAAGCCATCGGCTTTGAAGCCTGCCTTGGTGTCGCGCCAAATCGAGGGCACCAGCACGATTTGATCAATGGCTGTGTCGGCTTCCAATTGTATTTCGATCCATACCGTGTGCTCGGCTTCCTGGTAAACATCCGAACGGTAACCGATGGCTCCGACCCCGCTGCGCAGGCTGTAGTGAGCGAGTTGATCGAGTTCGCTGTCGATTGCCTCGGCGTGTTGTTCAAGTTGCGACAGTGTCGGGTTGGACAGGTTCAGGACCGACGCGCTTTCTGACGCCATGGAGTCCGCGCACAGGAGCAGCACTGCGAACAGGAGCAGTCGGGTCGTGTGGTCATGTGGTCGTTTCATGTGACAGAAGCGGAGGGGATGCTGAACGTTGTGAATGGGAGGGCGGGCAGGACGCTCACAGGATAGCATAGCTCGTGTGACCTGCTACCCTCTAAACGAGGGGTGGTTGCCTCTCCAGATCTAGTGTAGTTTGAAGTATCACATTATGGGGGGAGTCACACGCAATGCGAATCAATAAGCGCACGATGATCACACGAATAGGCTGGAAACATATTTTACGCGGCATGCATGTGTCATGGATGCTGGGGCTTATGCTATGGACTCCATCGCTGGCTCGTGCCCAACACGGCACAAGCGGTTTTTCATGGGATCGTGTGCCGCTCTATGCGCACGTCGCCATCGGAGAAGGCTTCACGCAGGAGCAATATGAGTTTCTCGCGGATCAGTATCAATTGATTACCTTTACCGGAGGTCCGAGAAACCAGGCGGTGGAGCCGATCATCGCGGATGCCGTGCGCACGATCAAGCAACGCAAGCCTGACAGACGTGTGTTGGCCTATTGGTGCTCGGAGACACCGCGCACGCATTACCGTGAGTTGAACAAGCACTTTCCGCAGGACGGTTACGTCAGACCGGCCCCCGATGAACCGAAGCGTCAGGTTTGTTTTGATCTGACAAATCCCGCGGTGCGCACTTGGTGGGCAGATTCCGCCGCCCGTTTGGTGACGGAGTATGGCTGCGACGGTATCTTTGTCGACGGGGCGACCATCAGTATGCCTGGTGCGACTTGGAGTCGGGTTTTCGGGGAGGACAGGGCTGCTGAATTGGAGGCCGGTATGTTTGCCATGCTGAAAGAGACGCAGGAGAAAATGGGCCCCACTTCGACCGCTGTGTTTAATCCGCTGCATGGGTATCACGACGGGGAGGCGCCGAAACGTCAGGATTATCTCGCGGTTTTGGACGGTGCGATGATTGATGACTTTAATCGTCCTGGAGGCCGTGAACCGCAAAGTGCCGACTATTTATATAATACGCTCAAGGTGATGAGCCAGGCCGCGAAGCAGGGGAAGGTGATTGTTTTTAAAGCATGGCCGAGTTTTACCTGGCGCATTGATTCGGAAACCATGCGCCAGCCGCCTGAAGGGCAGCACGCAGTGGCGAAGCGCGACCTCGTGTTCCCCTTGGCTTGTTTCCTCGTGGCGGCTGAAGCGAATTGTTATTTCTGTTACACGTGGGGTTGGGCGTCCCAATACGGCACTTTTATGCAGTATCCGGAATTCGAAAAGCCGCTGGGTGCGCCGAAGGGAAATGCGCGGCGAGACGGCTGGGCCTTTCGGCGTGAATTCGAACACGCCTCTGTATTCGTCAATTTGGAAACAAGAGAAGCCGACATCCGATGGAAGTGAGCCCCCTCTGAAAGTAGGGTATTCAAATTCTTAATACACAGTATATTCGTCGTTTTCCGACAACTGTTTTAAAAGAACAAATCCCACGACCAAGCTCAAAGATGATCGTCGCTATATCAATGAATGGGTCGCCGATGCCGAGGGTGTGACGACCTTTGAAATTACAGACAGATTTACCTTGAGGGGGACGAATAGCATTTTGAAGGTCGATTTGAGTCGTTACGATCTCTCGAATGGGGATACTCTCATTCTGGTGGATTACGACCGCCTGCTTTTGCAGAAGCAGGCCGAGGGGGATCAGGGTTGGGGCACAGTGGTTCTGACTCCCGGCTGGTCCGCGGACCTTGATCTCGCATATGATATGGATGGAAACGGCGATCAGGGGATCGCACTCACCCACATTACCGCGAAATCCGGTAAATATGTCGGTATTCCCGAGCCCGGCACGTATGCCTTGATCGGCGGGTTGCTGGCGTTGACGCATGTGATGCTGCGTCGTAGATCCTGAGCTTGTCGAGAAGTGTTTGTTTTCAGGGGAATCGGCTGATAGGCCGATTTAATATAGGGGAAGCGTCCGGAGTGATCCGGGCGCTTTTTTGGGTCTGTGGAGGGCAATGCTCCGCGTGCCACGGCGCAGCATTGCGAAGACGGGGCATTGACGTGCATTAGTCTGGTGCTTGGTTCGGCGGCAATGACGGAGCATTGCCCTCCAGGTCACCAGTGCCACTCGGCAATACAGGAGTAAGAGCCCAGATGTTTTCATCGCTTAATCATGCTTATGAAACGTGTCGTTCGTGGTTCCGAAAGCGCGTTTACATCGCCCGGAATTGAACCACGAACGTCACAAAAGGCACGAACCCAGCGCACTGTAATGAATGGCCTACATCGTTCTGAGCGAAACGGGGTAATGCGTTCCATTTCAGCAGTTTCTAAAAAAAACTGCGATTTACCCTCTAAAAGTAGGGTATTCAATTTTTGGGAATGCGATAGAATGCTGCTTTCAAACCTATCAGAACCTCTAAATGGAACAACCCAACACCTAAAATACTTATGAAAACTAACACAAAGACTCTATTCGCACTCAGCGCCCTCGCTGGTTTATCTTTCACTGCTGCGCAGGCAGCGACGCTTACTTGGGACAACGGGGGCCACACTAATGAGAACTGGAATAACGCGGATAACTGGGATGGAACGCCTGCTGGAATACCGACCTCCGGTGTCGATTCTGTAGAACTTACCGATCGCAATGTATTGAACTATGATTTTACGGTTGCTAGCGGTCAATCTATCACCGACACCGCCGGCAGCAACTGGCTCGGCTTAGCAAACGATGGCTGGGGGACTGTAGCTAACCTGACTCTGGCCACTGGTGGTTCAATTGACGTAGGCTATATCGCGGCACGAGGAAACAACCCGACACTAAATCCCTCTTTCACTATTGAACACGGCGCAACTCTTCTTGCGACGGACACCATTAACGATAGTCTTCGGCCAATGGACCTGATCTGGGAAGCCGGAGCTGCTTCTGTTACGACCTGGGGCACGGCGGATATAGTTAGCATCGATGATTTCATTGTGACGGTCGATCTAACCGCCTACACAGTTGCGGGTGCCAGCTCGCTAAGTCTTATTGCTTATTCGGGCACTTTGGATACTACGTTTAACAGCGTGACTGTAACTGACGGTGCGGAAACGCTCGTCAATGGCGTTGATTATACATTGAGCTATGGCGATCTCTCTAATGACGCAATCACCCTGAACCTGATTCCCGAGCCCGGCACTTACGCCCTGATCGGCGGCATGCTGGCACTCGGCTACGTGATGGTTCGCCGTCGTCGTTAGATCCTGAGCGCAGCCGAAGGGCCGCGCATAGTTTTTCAGTTTTTGATATTATAGGGGAATCGGTTGGGGAACCGATTTATATTTAGGGAAGACGCCCGGAGCAATCCGGGCGTCTTTTTTTGCGTGTGCCGGGCAGGGCGGAGGCGCCGAATGGCACTCTCGGGGGCGGTGCTTAAGAGAGTGCTATTCGATCTCCGATTGATTCCAGCAACCGCGAGCAACACGGGTCCCACCTTCTCACTTTTCTCACTTCTTAATCTGCGTAGCTCTTGGAGTTTAAGTGCTTTATCTTTCCTTGGATCAGTTTGTTTTTACAACCGCTTCGCTAGCACCCAAGGGCATAATAAAGAGCCCAAGGGCGAGGGGGGAGCTTATACCGTGAGGTTTTCTTTCTTCTCCTAAAACTCCCCTCTCTAGCGAAGCGGTTGTGAACATTCATTCCTTTCTCATATCGTCGAGCGTAAGTCTACGGCCTTGGTTGAACCCTCAAATCCAGGATGATCCACTGAAAATGTCGAAGAACCAACTTGCGACGCCATCTCCAGCAGACTTGGGGCTTGGGGCTTCGTCATACTACCCCCCACACGTCGTCATACTACGCCCACACGTCGTAACACTGCGCCTCACAAGTCGCTCCACCGCGTTGCGCTCCACGCGGTAGACTGCGGTGAACTGCAGCTTTTCTGGAGGCACGCTTACCGAGGAAAGCTCAAGGCCTCCAAACGATCATGGTATACTTCAACTAAATCATTTGATTCGAGCATCAACTGCACCGCAGGCCAACGCGAGAGCAACAGCTCAATCAAAGCATTCTTGCGAATATTCCCCAAACGCACCCAAATTACTTTAGGTGGTGGGCCATGCACCAGTAAGCGATCGAAGAAGTCAGTATCTCGCGTCAGGACCCTCCAATTATTTTGGCGAGCCGTGTTCCACAATAACGTATCCGAAGCCTGAGCTGCAATTTCAGAAGCATGCACACAATCCACTTTCAGAAGCCGAACGAGCGAAAACGGTAGGTTCTCGTCAATCAACAATCGACTCATGAAACAAGCTCGATGCTGGAATGAATTTCTCCGACCCGAGCCGCATAGGACAAGCAAGCTAAAACATCATCACGGCACAGTTGAGGAAATGCCTCCAGCACTTCTTCAGTGGAATCGCCCGCACTCAGGTGTGATAATACAGTTTGCACAGTAATTCGTGTGCCTTGCACAACAGGCTTCCCATTACAAACATCCGCAGACCATTCGATTCGATTCATATACTATCAATGGGGCAGAATACTTGAAAAATCAAGCTGTTAACGGCAATCGGAAATCAGAGCACTTATTTGCGCCTACACATGTGCTTACTAATGACCGCAGGGCGCGGGTGGTTGAAATCCAAATGTGAGCCGTTTCGACAGGGCTCAAGGTCCTGGTGGTCTTTGCATACGTGCAACAGGCTCGGCAAGAACCCTTCCGTCTCGCTTCGCGAGCCACCTTCCCTTCGCAGGGAAGGAGCTGGCAACTTTTCCCACCTTCATACCCTTTCCACACCAGCATCGCTGGTTTCCCCTCTAAATGGAGGGTAGTCAAACAATCCAGCAGGTGTAGAATGACGTGGATATTTGAACAGACTGCGTGCGCATTCGGAACGTAGTGACTGCAACGAATTTCTGTTATTTTATCAGTCATATGAAGAACACACTTTATTCAATCTGCACGGCCGTCGGCCTGAGTGTTACCGCGGCTCCTGTGCTCGCGAATGCGAAGACGCCTGTGGTGAGCCTGCCTGCCGTGAGCGTAGTCGAACGGTTGCAGCCACCTGTGGTGAGCTTGCCTGCCGTGAGCGTAGTCGAACGGTCGAAACCACCTGTGGTGAGCTTGTCGAAACCAAACATTGTGCACATTCTCGTGGATGATCTCGGCTGGCAGGATGTCGCGTGTTATTATGACGCGCTGCATGCTGAGCCGGGGCTTTATGAGACGCCAAATATTGACCGCGTGGCGGAGCGGGGCATTCGCTTTATGCAGGCCTACTCGCCGTCGCCGACGTGTTCGCCCTCGCGTGCCGCGTATTTGAGCGGTCAGTTTGGCGTGAAAAACGGCGTCTATCATGTTAAAGGCAGCCGCGTGCCACGCGCCTGGGGCGAGCGCCCCGAGTTGACCCCTTACTATTCCGCACGGCTCGATCCG
>Ga0209504_1000105_pt1 | contig 77721 bp, 62 predicted proteins | sample COGITO_mtgs_1005_FD_184791 | JGI IMG/M metagenome (GOLD analysis project Ga0209504, IMG submission 184791) | Pelagic marine microbial communities from North Sea - COGITO_mtgs_100511 (SPAdes) (version 2) | ecosystem: Environmental > Aquatic > Marine > Epipelagic ... | reverse complement strand
TCTTCGATTTTTCGCCAATGTAACCACCATATGATGGTTCGTATTGAAGGTTGAGCATAACTGATTTACCAATCACAACCTTTAAGAATTCCTTCGGCCTGAAGAGGATGACATCTCCGTCAACTTCAGCTTTGGTATCTTCGCGCAGCACAGTGCACTTGTTGTCGTATACTTCTCGAGTGTCTTCGTTATCGTATTTACCGTTATACATTATTTGTAAACCTTTGCTAAATTTTCGTTGAGTAGGAGGTCGTTACAGTTTATCCAATTAGTTTCGTCTTTATCTAAATCGCGAAATTGCGCATAGATCGTTACTAACCATCGGCCGTATTTACCGCTCTTATCTTGATGCGTTACGATGTGAACATCAGTATTAAGAATGAGTTCAGCCAAGCGATCTCGAGATACCAGACCTTCAGCTCGTTCTTCACCTCGAATCTCAGGTGTATCGATGCCGAGTAAACGTAGTTTTTGTTTACGCATGACCATATTAAAACCAAGGTGGATATCTGCTGTTACAGTATCGCCATCATACACTTTCGTGATATGGGCTTTGTAGTGATATAGGTTTTGTTCCATATTATTAGCGTGAGAGGATAACTGGGCGTGAAGGTGGTTCACCTACTGGATAAGTAGATGGCTCTTGTTGAGCATCATCAGATGTATAAATGACTTCATCTTTATTTTGACAACAACAACAGCAACAGCAACAGTTGCGAGGAGTTGTTTCCATTTCTGAAATAGGTTGAGGTGCTGCATTAACCATCGAGGCTAATACAATCGTTATCACTACAGCTCCTGTAATGAAATCTTTTTTTATTGTTTTCATAATGTTATTTATAGATTGAATGCCGATGCAATTGCTCCTATTGTTGCGACTATTAAACCAACTACACACACTCCAAAGAGCGTGATAAGTATCATGCCTAATGCTTCTTCTGCTTTATATGGATCTTTCATAATTATTGTGTGATTGTTACTTTAGATTGAGAGTTCTTCTTTAGCCACAGTGTTCTTACAACTAAAGGGTTATTATCAAGCACACTCATCATTCGTTTGAATGTTTCCCAATTAGGTTTTGGTTCACCTAGGTTTTCCCAAGCTTTCATTCGTTCTTTCGCTGTCATGTTATACCTTTTTCTTTAATCGATTGCCTGTGATTGCTTCACAGCATGTAATTCCATTTGCTTTAAAAAACTTATTGCTAGTGGCATGATCATAAACTTCTACTCGACCAACAATGCTGCACGCCTTTTCTAAGAGACGAGTGCCAATTCCCTTTCTCCGTTGACGAGGCATTACATAGCACTGAAAACCTTTACTTCGTCGAGCATCGTCTTTCTTGTATGCCATACCCCAACCAGTGTATTTGCCACCGCTATGAGCGAGAATGAGATATCCTTCGTCGTTCTTAAGGCAATCTTCTAGCTGCTGCTTGATCACGCTTGAGTCGTTGTATTCGTCAGACTTGAGTCCACGACTAAAGTTGTTCTTCATGCAAAACTGAAGTGTAGCTGTCGGAGGCCAAACCTTTGAGAGGTCGTATGTTTTAATGTATGTTTTCATATTAGTAATTTACTCCAGTCCAGCAGAGTCGTGTTTTAATATCAGACTCATTGAATATACTTCCGCGGGCTTTGTTTCGAGCTGGTGCAGACCAACTAGCTGCTTTCAAAATATCTCCATACGCAAACTTCTTATCAGTTTCAACGTTAACAATGAATGAGTGAACCGATCCACCTTTGATGATTTTGATATACTTATTGCCGATATCATATGCAATAGAGTCTGCGAATTCTTCTCGCATCTCGACGACATGTTCTTCGTCTCCTTGCATAAAAAGACCGTACTTAACTATCATTGCTTCGCGAACTCGATCAAGAGCTGATTCCATTTCTTTAGTAATTTTCATAATATATTTTATAGATTAACGGTCGTAGATGTAGACGTCTGCGGTAGCCGCGTCAGCGAGTTTGATACACTGATGAGAGTGTGAGCCAGACCAAACGTTTGGTGGATTCTTTACAGAGTACTTATGAGCGTTTGGATTAGCAACACCCATGCGACCTTGAAGCATTACTCGACGAGAGGTTCCATTAAGCTTATCTTCAGCCTTGACTTTGGCTCTATAGGCAGCAACAAGCTTTTTGCCCGCTCGTGTGTGGTGGTGAACTGTGTCGACGTATGAGTCTGATGTACGTGTATTCATAATGTAAATTTCCTTTCGTGGATTAGAGTGAGGCGAGGGCAGCAGTAGTGCCAGGGAAAATCTCAGCACTAACTGAGACTGACTTGAGGTTGACTTCAGCGCGAGTGGTGAGAAACACACCAGAGGTGAATTTCGCGAAAGCACTTGCAGTAGCTTCCTTGATCTCTACTGTGACGCCAGTCTCGGTGTCAGTAGAGGTGAACTTTGATCCGTAAGGATTGTCGATGATACGTTTTATTGAGTTTGTCATAATCTTTATTGGTTGGTTATAGATATATTATACCATATTTGGCGTATATTGTACATAGGTATATACCATTGACAACCAACAACTTATGACTTTCTCTGGAAAACAGCTTAAAAAATTGCAAAATGTAGGCTAATTATTCACACTTCTTAGCGCATAATCGACTGCTCTGGCCGCCTCAAGCCTCACTGGGCGGCTTTTGTACCATCCGCCGGTATCCATATCAATCTCTCGTACTAGCCTCTCAACCTCCTCTGAAGTGATTGGATATCCACGGCGGATGGCATTGGCAGCGATACTCATCATAATCTGATAGAGCTTAGTATACCAACCAGCTTCACCAATAGTTCGATACTCACTCACTAGAGTCTTATTCACAAATGGGCAGTTATGATAAGACGTCCAACTGTAACTCGTGTTTGTGAGTTTGGTTTTACGATATGCATCGAGCTCCTTTTGCACTGCTTCAGGAAACTTACTACTAAACGAGTTATTAGTATTGCTTACAAACTCGTGCTTGCCCATCAACTCATCAGGATCTAGAATTGGTGCCGAATGTGTAAAGATGAAATTGTTGGCGTTAGGATACTGCGCAGGAATATAGTACATGCGAGACAGATCTTTGGTTTGCGGATCACCGAGTGAATTGAATTCTTTATTTACCGCAAACCAAAGATGCTTAATCTTATCGGATCCTACTTGTTTCGTGAGAGGGAAGATGATTCTGAACTTTGGTTTTTCTAACGTTGACGATGCTGAACTATAACATAAGAACTGAAAGCTCTTAAATGTCTTTATTGCATCCTCAAAGGTGCCTTCATATTCATCGACATCAATAGCAACCCATCCAGCCCAGGATTTAACATTCACATTGGCGCGTGTTGTTCCATTTTCGTATGTCGCTGGCGTGATGAGCGCTGAACCGTTTTTCCTCTCACCTTTCTTTGGCTTGTAGCCTGGCTGTTTGCTTAACGAATACATCAACTCCTCGAACTTGTCCCATGTAGAGAAAGTCATTTTTCGATGTGTTTTATTATCGAAAATCGAGCTGAAGATTGTTAGCGAATATTCCATTATACTTTACCGTTGATGTTCCTCAATAGACCGTGGTTGCCACTATGATCTGGAGCTTCCCATCCGCTCGGCTTGCACAGATCTGGTAACCCTAATGGATTATTTCGACCTTCTTTGATTCCTACTTCTTTGGCCATGTTTGCTGAATGCACTTGATTCCATGCTTTGTATGGATCTACACCGAAGGCATCAAGTGTACCGATAGCGACAACACATAGATCAATCAAACCATCAACGACTTCTTCGCAGTCAATTGGTTTATCTGATTCCATTGCCTCCTCTGTTTCATTGAGTTCTTCTCGAAGGAAGTCAACTCGAAAGCGAAGGAACTGTCGTAGCATAACACTATCGAAATTCTTCACTGCATCTCGCACACCGTATTTTGTGTGCATGTCATTTATATCTTTGGTCCAGTCTGTACTCATAATCTATATTATATCATGTATTTGCTGATGTGTAAACTCTAAAAGAAGAACTGTTGTAAATCAGCTTGAGGCTCAGCGTGCCATCCGATAGCATTCAGGATAATATCAATAGGATCGAGGAATGCTTTTTTGAATTGTAGGTTGTAGTCTATATATTTATGTAGACCTAATTCGTCTGGTAAGTGATCAGGAAAGCTAATGACATTCTCTTGAATCGAGTTTGGAATTAACAAATATACGAACTTAATCTTATCACCGCTTTGAATAAGTTGGTATTTCTTGTCTAAGCCATTCGCTTTTAGATAGTGGTTATATAAGAGAGAACCTCGAGAATGAATCGGGGTGCCTTTACGATAGATTAATTGGTTATCGGCATATCCTCGAACATCGGTTACTCCTCGAGGGAAGGCAACCTTATCAGGCGATAACGTTTTAAAGTGATCTTTGAATGTTGCGATTGCTGCTTGTGTCTTATCTTCGTCACCTGTTACAATGATCTTAAACATTTCATTCATTGCACTACGACACGCTTGAGGTGTAGAAGACTTAACTGCTTCAATTCCCATGATCTTGATCTTTGGCTCGGCGTATTGAACACCTTCGTTATTATGAACGTTGAGGATGTATCGCTTCTTCGCAGTCCAAATACCACGATCAGCAATAGCTTCTCTCTTCATAACCATACGATTTGAATACGCATTAGTTCTTTCAGCAAATTCATCAAAGGCTTTTTCAAGCATAGGCTCAATTGCTTTAGAACCAATCTCATCAAGAAAGGCAACGGTGTTCTTTGGCTTAAACTTATCAACGATGTCTTTTACTCCTATGTAGAGAGAATCAGTATCCATTGCGATAACACGATCCTTAGGCTCGCCAATGAATTCATCGAGATATTTATTCACTTTGGTTTCAGCATATTTAATAACTTCTTGTCCAGTAAGAGTAACTGCTGATGCAACTTGAATATCAAAGTAGCGGAAGTAGCGATTTCCAAGAGCACCATATAAACTATTTAGTAGAATCTTAATAGCAGTCTGTAGAGTTTCGAGTCGTGCTACTTGGCCAACTGTTTGATTATATTCATATTTCTCGTGTTTAGAGATCGTTTCTAACTTATGCTTTGCTGTCAACATATCCTGTTTAATGTCTACACGTTTAGCATACAACTCTTCGACAATTTCAGGAATAATGCCTTTCTTGTCTTTACGAAATACTGCACCGTTCGACGCAGTAGCACCTACAGCGCCTGGCTCTCGCATAAGAGTTTCAGGTGACATGTTGTATTGCACAATGAGATTGGGATATAGTGAATTCAAATCGAACGACATAACCCAATCATGCATTCCTACATGAGGATCTTTCACATACCCACCTGGAAATGGTTGCGCAGGATGTTTTTCACCTGGAACAACGGCAATTCGAGAACGTGCTAGTCGACGAAAGATAATCGAATCCCATATCGCGGTGGTACCAAGAGTGTCGGTATAGTTAACTCCTCCGAGATATGCCATAGTCAATACCAATGTGATAAGGCCAAGCTTCTCTTCCATTCGATCTATTAGCTCAACATCTTTGATATTGTAGTCAACAAACATTTGAAAGTCAGCATCGTATAGATCACGTAATGTACCAATCTCAGAATAGTCTAACTTCTTTTCTCCAAGCACAACACTTGAAATATGATTTAGCGAGTATGACTCTTGATTGCCATACGTGTATGCGAACTTCTTAAAGAGTTCCATATAGTCAAGGTGCTGAATACCCATCAAGTCAAATGTAACTTGCTGACGACCTTTAATAAAAATCTCTTTGCGATCAATCTTTTTCCAAGGTGATAATTCACGCACCTTCTCTTCGCCAAGGAGAAACGACATGCGAGCAACCATATAAGGAATATCAAAGAAGCGTGTATTCCAACCAGTAATGATATCAGGTGTATTTTCAGGATTAGCCCAAAAGTCGATGAAGGCAGTAAGCATCGATGATTCAGCAGTGAACTGTCGATAATCGATCTTAAGGTGTTTTAGTTGAGTACTAAGTTCATCGTATGGCTTCATTCCCCATACTCGATACGTATCATCCTTTGAGCTCTTTAGGGCAATAGTAAGAATCTGATTCATTGGGTTATCCACTTCAGGAAACCCATCACCATACGATGTTTCAATATCTAAGGATACGACATCGACCATATTACGACTATACGCTATCTCATTTGGAAACTGATTCTGAATGAATGCTGGAATATGACGTGTGTTGCCGTATAACTTAAAATCTGGAACACCACTATAAGTCTTCTCAAATTCTTTTACTTCAGCCATATTGCCGAATTGTAAAGGTTCGACTGGTGTTCCATCGAGAGCTTTCCAGTCAGTGTCGGTCTTTTTAGACTTAAGATATAACGTTGGCTTATACGCTATCCTATGAGAAACCTTTTTGCCATTTGCATCGTAACCACGATAAAGGAGTTTGTTGCCGAATCGCTCGACGCTTGTGTAGAATCCGCTTAATATCATAATGTAATTATACCACAGAATGAGTGGCATGTAAACACTAAAATCTTAAACTGGGTTATCTACTAGAATGATATCGAAATCTGCAGCAATTACGTTATTAGCAGCGCCGACTTGCCTCAGGTCTAAATCTGTTTTTTCAGCAAATGCAAGCGGTACATCAAAATCGATAGTCTGTGAGTTTTGATAAAGCGCCATTGCACTAGCTGTCAAGTGAAAGGTTTCTAAGTGAGGTCTCTGAAATAAAGATACGGTTGTTGAGATGTTCTTTGAACTTGATGCACCTAATCGCGTGAGATATCCAGTCTTTCCTGCAGGAATAGTATAGATACACATCTGTGTTTGTCCCATTTCGGGAGCAATCTCAGCTACTAGAGCGGTACCATTGAAGACACCAAGTCTACCAACGTTTGTACTTCCTGAAGAAACCTTAGCTCTGTATACTCTATGAAATACAACAAGTCCTTCTGCTGTTTCAGTTTCGCCACTCAACGTAAAGGTTTCGCTTACTTCATTATAGTCTGTATCAAGTCCGTAAACCGTAATTGTGTGAGTACCAGCACCTCCATCTGTATCATCGCCTGATGATGAGACAACACTTAACGTTCCAGCTGCTGTTTCCCAAGGGTATAGTTTTGTCTCGGCGGTATCTGCTGCACTCCAAACAGTTGTCCAAGCGCTGCCAGAATTACCATTAACCATTCCGAACTTATGAACATCAGAGTATCCAGTAACTTCACCTGCGGCGATCGGGATATTAGATGCAGCACCAAAGGTGTTAATGATGTTACCGTCTTTGTCTGCCAGCATGATAACTTCATACTGCTCCGTGTTGTTACGGTTGAGCAATTGCTCTATCTTATTCCAAATGGCCATAATTAAATTAGTTATTATGGCACTTAGCTAGAATGCTTGCCATATATTACTATATTTATACAAGTAATTGTTTTCAAAACCACAAAAGTCCCCTTTACTTTAGGTGAAAGAGGGAAAGACCTTAAGTGTTTATTCAGTCAAGAACTCTGGATCGCCAGGAGCCGCTTGAAGAATTGTAAACTTCTTAGGCTGAAGTTCTTCTGGTACCTCTTTTTCAAGATACACCGAGAGAATACCATCAGTAATACTAACGTGTTCTACTCTAATGTGCTCAGCAAGATCAAATTGCTTCTTGAACTTGCGTGTAGCAATACCCTTATGGATATATTCTTTATCGCCATTGAGCGATACATTGTCACCTTCAATCGTAAGGATACTCTTTTCGAGTGTTACATCAAGGTCTTTGTCTTTAAAACCAGCAACAGCTAGTGCTATTTCAAAACTCGTATCACTGTGCTTCACTACATTGTGAGGCGGATAAGTCGAGTTGTTTGATTGAGTGCTTTCAAGTCTATCAAAGATAGAATCAAAACCAATTGTCCACGAACGTGGGATTGTGTATTGTGTCATTTATTGTTCCTCCTATTAGGCAGGGTTATGTTGTTGTGAGACCCCGAGGGCATCTCATTTAAAGTAACAGCGTGTTACCTTAAAAGTTTATTTATATTATACTTCTTATGCACCTGTGCTAGCAATGACCTTAATGTCGTGGATCGCAAACTGTCTGTCGGATGCGCTGGTGCTGTTTTTAGCAATGCCGATCACAACATAATCATACTGCGCAAGTGTGTCCAAACTATATCCGCTGAGATCAATTGTAGTGGAGTAAGCCACCGCATCTCCAATAAGTGAAGTTCCAGTGTCTTGTGTGGGCGTTAATTGGATTGCTGCTACACCTGCACCGCCATCAACGGCGAAACCGGTTGTAAATTTGGTGCCATTCCCTAAATTATAAATATCGAACACGTCGAGGGAGCCGGAAGCCGCCCACACATTTCCGTTTTGGGAAAGTAAGTTTGCGACACCTGATGTATCGGTCGAACCTTTGTCAACCAAGCCCCATACATGAACGTAGACCTCAATCTCTGTGGAATCATCATAGGGTGGGATATTATCCCAAGCGCTATAAGTCATGTTGATCTGAAGTTGGTTCTCAGTTGACAATCCGTGGCCACTTAGATTAATAATCTTTGCCATAGCACCATCACTTGTATTACCAGCTACATTGCTGGTATTATAAAGCCATGTATCCCCTACTCCGAGACTCCAAGCGCTATTTTCGCCTTTTTGCCAGTTAGTAACACCACGTGCGGCACGTCCTGTGGGCGCTACGGTCAACGTCGTACCTTCAGCGGTGCCGTCAAGTTCGTCAATGAGAATGATACCAGTAGGTTCGACTCCAATCCAAAATGTTTTATTTATTTCATTTGGAAAAGAATCTTGTGTTGGATGTAGAGGTGTATGTCTACAATTGACATAGATCTGCTCGCCTCTGACACTTGTGCGAACACCGTTCTTGCTAGTCGCCCACAGCGCAGTTTCTGCCCCACCTGGGTCAAGTGGAGCGTCGTCATACTGCCAATATGGATTATTAGGTATATTTTGCCAAGCCATATTTGCTATCTAATCTTCAATAATGAATCCTAGATTTGTGTCCTTTAACTCGATATTTTGGGGCAGGTCGGATTGAAAGTCTCCGTACACTTCATCTTCAACGCCGACTGCGGGATTAATCCATCCCTTTACTTTCTTACCGAGTGGTTTACCATTAACGTCATCTTTGATGCCAATGTTGACATACACATCGCCGTTAAGTATTACTTTGCCTTGCAGCTTGGAGTTCTCGCTCCATTTCACCTTTGATACATTAGTAGTAATATATACAATGTCATCTTTTGGAATCTTCTTAAAGATTTCGTTAACGATAGTATCGTTGAATCTGCTTACGTCCTTTTTCCATGCTTTATCAAATTCCTCACGAGTGCTCATCTTCTTGTTATTCTTCATGAATTCAGAAGCAGCTTTACTGATAGAAGGAGCAAGAGCTCCTGTTGATCTAAACAGTTTTTCTTGAAGAGAACCTTCGGTGAGTATATTTAGTGATGTGTTAATAAGATCTTTCATATTGTTATTTATATTAATTTGAAGTTTGATTTTAGTTTATTTCCATTTAGGACCGAAATATCTTACTGCATAATACATCATTCGTGCTTTAGTTATTCCAACTCCACATGCCCGCATTGCTTCATAGAAAATATCAGCTGCTTCTCTAGAGGTATATAAACACTTATCGCTATGACCTTGTACACATAGAATATCGTGTACGACCGCTGCAGGTAGATATGTGTCAAATGGTGGAAAGGCTGACCAGAATACCTTAGGCACACTCGCTCCATCACTCTCAAACCCCTTAGGAACAGTGATAGAATCACCTGACTTTGTATAGAATACCAAATCTTCTAATAGCGTAACTGTACGAATGAATTTGTTACCATTAAAATAACCTGAAACTGTCGCTTCTAGATCTGTCTTGAAATACGCTTTCATCTATGAACTCCTAACGTTTCCAATAGAATATTTTGATTCTAACTGCCACTCACGTTTGTCGCGATGAGAAATGATCTTGATATGTCGAAGAGTTGTCTTTTCTTCAGCCTTGCTCAGATCGACAATAGTCAGAAGTCCCCAATCAGATAATAGAGTAGTGATTGAATTGCGGCGAGCTACATCGTCTAGAGTAAAGTTTGAAGGCTTTCCATCTAACATGAATAACTCCTTAAAGTGAACAATGAAATACCTTCCTTGTTTATGAAGTATATGACAACTCTGATATAGTGTGTTGTGCTCTTTCTTCGAAGAGATACCGATTCGCGTCAGTGTTTCTTTAATTTTAAGGAAGTCATCAGGCTCGTCGAGAGATATCTCTAACATGTCGGCCGGAGTCCAGGAAACCAGTTCTTGTTCAATCATAGTTGCAATATTATAAGTTACATCGTAAAGATAGTATTTATAACATTACAGATTTTGACTCTACATTCCTCCTTTATCTAAAGAGCTTCTTAGTTTCTTTAATGCAGTTGGAGTAAACAAACTATAGACCTGTTCAGCTTTCTCATAAGAATAGTTATACGCTTCTTGAATTAGTTTAATGTCAGCAGGATCTTTTGCTTTCTTTGCCCATTTTGTAAAGCGTTTGCGAGGGCGGATGGTAGTCCTTAGAAAATCGTATTGCATTTTCGCAGGAAGACTATGCCGCATATTCATTTCATTCGCGAATAGAATAGTATCATTGAACTGCGACAGCCCACGGTTTACAATAAATGGCACATACTGCTTACATGGAGAATCGACACTTAACGCAACTTCGCTATCATCAGCTTTACAATCCTTTAGAAGGCTTGGGCTAGAAGTGTTGATACTCTTTAGAAAGTCAAATGGTGTTAGTTTGTCGGCCATAGTTTTTCAAAGTAATAGTGAACGAATGTCATAACAAACGAAATAAAAATACCGAACGCTGTAACGTGCCAATCACCAAACCAAATTCTACCCATAAGCGAGCATAGTACAATCGACAATATGCGCCAAGCAATTATTTTTGTTGTTATTTCCATGTTGATGATGCCATGATTTCAGTTAAGCATGCAACGATATTCAATTCTCTGTCACTTACAAATGCTGCCTTATATTGATAGTCTGCAAGAATGATGATGATGCTTGGGATCGATTGACCTTCAGCATAGTCATATAACGAGTCATAGATCTTTCTAAATATGACAGCTGAATCAACATCCGAATTATTCGTAACCCAATTTCGCATACTCTTAAAGTCTTTAGTCTTTAGGTGGGCAATAAGTTGAGCAACGCTTTGATCAGACATATCAACTAGAATATCTGGAGTGATCTCTCCTGCAGCCGAGTATCGTTGGCACTCATTCAATACACGTCTCCAATCTGGAGCATAGCGCATAATAAGTTCAGCAATTACTTTATCGTTATACGTAATGCCTTCAGTCTTTAGAATATCTTGAAGTCGTTTCATAAACAGCGCAGCGAGACCAGCTAACTGTTTCTTATTCGTGTTGAATTCAATTACAGAACAACGAGAATGAAGTGGTTCGATAATACGATTCTTGAAATTACACGTAAGAATGAATCTGCAATTCGAACTAAACTCCTCGATAAAACCACGAAGTGCTGGTTGTGTTGACTGCGCGTTAAGATAATCAGCTTCGTCAAGAATAACTACTTTGTACTTTCCACCATGTAAAGACACGGACGAAGCAAACTGTTTGATCTTAGAACGAAGAACATCGATTCCACTTTCCTCAGATGAATTGATAAGTAAGTATTCGAGATCCAATTCATGACATAGCGCACGTGCGACAGTTGTCTTACCTAACCCTGCAGTTCCTGACAATAACATATTATGCAGTTCGCCATGCTTTACAATATCAGTGAATGTTGCCTTTAACGATGCTGGAAGAATACATTCGTCAATTGTTTTTGGGCGGTGGCGCTCGACCCAGAGAAATTCGTTTTCATTTTTATTCATAATATATTATACCAAATGTATGTAAGTAAGTAAACCCTTTTGTACTACGCTAAAAGATCCCTCTGTAATTAAGACAGAGGGATCTTGCATTAATAACCTATAGCGTATTATGCTTCAGCCTCATCAGAGTCAGCTGGTGCTTCTTCTTCAGCCGCTTCTTCTGGTTTATGGAATTCAAGGAATGCGGATACACGATCTCGAAGTTGACCTACCGACGACAATTCTTCGCCGCGAAATCCTCCGCGAGTTGTGCATACATCAATTACTTGAAGCATAGCTGCAAAATCAGCTAGACTGATTGCTGGTTCATTTTGTGTTTCTGGGAGAACTTGCTCCTCTGTGGTTGTTTCTTCACTCATATATGATATTATTATTTGGTTGTGGATGTCTTTTCGAGAGCGATCCAATATTTCACTGAAGTGTTATTTATACACTCCCAGTTCGAAATTAGTTTAGAACTTACTGCTACTTTATAATCGCCTGGAATAAGCTTAAGGTTGGCAATAAGGAATTGATAATCGTATGCATCATCAGAACTAGCGCTACACACTTTATGCGAATAGACATTAGCTGATGAGTTGTTAGGATCCTTCACTTGTAGGTATACCGCATCATCTCCATGCTCAGTCGTGATTGATACCACTGGGTGATTCAAAGCACTACCTGCTCGGCGGATTTGAGCGATGTCGTCTGCGGTGAGATTGACTTCGACATCTGTTGGTGGCATATTCACTTCCTTTTCTGGAGAAGTCAAAATGCTAGTATCAGCATATCGATATGTAAGTGTCGCAGTATTCGATTTAATGCTAACAGCACTATCTCCGAATTCGAATTCTGGATCTTCAATCAACGAGAGTGCTGAGAGGAATTCATTCAAATCATAGATGCCAACCTTCTTCGGAAAGGTTTCTGAAACATTCACTGCAGCCATGATGTTGTTGGCGTCAGCGATTGTTGATAGCTTGCTACCTTCGCAGATAACAAGATTCGGGTTAATTGCTGAAAAGTTCTTCAGCACCTCTAACGTTTCTTTACTAATTTTCATAATATCTATTATATCTTATTTTTGGTGTTTTGTAAATAACTAAATTCAAGAATGAACATCATACAACAAATAGCATGTGCTGAGTGATGAATGCCTGTCTCATCGTCGTGTGTTTCTCCTCTTTGAATAGCCCACATGTGTCGTTGAGCTGCAGCAAAATACCGTTCATTGAGATTATCGAGTTCGAGCCAATTGTTTCTATCGTACTTTTGTGCTCCATAGGTTAGTACATTCGCGACATCGTCAAGCGCGTGTGGAGGTATTAGACTATAGTCTGGTTTGTTGTTGTCGTATTTGATTCCCTTATTCATATTTTTAAAGTGTTGCCTATCTCTCCAACCACGAAGAGATAGGACTTTGTTCGTTATGACATGCGGTCTCCACCGCAAATTGTTAAAATGGTGCGTCTTCTGGTATAATTTCGCCCTCGATCACGATCTCTCCGTCTTCAGTGAGTTGGCTCTCGTCAATCTTGGTATAGAGATCTAAGAACGCTGTTCGCGTTTCGTCGTCGAAGCGGCTGATGCACTTGTTGATCGACTTCATACGATCCTCAAAGATTGAGTAGCATTTTGAGATATGGCATAAACGGCGGGTGGAAATTACTTCATCGACACCATCAGCCTCAAACGTTTTGCGAATTACATTCGACCACGCGATTAGCTTATCAGTGAATTCCTCGTCTTCGACACCGAATTTGGACATGTGAGCTGAAACAATCTTCTTCTCAATTGTTGGCTGAGGGAATGGCTGATCAACTACACACACGAATCGTTCGAGGAATGCATCATCGATAATAGATGCTGCAGTGAATCGACCATCGTCTGATCCACGACCTTTAGTATTCGCGGTTGCAATGACGTTGAATCCATCAGCAGGTCGAACCACTTCTCCAGTTTTCTTAAGGAGAATTGGATTGCCTTCGAGCACACCTTGAAGACACATGATCTTGTTGGTGGAACGATCGATCTCGTCAATCAAGAGGATGCAACCTCGTTCCATTGCCTTTACGACTGGACCTTTTTGGAAAACGGTTTCTCCATCAATAAGACGGAAGCCACCAATTAGGTCGTCCTCATCAGTTTCTGGAGAGATTTGAACTCGTACGAATTCGCGTTTGGCTTTCGCACAGGCTTGTTCAACCATCATGGTTTTGCCGTTGCCTGAGAGGCCAGAAATATATGTTGGAAAGAACATGCCAGACTTGATAATCTTCATGATGTCGTTATACTCTCCCCACTTGATGTATGTAGGATCTACTGTAGGTACATACACCTCGTCACTTGAGACAGATGATACGCCGCGTAGAGCTACTTTGTTCTCAATGATGCTGCTCGCGATTGGAGCTTGGATTGGAGCTTGGATTGGAACAGCGTCAACTGAGTATATACCGCGTTTTACACGATGGAGCGTATTTAGTGCTTTAAAAATATCCCTGTCTTCCATGCCAGCATTTTGGCCGATGGTGAGGATTTCTTGGCGAGTAAAAGAGGTCTTACCGGTCCCCTTGAGCGTTTCTGTGAGTTTTTCTTTTGTCATAATCTTTAGTGGTTGGTTATAGATCTATTATACCATATTTGAGGTATATTGTAAATGGTTTTATGTTCTTGGCTATCAGTAACTTGTGTAATTTGATATAAAGGCTGCTCGAAAATTGAGAAATTAGGCAATTGTTTCAGCAAACTTTGTCATGATAATGCGGTTTTGGCGATTCTTGATATTGTGTTTCGCGAATTCACGAGCTAACTTGGATTGTTCACCGCGGTTGTCAGATAGAGATTTGTCAGTATTTGGCTTATAGGCGAACTCCTCATCTTTGATCTTGATATCTGAATTGAGAAGGAAGTACGAATCATAGCCAAAGCAGTTGAGTGCATTGAAGAAGCCATCCTTACCATATTGCTTTATCCACTTTTTGGTGGTTTCGCTGTAGTGCAGTGCTTTTGCAGATGAGAATGCCATAGCTCGAAGGTGATTTACAGCTGTTGCTTTACGTGAGGGTAAGTACCATCCAATAGTTGTTGCTCCAGTGATATCACCTAACATCTTGGTGAATACTGGTGTTTGTCCATTTCGTGGAAGACTATATTGCTTTCCTCCAACAATTGTTGTAAATGATGGTGCGCAATAACGAACATTAGCAGGGAAGCACGAGTGCGATTCACCATCAGTGAGGAAAATCACATTTGTCTTTTGGACACCGTGCTTTTTGTTGAACTTCTTTACCACGTGATGTGCTGCTATAAGTGCAGCGTCTAATGGTGTACCGCCGAGGTGCTCGAACGGTGATAGACCATGTTGAGAGAATGAGCCGACATTTGAGAAGGAGATCTGATTGACTACTTGATCAAACGCTATTTTGTATTCGGCTTTTGACATATCGCTTGAGAACAAGTTAGCGAGAACTAGATTCTTCATATCAAATTCATATTCAGACTGTCCTATATCCTTGTTGTCAAGAGAGTAGTTAGAAGTGAATGAATAGACTTCGAATGGAATACCAACCTTCTTGCAAAAGTGTACCAAATTGAGTGTATGCTCAAGGACGTCTCTGAGTACGTGACTCATTGAGCCAGAGTAGTCAATAAAGAAGATCATTCCGTGGCTTTTAGCATCTGCCAACTTCATCGTTGTTTGGAAGATTTGATCATCGTACTTGTACTTATGCAAGTTGTTGACATCCAAAGATCCACGACGAGATTCTTGTGCTCTTGAGTATTGGTATGAAGCCTTACGACGTTCGAACTCGCGGACGAGAACTCCAACTTTCTTATTAAGATTCTTCTTAAATTCGATTGAGCGAGTCGCGACCAATTCTAAATATTCTTGATCATACGATTCAGGATCTCCGCTTGTGTCTGATCGTTGTGAAAGCACCGACTTATATGGGATGATGTGCTTTTCGACAGTGGTCTTTGTAGGCCATAGACAAATTGCTGGAGTACGATTGCGACCGTACATATCAGTTTCTTGTTCTTCAATCGCATTTTCATCAAAAGACTTCATAGTCTCAGATTGATTAGTGAGATCGATATCCTCACCGTTTGAGTCAGATTTCTCAGATGCACCTTCACTTGCTGATGGTGCTGCTGAATCAGGTTCTTGATTAGACTGTACTGTTTCAGTTTCTTCAGTAGAGCCATCGTCTTCTAATGCATCGATAACATCTTGAGTAAAAGATTCTTCACCGTCGTCTTCAACATTATCAGCACCAAAGTCGTCTGAGGACTCGTTTGGTGACTCGTCCATTGGAGCGTCTTCAGTAGTTTCGTCGCTATCACCTTTAGATTGTTCTTCTTCAGTTGATTGCTCGTCCTCGTCTTGAGGCTGTTCCTCTTTCTTCTGATCATTCATAAACTTCTTCACTTCGTGATAGAGCTTAACAACATCGTCAAAGGTTTCGGCTTGAAGGCAGCGATTAAAAATGTCTTCCTCAATAGCGTTAAGAGGAACATCAACAAATGGTCCGACTTTAGCACGAAGATTTAAGCGATCTAAGAATGATAGTGCTGCAATATCCTTATCAGCTGTGCCAAAGAAGTCAGCTTCAACGAGTTGCTTATATGCACCGTTGAAAATACGAGGCATACCAGCATACTTCATCTTGATTAGACGCTCGATACGAATGTCTTCGATGATGTTTAGAATATCGAAATTGCCACGACCTTCTTCCTCGATGAACTTTTCAAATTCTGCGTGGTCTGTATAAAGAGCATGTGAGACTTCGTGGCCTACAAGCATGTCATACACAACCTTACCTTTGTCTTTCCAAACTGGAAGGCCAAGCACACGATTCTTAACGTCGAAGTATGCGGTTGATAAGGACTTGCTGTGAGTGACAGTAATGTTCTCAGTAGCCAATAGCTTGGCCAAGGAGGACTGGTTCTGAAGGTCGAGTATTTTTTCCATAACTTATTTGATTCTAGATCTATTATACTATATTTGAGCACATATGTACACAAATCTATATACCTGAATATCAATCACTTATGCACTTTGACCTGTAGACCGTGCAAAAATTGTAAAATTAGGGCAAATCTAGAGCCCTTGACGCCTGGAGAATGATAGAATCAAAGGTACCATACCTTATATTGAAGCCATATTCGGCTTTAAACGCTGGCGCAAGGGTTTTCTTGAAATAGGATTCGAAGATCTGGCTATCTAACTGCTGTGGATCATCTTGCGCGCGCGTGCTCGCGAGCGCGATTATATTATTAGCAACATCTTTTTTGTAGTTATCCATCTTTCTTGACTTGGCTGAAGTTGTTTACCTTCTCGAATTCGATCTTACGAGGGAACTTTCCATCGAGAACATCCTTCTTGTGAGATATGATAAAGACATTTGAGTCTTTCTTAAGGCTATATAGAATCTTAAGGAGGTTGTCTACTCCATCGACATCGAGAGACGAGTCGAATGTTTCATCAAGAATCAAGAGATTCGTGTTAGTAGAATTCTTTAGTTTAGCGATATGTCGCCATGCAAAGAGTAATGCCAAATCGATTCGCGACTTTTCACCTTCTGAGAAAGAAGCATAACTAAACTCATCACGGTGGCGAGATCTAATCGTTTCGTTAAATGACTCATCTAAATCAAACTTTACGAAGAAGTCAAGAATGTTGAGATACTTATTGATTAGATTATTCATTATCGGAAGATACTGACGAATGATCTTAGTCTTAATTCCAGTATCTTTTAACAGTTCACCAATAGCATCGTAATATGAACGAGTCTCGAGATGTTTAGACTTACTATCAAGTGTATCGCTATAGTGTGTCTTTCGAGTATCAAGTTCAAGAGCAGCTGCAGCAGTATCAGTAAGCTCGTCTGTTATATCGTTCTCCTTTTGAAGATCGGTGATTTGTGCTTGTAGATTGCCTATGAGCCTTTGATTCGAACTAATATCAGATTGTATGCTTTGAACTTCAGAATGATTAGCTCGAATAACACTAAGCTTTTCTGAGGCATCTGCGATATTGATATCTAATTCCTTTAGACCATCACTTAACGCTTTTGCTGTAACTGAAGCTTCGTCATGTTTATTCGCCTTTAATTCTAAAGAGATATCCTGCTCACATGTTGGGCATGAGTTATTTGTTTCATAAAATCTTGCGTGCTTTACAACATCGCTAATCTTTGAATTGATTTGGATCTTATACTCTGTCAGCTTATCTAGTTTAGATTGAGCCTTCTCTAGTTTAGATATCAGTGGACGAAGTTGTTCTGTATAACTATCATTCAACGATGCATTACGTTTTTCAAGTAGTTCGATCTCCGACTGGAGAGAATCGATCTTCTTCGACGCCTTTGTTGAACGTTGGATATCAATATTCTGAAGATCACTAATATGTTTAGATTGTAATGTGATCTGTTCTTTAATGATATTCAATTGATTATCAGTATCGAGAAGATCACTCTTTAGTTTAGAGAAACGCTCTTTAGTGAGCATATTCATTTTTGTAAAGATGCCAATGTCTAATAGATCTTCGATCACACTACGACGTTGATACGATGGAAGCTGCATAAAGGGAATGAAGTTTCCCGATCCTAATACAACTACTTGGTGAAACGATCGATGGTTCAGTTTGAGAATGTTCATCTCTAGCACCTTCTGATAATCACGTGAGTGAGACTCTTGATTGAGCATCACATCGTTATGATAGATCTCAAAGATGTTTGGCTTCATACCACGAATTACACGATACCTGTTTGAACCAAGAGAGAACTTAACTTCTACTAGCAACTGCTTATTATTAATGCTGTTGACTAACTGCGGCCGATTAATGTTTCGGTGTGGTTTTCCAAACAAAGCATACGAGATAGCATCAAGCATTGTAGATTTGCCAGCACCATTTGCACCTACTACTAGAGTGGCACTATCCTTATTCAACTCAATGACTGTTGGCTTATCGCCAGTTGATAGGAAGTTTTTATATGATATAGATTCAAAGAGTAACATTATATAGATTCAAGCTGTTGTGCTTCGACGAATAATTCTTGTAGCATGGTTTTTAGTTTATCAGAGTCGAGATCTGTTTCTATAGAGTCAACATAGGTATTAAGCAATGTCGGTGTATCGGTTGTTGATATATCGTCATCATTAACATTTTCACCAGTGTATTCTTCGAATGTTTCAACGATTTTTACTTCGAAGGGTTCATACGATTGAAGGCGATCAATAAACTTGTCAAACTCATATAGGTCTTTTTTAGATACTACTACAACTTTAACATAAGATCCTCTAATCTCATCACGCGTAATAGCCTCTGTCTCTGTACCATTATATCTTATTCTGCGAAAAAGTAAATACTTATTTCTCACTGGAGTCAACTCACGTGTATCAGTGTCTAATACGTGGAAGTACTTAGGATCACCAGCATCAGACCACGTCAATTCCATCTGTGTGCCAAGGTAGTGTATGTTGCCTTGTGTCGATTTGGTATGATAGTGACCAGATAGAACCATCTCATAGCGAGAAAACAAACTTGAGTTTAAACCATGAGATGCTACTGGCAATCCTTTGCCCATTATAAATCCCTGTAGTTCTAAGTGCGAAAGAATGACAGGCGATTTTGAAGTCGCGATGAACTTTGTACATTCGTCATAATTATCTTGTGTCATCCATGGGAGGAATCCTATACTCAGTCCATCAAAGTCTTTATCAATTGGATTCATGTGGATGTGCACACGATCAGAATACTGACCAAGAACTTGTTCTAACGAATTGAGTTCATTGGTGTTCTTATAGTATACGTCATGATTGCCGGGAACAATATCCATCGTCATGTCATACTCATAGAGTTTTGAAATGAAGGCATCGAATGAATGCTGCATGACTTTATAGTTGACGAACTTTCTATGATCAAAGTAGTCGCCACAGTGCAGCACATGTTTGATATCATGTTCTAGACAATATGGAAAGAATACTTCAGAAAAGAACTTACTTGAATAATCCAAGAAGATCTGTGAACCGTTCTTTACACCAAAATGCGTATCATTTAAGATTGCTAACTTACTCATAATATAAAATGCCTCTAAAAGAAGAGTTCAATTCCACCTGTATTATCCTTTGTCTTTCGTTCTTTCTTTTTCAGCTCTTTGCCGAAATCCTTAATAGCGTTATCTTTCTCTCTAATTCGCATAGACTTGTTTCTAATAGCATCAACAATGTTGTCTGAACTAGCAGCACTGCCATGAGAACCAAAGTCAGCAAATGCATCTGCACCAGCATAAGTGATATAACGCTCTTTGATGTCTTGCTGCTTTTTCTCCTTTGCGATACGACGAAGGAAAGCAAAGTACGTGATTTGAGTGAAGTAAGCAAAAGCATTTGGCAATCCAGTACGAGTTGCCTTTTCAACATCGTAATTCATAATAGCCTTCACACAATTCGCTGCTGCATCCATCACCATCTCTTCACGATATGTATAACCGATGAAGTTTGGTTTATGAGATAGACCATTACATATCTTTAAGAAACATTCACCAATATAGTTTGTTATCGTTGGTTCCTTAGAACCAGCTTCACGGGCTTCGTTAACACTACATACATAATCAACTACAGCTTGTGAGAATTCTTTATTGTTTACGTAATGCTCTTTGGCACGGCGTACTCTCTTCGTCTTAGGATTCATTTTCATAATATATATTATACCATATAATCGCTGATAAGTAAATACTTAATGTTATATCAGTAAGTACAGCATTTAAGGGTTTACAACTCTGCCAATTGTTGTTATAATTGGATTTATCAAAAACAAACAACCACAGAGATGTCTATTAATTATAATCTAATCTATTTGGTTTCTCTAATTTCTTAAAGAATTTATCCAATGAATCTAGATTATCAACTTGATCATTATCATTATCATCTTCTTTGTTATACATCGCTTTCAATATATTATCATACGTAATATACTTATAATAGTATTCTGATATTAACTTGGTAGTTTCACTTCTAGCTATAATGTTGTTAGCGTTCAACTCAATACACGTATCATCATCACCTATTACCCATGGGATTAACTTGCAACCTTCTGGACTTCTGATCAGTTCTAAAGGATTGGAAACGTAGATCACTGAGTTCTCTTCACTTATGTCAACCTCTTCGGCAATCAGATAAGTGCCATCGACCAGTCTGTAGGTAATTAGGAATTCATCATCATCGTAGTTCATCATATCATAGGTACCTCGTGTATAGTGTATTTGAATCGCTCTTTAGCATATATTCTAATTCTATTTATAGCATGGTTATGTGTATAGTTTTTATGCTTCTTCCAACACATATCATCTGCTAAATCATAGACAATAGTAGGTTGTCCGCTATCAGACTTTCTTAACCCTCTTCCAATTGACTGAAGAACTCTAATTTGAGATTTAGTAGGAGCAGCGAATATGATATTATGAAGATTCTTAATATTGATACCAGTACTGAATGTACCCATTGACGCTACGATGATAGCGCCATTCTCCTTTTCTGTCAGCTCTCTGATTCGTTCTCGTTCCTCGGCATTCACAGCACCTGACACAAAGAAGACATTTCCTTTAGTGGACTTATCCTTTATCATGTTGTATAGAATCTTACCATGCTTATTAACCAAATTGTACAAGACAAGTGTATTACCGCTTTGGTCGAGAGCAAGATTAGTAATGAACTTATTACGATTTTCGTAACCTACAATACAATCAATCTCTTCATGATAGGTTGCTTTCGCCATTGCTTTCTTCATTGCGTCTGGATATTTCAGCACTAAGCACTGAATATCTAGATCTGCCAATGTGTCTTCGTCCATCAACTTCTTTGTGCTCGTTACTTTATATGTTGGACCAAAGCTTCCTTCAAGAACCAACTCATTTACTTTACCACCGTCAAGAGTACCAGTCGTTCCTATACGGACATACGCTTTACTTAAACGATCCATAATAGTAGTTAGACTCTTTGCTTTAAAGGTATGAGCTTCATCACCTACAATCATGCCATAAGCATCGAACCACGACAGAGGAAGTTTAATAGCACTCTGCCATGTAGTAATAACGATCGATGCGTTAATGTCAAACTTTTCCTTTCCTGAGTAGATCTTATGCACCTCTTCATCAACGTTATAATCAGGATCATTCGAGGAATAGTCAGCAAAGTCTTTTGTCATCTGCTCTACGAGCGAAGTAGTAGGAACCACGATCAGCACCTTTCGATCCATCTCTTTCGACAAAAAGTATCGAGCAAGCATATAGATCATAAGAGATTTGCCAGAACCTGTAGGAGAGAGTAGTATCGTTCTCTGAGATGTAGCAGCTTCTTTAAATGCGGCGATCTGATAATCACGAGCTTGAATAGCATTCTCTTTAGATGATAGAGATAGCTCATTAATGAAAGTGTCTAGTTCTTCGTTAGTCGAACTAAGTGTAGGTTTAATCGCTTCATCAAGGTTAATTTCATAATTGCGATCTGTAGCGAATTCAACAATCTTACCTAAGAGACCAAACGCCATTGTCTGAGATCTCCTACAAAAGAGTCGAATTTTTCCATCCCACATCTTATTGCGATAACTTGGAATGAACTTATAGCCTTCAGCGAAGAACGTAAAATACTCGCCTAACTCCATCAATACGCCACTGTCATCGCTGGATATGTGTATTTTAGCCTCGTTAACTTTACGGATATTGAGCATGTTCTAAATATTATTAAGTTACGCTCCAGATGTAAACTTTTTAAACTCTAAGATATTCTTAATGTTAGTGTGTCTCCATCTCAAGTTGTTCATAATCTCTTCGAGAACTTCTACCATCATTTTCTGATAATCGATTTTACCTGCTACTCGAATGATATCTTCATCAGAGTTGTAATACATATCCATATCAGATTTGAGTGGTTTAGTCATGCCATTGAATGGATCATATTGCCAACCAAGCTTATCCATTTCTTCTTTAGTCATCTTACCACTAAAGTACAACCACTTATTCTTACGAAGCTTATTCATCTCCGTTTCATTTCTCTTTAGTTGCAGCTTAGCAAGTGTAAAGAGCTCTAAGTATTTTGAGTGAAGCTTAGCTGACTTCGTTGTTTCTTCGTCAAGGTTAAGATCATCAATCTTAACATCTTCACTCCACATTTTTAAAATTTCATCAAGTATCATAATATAAAAGTATTTATACTACTTAAGTATCTCGAAATAGTCATACCTGAACGATATAGAACTCTGAAGATATTCAATGTCTGTCGCCTGAGTAGTGAATTCGACACCTCCAAGAGAAACTGGAATTGCTCGTACAAACCTAATTTGTCGATTAATATTGTTATGACTCGTGAGAATGCTCAATATAATATCATTGGTGACTTGTCTATCGCTCTCAGCCGTTTCCTTTATCCAATTGAAGACCTCAACATAGTTTTTCATATCTTCATCAACCGAGAATGTTACTTCGAGAGAATCATAATTGACCTGATCGCCGCTTACAAATCCTTGCTGATTTCGAAAACTAGAATCTACTTCACTTAATGACATACTCGGAAGAGAAACTGTTGTAATGAAGTACTCTAGGTTATCGAATTTGGGTGATTCGATCGATAGCTTAAATCCTGTCGGAGATAAGAAGTTAAAATTATCTGTTAGGCTCATGTATATATTTATACAAAAAAAGTGGAGACCCCGAAGGATCTCCACTTAAGATTTAAACTAGATCAATTATGCAGCAGGCGCTTCGCCAACATTGATGTCGGTTACCAAGAACCTACGGAAGTAAGAATTACCACCAGCATCGCCGATACCAGGTGCGACACTGACGAATGGATTTTGTTGCATACCGTAACGAGTCTTGAAAGCGACCTTCGGTTGGAAAGTTGCTTCATCAACTGCACGAACCATAGTGAGTGGTACGTATGGGCAGTAGAAGAGACCAGCATCGTATGCATTAGTTCCACGATAGCCAACTGTTACATAATCAGGACCTGCATATGGGTCGATGTAAACCTTAGTGCGACCATTAAGAACACCTGCGAAAGTGTTACCGGTGTCATCAACTTGAAGGTTAGTTGCAAGAGCTGGAGCGTAATCCAAAACGCCCGCAGCTGCAAGAGCAGAAGCAACGTTAGAAGAGCAGATAATGAAGTTACCCTTACCACGACGAGTAGTAAGTGCAATCTTGTTAGCTTCAACTTCGATTTGGAACATCAAGCTCTTGAACTTCTCAACAGCCCAACGGCCATCAGCGTCAGCGCTAAGGCTGAATGTACCAGCGTCTGTAGCTCCGGCAGCACCAGTAACAGCGATACTGTTGATCGAGTTGATAACTTCGCGATTGATTTCAGCAAGGATTTCAGTCGAGAGGATGTTAGCAAGCTCAGATTCAGCATCCAAGTTATGAATAGCCTTCAGGTCTTGTGCAAGCTCCATTGTGTATTCAGCCTTAAGACCACGTGTCTTAGCTTCAACAACAGCTTTTTCGATTGTGAAACCCATGTCACCGAAAAGATTACCATCAGTTCCAAGTGATTCACCATTAGTTGTGAGCATGCCTTCGCCTGCTGGATGTGTACCAGTACCGGAGAAAGCTGTATTAGGCTCGTCGAGACCAAGAGCTTCAGGCTGAGTAGCGTCAACGAATTCGACACCATCAACAACTGGACCGAGTTTTCCACCAGTAGGATTGTAACGGCTCTTCATCGCGAAGATGAGACCAGTTGGACCGGACATCGGCTGAACACCTGCTACATCATAAGCGATGAGATTAGGCATTGCACGACGTACAAGGGAGATAAGAACTGGATCGAAGTTAGAAACTGAACCAGTTGCTTGATTATTTTCGTTAAGGCTACCATACTGAGCACGCTCTTGTTTAAGAGCTACTTCAGTGTTTTCGAGGAGCTTAGCGGTAACAGCCTTTTTGTAGCTGTCTGTGATAGGAGCGGCGTCAGCGTGTTCTAGTACTGGTGCCCACTTTTTGATATCTTGTTCTGCATTAAACATATTATTTGTTTTCTATTTGTTGGTTTTTGGTGGTATGAATCACCGTTAATTTACTTGATTTGACTTGTGATTGCTGAGAGGTATGACTTCATGTCTGATGTCAATTCTTCTTGAGAATCAACTTCACCTTCAACAATGATTTCTGACTTTGAATTATTTTCTTCAAGGACGATTTCTTCTGACTTAGAATTAGAAGCGAACATCGAAGATTTAATTGTTGCAACCTTCTCAGCAAAAACTGATTCAGATACAAATTCAACTTCTTCGGTGAGTGCTTCAAGCTTTGCTACTTGAGTAGCTGCAAGATCAGCAGATTGTTCAGAAAGAATGCTCTTACGAGAAAGTTCTTCCACCCTTTTTTGAAGCTCTACAGTAGTGCTTTCAGATAGGGTAAGTGCATCTTTTACTTCTTGAACTTCTTCCGACATTTCGTCGAAGAGATCTACTTTGCATTCAGGAACTTCGATGTAATTCTCAACAAACAATTGCTTGAGAGAACCGATGAAACCTTCAGCAATATCTGTACGAAGCTTAGAGTCAACAGCGACTTGATTATCTTCTACCCACGACTCAACCACATAACTGAGGTAATCATCGATCTTGGTGATAAGACTTTCACGTACTTCTGTAACTTCTTCTACAAGGTCATTTGCATACTCTTCAGCAAGACGTTCCCTTTCGGCAACAACTTTTTGAGAGACAGCAGCTTCAAACAATGTTGATGCTTTAGCCTTGAAGTCTTCGGTTAGATTAGCTTCACTTTGGATAAGGATGGACAAATCTTCGTTTACTGCAGATTCTTCCATTTCTTCTTCTTCCTCTTCTTCTACTTCCTCTTCTTCAGATTCTTCCTTTTTAGATTCATTCGTAGGTTTCTGTGATACAATAACACTTTCTTCTACTTCTTCTTCTTCTTCCTCTTCGGAATATTCTTCGTCAGATTCTTCTTTCTTGGATTTGGCGCTTTCTTCCATTTCTTCCTCTTCTTCAGATTCGTCCTCTTCGGACTCTTCTTCATCAGATTCTGTTTTGGACTTCTTGCCTTCACCTAGGAGAATACCTTCGATTGTCTCAGAATAGCCTTGTTGTTCAGTAACTTCTTCGGCAGATGTATCCTGCACAAGCTCCTGATCTTCAAGCAAAGCTTCTTCTGTGATGTCTTCTATAATATCTTCGGACATAATTTGTAACTTTCTTTTATTAGATTAGAGATTGGAGAGGAAATCTTGCCAAATACGTTCTTGAGCCTCACTTAGACGCCCCGAAGATACTCTTTTGATTTCTGTCTCATAACTTTCAATTTGCTGAGGCTTCAGAAGACCATTGTCCCATATCCATTCTACACCTTCCATAATACCTTCAACGAAGGCAGATGGTGCAGAGGGATCTTGAACAATATCAATTGTATTAAGAATAAAATCATTCTTAACATATGACTTATTTTCTCTTCTCTCAACAGTACCCATACCACGACTTGAAACACCTAACTTACACCCGCCTTCGACGAGACCTTTCACGATTTTACCCATTGGCGTGTCTAGTATCAGTGCCTTTCCAACAACATCATTACCGTTCCAATTAAGTTCGGTGATGCGATGTGAAACTTTATCAAGGTTAATCTGTGGACCTTCAGGGTGATTTAACTCACCAACTGCTCGTCCAGTACTAACCTGCTCCTTTACATATTTGGCGCATGCCTCAGTTAATACGTTTTTAGGATAAATTCTATTATTGCGGTTTTCCTTTTCCGCTTGCATGAATACACCTTCGATATAGACTTTCTTTTCGCCCTTATCGTTTGCTTCTGTGATGTATTCGACTTGATCTAAATGCTCTGTAATTAATTTCATATTACGATCTTGATTGTTCGATTTGTTGACCTAATTGAAAGAGATGAAAATCAGCTGTTCCCTTTTTGTAGGTGTTCTTCTTCTTAGGATTATCTTCTCCGTCTTGATATACCTTATTGCGAACAAGAGCTTTAGTTAAAGTACCGCTGTCGTATATCTTACCAAGCAAATCATCGACATCGCTATCTGAGATTTTAGTTGCTCCACCTTTTAAAAAGTCTTTTGCACTAAGTGCTTCATCGAGTTCAACCGCTTCACTTACTCCTTGAGAATTAAATACTGTTGATGTAAGATTGACCTTACGGATATCGTACGCTTGTTGAATCTTTTCGCCCATAGCATTATGAAATGCTTGCTGTACGCCTTCTGCATTGTTAGTAACAAGTGCGTTAAAGAGTTTTTCTGTTTGTTCCATATAGTGTATATTTATAATAGTTTGCGCTTCGACAAGGGATATATTTTAAAAGCCGGATTCAGCTTCTCCTTCGTCTTCTTCTGGGGTTTCTTCTGCAATTTCAGCATCGATTCTTTCGATATCTTCATCAGATTGCTTAAGAATGTTATTACGAATCCATTTAGTAGAATAGTATTTGCCGACATTCTCACCCAATAGGTCGAGCATCTCGATTCTAGCTGTAAGAATTTCAGATTCTTTCAATTCAGCGAAGTAGTTATCTTCGATAAAGCTAACAGCCATATCGCTCGCGAGGTCTTCCCATTCATCTTTTCCAATAATTCCCTTCAAGATCAACTGAACCTTCAGCGCTTCAAGCAATATAGAAGAGAACTTCTTACGAATACGATCAACGAACTTCTGAAACTTTACTTCATCGCGAGTGATCTCAGAAGATCTACCAAGACTGAATGATGTTTCAGAATCTAATCGAGAAATTGGAACGTTGAGAGTCTTATATAACTTCCGTTGAAAGAAAACAATATCATCAATCTGTCCTAGGTTTTCTCCACCTGGAAGAGTAGTGATTTCAGTTCCTCTTCCGCCTTCACGGCGAGGTAACCAAAAATCTTCAAGCATCGACATGTGTCGACGATCATCTTTAATATCTCCTGTAGCTGCATCGTATACAAGCTTATTACGATACTTACTCATAATGCTTTGTACATATTCTTCAGCTTTACCCTTTGGCAAATTACCAACATCGATATAAAAGATACGTCTCTCAGGAGCACGAGCTACACGATACATGACCAACGAATCTTCCATCATTCGAAGTTGATTCACCGGCTTTAGAGCCTTATGTAGATAAGAAACTACTCGCTGTTGTGTTGCATCTAAAAGACCTGACGTTACATTAATGACTGCATCCTTCGCAATCTTTACTCCAGATATCTCTTTTCCACCAGCTTGAGATTGCGCATTCAATGTAGCTCCAGTGTGCGAATACTGTTCTGAGTAGATATAGTACTCATTTACAACCTTCTGTATAGTAGCATTCGTCTTAGTATCTGTTTCAGTCTGTATTTCCTTTACCTTCTTCATAAAGGTAGATTCAATAGGACGTATTTCTAAAATTCCTCTTTTTGGGCTATTTTCGTCGATGATGATATGAAAATATATTCTTCCATCGATATACCATTGCCGAAACATCTGTTCAGCATTCTTATTAAATTTATAAAGCGATAGTACGTTGTCGAATTCCTCGACAATCTTCTTTTTAATACTATCTGGTTGGTCGAGCTCGGTTAAATCGATCTCGCATGGGCTTCCGCTCGTTCTCGATGCAATCGCTGCATCAACAATATCGCTCACAGCTGAGTCACACTCAGGTTGCCGCGCTGCTTCTCTGTACTTAATGATCAAATCCTGATCATTGGCCGAAGCTGAACCATCTAAATCAACATATTGCCCATAATATCCACCAGCTGCAACTGTAGAAGAAACACCGTCTTCTTCAGGTTTCGGCGCAAAGGACTTAATGTCTTTCTCTGCATCTCTCTTTGATGAGAGTCTCTTTGTAATTTGATATCCAAATAATTCCATAATGTTATTTATACATTAAATCCCGCTCAGGGATTGGACCTGAGCGGGAAGTATGTAATGTCTATAAGACTTAGTTCGCTACCTTTGTCTGCCAATATTGAAAGGCAAACTCAACAGTGAACTCTTCGATCGCATTATTTGTGTCGTACGCGAGGTCAATTGCACTGATGTTTACTGGGAAAGCACCGCGGATATCATACTCCTTAGTTGTTTTTCCTTGACGATCAAGTTGTTGTACAATCAGGTCAGCTTGATAATTCCGAGGATTTTTCTCCCCAGAATTTTCTTTAACGTCGTTAATGATATTCATCCATCTTTCGAATGAATTTCTAACATCTTGCTTATCTTCATTGTATGCTGTAATAGTCCAGTTTTCGAAGGTACGGTCACCCGCAACTTTTAATACACGACCGCGAAAAGGCACGTCGATTGCTTCTACTACTGAACCGGGTAGTACAGCGCCCTTACATGTGAACGACAGTAGTTCGGTATTAAGACCGGCTCCTACTGGCGGATTGTTAATGATAACCTTAAAGAGATTGGCGCGTGCGCCGCCTCCGATAAGCTTAGCTTTGAAATCATCTACTGATAATGTTGCCATAATTTTTTTCCTTTATTTTAAGTTTTTAATGTTAATTATTTACCAACGATTTCAGAGAAATCAACTCCTGTGCGTGTAGCAATGAAGTTAAGTGTGATGAAGTTAATCGAACGAGCTGGTTTGATATAGATGTCAGCAACAAAACGGTTAGTGTCAATCACTTCACCTGTATTATTAGTTTCATCGCATACAACCAAGAAGTCAGTAATACCACGGCGACCTTTAACATCCCGAAGGAAAGGCTCTGTCATATTTCTGAACATCGCACGAGTGAATTCATCATTCAGTTCGAACAGTTGATATTTTGCTGCAGTTGCAATTGCTTTTTCGAGAACGATAAACAATCTACGTACATTGATACGATCGAACGCACTTGGCTTAGCCTGTACAGTCTTATCACCGAAGAGAACGATGCCGTTACCAGGGAAGTTTGCGATTGGATTAACACCCTTCTTATAAAGAGTATCACGTTGCGACTTATTTGGATTAAACCCAAGTTTAGTAACGCCTCTAAGACCACCACGATTCAATCCAGCTGGAGAGAACCAAGGTTCTGCAAGATCATCAGTCTTGGCACAGAGACCGGCCATATGACCAGAAGCTGGGATCCAAGAATAAGTATCAGCATACTTATTGTATACATACAACGCAGTTGAGTCGTATACAGCATAAGAACCATCAGTATCTCGTGTGAGGTTGTCGATTTGACCTGTAACGCCGTCAAGTCGATTTTGAGCGGTACCTTGTGTAGAAGCAGCTATTGTAGGAGATACAAATGCTACGCAATCTTTACGATCAACAGCAATCTCTTGAACTCTATTGCCAATTAGTAAAGTATCAGAAGTATCAGCCATCGAGAACAGAAGATTTACATCTACCGTTTCAACATCGCGGAAAAGCTCTAGACCATTTTGGACGTCAGACGCATCAAGAACTCCGTCCCAATCTGCACCATCTTGGAAGATGTATGTAGCAGGAGCAGAAGCTTGTGATGGACGAGCAACATAGAACCAATTTGATCTAGCATTAATAACATCTGCGAAGTAGTTATTTGTACCGTCGTCAAGTTTAGCACCAGGTGTTATACTCATGTCAGACCATGCTTCAACTTCCTCGTCGTCGAGTGTGATAACAATATGAATATTGCTGCCTAGAGGAGCTGAGTCGAATGAAGAGGCAGCTCCATCACCATTACCGAATGTGCTAGCATTAATAACAGTTACTTGTAATGAATTACCAACTTCTCCAGCATATCTAGCAAAAAACAGACCAGGAAGATCTGTTTCTAGTTCGAAGGCTTCAGCATTCGGAATGAACGTTGCTTCATTAGCAAAATCCTCAGCCTCATCGATGTTTAATAGTCCACCTTGATCGATATCGGTGCCATTGACACTAACAGTGATAGTTGGGATATCGTAATTTTGACCTTCCTCTACATTAATTTGACTAACAGAATAACTTATGGTGAAGCTACCAACTACGAAGCCACCGTCGTTTGTGGCTGTCAGCGTTGTGGCACCAAATGTAGACTCGGGAATGAAATTACCCAATGTGATACTATTACCATTCACTGTATCATAAGTAACAACAAATGGTTGGCTATCCACACTAGAAACTAGGTTGAGAACATCACCATTTGCAACTGCATTATTTGCAGTTATATCATCTACGTATGTCACATCGACTGTTAATTCATTAACAGTAAATGTTGTAACTGCATCTTCTAACAATATATTGCTAGGAGCTGTACCTGTGATAGTAAGCACATCGCTGAGCGCGTCAAAACTAAGGGTTTGACCGCTAATAGTAGCAGTATAAGAACCATCAGCCAAACCCGAATTCCCCGAGGCTAGTGCGATCGCAGATACTGTTTTATTAAAAGTTTGTGCTGCTGCGGCAAAAGCTGTTGCGGCGAAAGGACTATAGCTCGGCGTAAGCTCTGCCCCAGTACCAGTACCGTCATCGGCTTGAGACACTGCTAGTATAACCGCAGCACTTAGATCCTCGAATTCTTCTGGAGCCTCATCAAATGTGATTGACTGAATGCCTCCGGTTGGTGTCTCAAAAGATCCTGCATATGCATTTTTTAGTGCAGCATTACTTGCGCGGACTACTTTAAGAGCTGAACCATACTTTAAGAATGATGCAGCAGTTAAAAACGATTGTGTGTGAGCAGCGTCCGGTGTACCGAATATACCTGCAAGTTCTTTTTCAGAACTTACGAGATTAATTTCGTTTACTGGACCCCAGCGAAAATATCCGGAATATCCACCAATAGAGGTAGATACTGCAGGTATTACATTTGTCAAGTCGATTTCTTTTACTTCGACTCCTGGTGATACTTGAAAACCCATGTTGTTATTCCTTTCAGTTGTTTATAGTTGTATAATAAGAATCATAATAAGATGTATTTCAATTCGATTAGATTTCTATTTATAACATTGAATGTTTAGAGATTGTTCCATTCATTTACTGCGTTTATCATATCTTCATATACGAGTGTAGTATTCGTAGTAGGTCTATCATTGATTATACCGAATGGCATTACATCGTCTTCCATTTCTCTTACTCGATCTTGATATAGCATCGACTTTAAATCAGTATCACTCATGTCACCGAATGCATCAGAAGATACAAACCATGCAAACATAACCAAATTCATAACTAAGTCATCATGATTTCCAGTAGAAGCGGAATAACTTCCACCCTTTACTTCGAACGTTGATAGCTCACTAATAGTATCGGCATCTACGATATGAAGTTTATTCAATTCAACAATATCTTTTAGGTTCGAACACCCGATCCTCTTTACTCTCTTTGTCATCATTACGCCAATACCGTTTGACTTCACTGATGACGAAACAAACATGTTCTCGTATTCATAATCATAATACACATGATTGCATACAACTTGACCAGCATCGTTATTCTCAATTACGACCATCGCTTCATTATAGAGAGTAGCTACTTTAACAATTATATCAGGAAATAACATAGGAGACACTAGATTATTTCTATATGTGCATACCTGCGCGAAGCCAAGATCATCGATACGTATAACATTAAACGTTGAATAGTCTTGTCCTCTTCCCTTCGAAACGTCAACTGTCATTATATATCGAACACCTTCTTTAGGCTTCTCATAGTATGATACATCATTTCGAAATTCAACTGGTGTAGCAGCCTTCAAACTGAGAAGTGTATTAGAAGATACTAAAGTGTTTGATGTACCGTGAAAGGAGTTACCAAACTCTTGTTCAAATTGGCGTTCTGAAGTATTTGATATCGTTTGTCTTTTCCATTCTTCATCTCGACCAGGAACATCCCACCAATCTACGCGAAATGCTTTAAACTCATTTGTATTCTGTACAGCACCTTCATATAGACGATGAAAAACATTACCGACGCCGTTTGCGGTTGAAGTAATAATCACCTTTGTCTCTTTACCTGCAGAAACAACAGGGTATGTCGATGTGTAAAACTGTGCAGCATTCTCAACGAAAGCAAACTCGTCAAGGAAAAGAAGGTTCACTGATAGACCACGAATAGAACTACCAGAAGTCGCCGCTGCAACAATCTTAGTGTTATTTCCAAATGTGATATTCCCTTTATTAAGTGCCTTACATCCAGGTTGTAAAAAGAATGGGAGATTCTCAAGCGCTAGCGTGACACGTGATAGCATCTCTCTCGCTGTTGCACCTTTATTCGCAAGGATTGCAATTGTCTTTTCAGGATGAAAGACTGCATACCATAGAATGTAAATAACCGTGCTAATACTTTTACCAGACTGTCGACAAGCCAACACGATAGAGAATCGATTATCGTTAAAGTGTTTAAACATCTCATCCTGATATTCGTACGGCTTAAATGAAACTAAACCCTCATCTAATGATATGACCTTTACGTACTTCTCGGCGAAGTATGCAGCATCTTTCATGCACTTTACGTATTCAGCAACTTCTTCTTGAGTAAAGTTTTGCTGAACGCCATCTCGTTTGACAAGTGGATTTCCTAAATAACCTGCTTCTCCATTAACTATCGTCATTGTTCTTTAAGAATTTTTGCAATTCAGTAGTAGAACCAACGAAGATAGCATTATTTGTTGTGCCTCCTAAAGCATTTTGTTTCTGCTCTTCAGATTGTGTCAATTCTTTTCTCTTCTTTTGTAGAGTAATAAGTCGATCCATCATATCAGTAGTAGTCTTAAACATACCAGCTAAAACTTCGAATGCTCGAGGATGTTCTGTCTCACTTGCAAGTGCCATCATATTATCAATAGCTTCTTCAGATCTCTCAATTAATGATTTGATCTTCTCTCGTGAGTAAGCATAATCTTCTTCAGTATCAACAACGATCTCTGATTGTGCTACTTCAGTTTTGATCTTCTGCAATTCCTGAGGTATGTGCGTTTGTAATGCACTTAGTATATCTTCTTTTGACTTAATCATGATATAACGTATTACTACTATGGATTATCGTCAAACCCAAAACTGGTATTTGTCGTGAAATCGTCTTCAGTGTCATCTTCTGAACCAAGTTCGGTGGCTACTCTATCGATCGGAGAAGAGACTGATTCAGGCGTAGAGTTATTATAAAGGTCAGCTTCAACAAATCGGATAACTGGTTTTTCATAAACTCGACCAGTGAATCGAACCTTAACTGTAAAGTCGAGAGTGTAGATGAGTGTTCGACGAGTGACAAAATCACCTTCGTATGAATCTTCGAAGCTTGTGCCATTTAAAATGATAGGAACATCAACAGAATTACCTGGACCTTCCATATCCTTTATCGCAACAGTATATTCAGGAACGAATGTTGGAATTATTTGCTCGAAGATTTGAAGTGCATCATCTTGGTTTTTAGCTATGATATTAAGCTGGATTCCAATGTCGTATGGCACAGACTGTTTCAAGATTTTCTTTGTGCGTTGAGGACCATCTGGATGTGTACCACTACCCTCAAATCTCTTTACATTTAACTTGTTCAATGCGGTGGTTGTGTTCTTATCAATAGAAGTAATTTCAAAGCTCATTCGAGGTAGCTTAATCGCAATGCCCTTATCTGAAGCAGCCTCATTATCAGATTCGATGCGTGCAAGAAACTTCTTTATTGGACCATATGCTAGAGGCACTCGCGTTTCACCCATCCCTCTTCTAACAATCTTGATGTTATTGAAAATGGTTCCGAAAACCGCAACAGTTTTCTTTAAAGTCTGGTTGTAAAAATGTACGCCGTCTAACATATTAAGTTATATTAATTTCTCCAAATGGATTCATCTCAGAGAAGTCTATGAAATTGTTGCCGATAGTTTCGAAGTCGATGTTTTGTGATTTAGGATCGTTATCGTCCATCGTATTAAAGCTATCGATACCTGTAATAGCATAAGAAGCAGAAGACTCCGCACCTATAATATTTCCTGGAGTAGTTCCAACCGTTGTTGAAAAGAGCGTGTTACTTCCGTCAGAAGCTTCTTGACTAGAGATATTAATTCTTCCATCACCAATAGTCGATACTTCTCCGGTGACTGTAACTCCAGTTGTTGTATTTGTCTGAGTAACATCTTCGCCAATTTGATATGTTCCGGAACCAGCACCTAATAAGATCTCTGTCTGAGATGCGTATTGTGTTTCGAAAGAATCAACTGACTCAATACCAGTGTCGAGAGCTTCATTACCGTACTCAAACAATTCACAGGTGAGTTTAAATGTAGGCAATCCCTTTAACTGATAGAACGGTGATTCATCTTCGACAAATCGAATTTCGAATAGACCATTTACGAGAGGAAAGTATATTAGATCGCCTTCCTGCGGGCGCGCCTCAGGCACTGGCTGGAATCTACCGACGAGTTGTTCCCATCTACGAGTAGATAGAACTAATGTCATTTGATCGCGTATTTCTACACCAAACTTAGAAAGCAAATCTCCGTCACCTTCAAATCCATCAGTACTTTCAAGATACATTTCAATTTGAAATGCCTCACCAAATTTGCTTAAAGCGTCCTCATTAAAGATTGCATTTGTATTAACGATCGTCCGAGGAATATAGTACACATCGTGCCCATAAATCTTAAGAGCTTCTATAGTAATATCTTCGTAGAGTCTTGTTTCGGACGTAGTGCCGTGACTAAAATATGTATTTCTTGGCATATCATTCTAACCGACGAAGAAGTCGATCGGCGCCTCATATGTAAGTTGCATCGTTTCTTCAATCTTCTCGATATCAGCAACCGCATCGTCATAGATCTGACGACCGTTAAGTGTAACTCCACCTGGTAAAACCATCCCTTCGAATTTGATAAGATTAGCTCCCCACTGTCTTTTAATTAAAGCGATAAGATATTTTTTGAGAAGCATATCGTTGTAAATAGCAGTGTATGTTTCAGGATCAAGAACGTCATAACCTTCAACGATAATGTAAATACCTTCTGTCAAATCATCTCCTTCGATGTATAGTCTATTCTGATGGCGAGAGAAGGATGATCTCTGTGACATGCCATTGACCTTTAAGTCAATCATTGCCATATACTGCTTAGTCATTTCGTAATCAATCAAACCACCTGGGTTTCTCAGATTGTACATGTCATTAAAGTGCATCTGATAATCGACTGAAAACATTCCACTCTGTGAAGTCGATGTACCAATAGGAAAGATATTGTTTACAAATATCATTTGTTCGTCAACTGTAACATATCCATTAGTTACATCTTCAGCAGTAACCAAATGCTTACGATAGTTGCGAACGATCGAATCAGAATGATACTCTTGATAAAACTGCATAGCTTCATCTACGCGATCTTCAAGCTGATCTTCGTCAACATTGATCTCAATAACTGGCGCGCCGAGTGCTCTTAAAGCATAATCAATGAGTGTTTCTCTGGAATTTGGTTTAGCCATAACTCTATTTATACGCTGGTTACGCGAGGCGTAATATCAACTTGACCTTCTGTAACGCGAGTTACTATACTTGGACTATCACTAGTGAATACTTCTATATCATAGACATATCTTCCTGTTGCATATACTCGCTGAGGCATTCCAAGTAGCGAAGTTTGCTCAGCCGTTAAAGAAGCTATTAGTCTATTATTTTCAATATCAATTGTAATATCAAAACTTACCGAAGAGGATGATGTATAAGATTTGCGAATCTGACCTCTTGCACTGTAGTTAGTTAAATCTGTTATGCCTGATGTTGTATCATTGAGCTTTATCTCAAAAGAAAAGTCTGAACCTTGATCGATGAATAAATTTTTATAAGTTGCCATATTCTATATTATATTTAAAATTGATTTGCACTAAAGGTAAATCCTTTATCGACCAGTGCCAAGATGGCATCAGCGATTGTAATATCAGCGTAAGGGGCGTATAGGTTGGTGCTAACGCTTATAACACCACCAGTATTATCTGCTAAAATCTCAGATCCAGCTTTAGAATTTGTGGCAAAATCTTTGAATACATGATAAAACGCCGTGAGTATTTTTAATTTTACTGCACCGTCATCATCATCTGGTCCACCTATATCAGTATGTGAAATATCAAATTTTGTTATGCTTTCAGGCACACTCCAATCTTCTGCAATATCAGTAGGTCCGCCGTCGCTTTGATATGATATATCGAATTCTTTTAATGCAATACAATCTACTAGTGTTGGGATAGGAGTAGGTGCCAATAAATTATTATTTGCCTGAAAGGTTTCTAACTTAGACAATTTTTCAAATCCAATTATATCAGTTAGATTTATACTGTTAGCAATGAATACGGTTAAATCAATAAACTTAGTTAAGTCTACCTTTCCGCCGAGTTTATTGTCTGAAGCTGATCCCAATCTTAATTCAGTTACATTCTCCGGATTTGTTAGTGAAATGCTTTTCATAATATTAGTCAGTATATATAATTCCTGTAGTCCACTCGTTTTCGTGATCAATCTCTTCTAAAGTCAATCCTTCTTGTTCGATAAACTCTAATACATCTGCTTCAGTGTCAGCAACAAAGAGATGATGAGCTGTCATAGCATTAATATAACCTTGCATAATTTCTTCGTGTATCTTAGTCACATTATTGTATATAACACCATACTCACCTTCTTGTATAATGATATTATTAATTGATTCGTGGTGTAAAGTGTGTGACATATTATAATAGTATTGTATCGAATCCTTTGCTAAAAAGTGCTGTCTTTGCCTGTCCGACTGTTACATCGAAAGTAGGATCATTCAACGATGCGTTTAGGTCGATCAGTTCATTATCACCAATAGAGTTTCCATTACCATCCATTGAAATATAACCGTTCGTTATTGCAGGTTTATTATCGACAACATATGCTATATAAAATGCTAAGAGAGCACGAATAATATCGGCCTTTGGTATATTATTATTATTATGTATACGAAAATTCGCTAATCCGATATCACTAACAGATGGGTTTAATGGTGCATATACAACAAACGGGTCAGCTATTGAAGTAAAAGAGTTATTCTGACCGGAAAACTTTGTTAATCTTTGTCTACCAGTTCCAAATCGCAAACTTGGAATACTACCACTAAAATTGCAATTGTTAAGAGTAAGTCCATTCGCGTTGAGGTCGAAATCACTATTTAGAACTGTTCCCGAAAGATTCGAATTGCCAGCCACACTAAATTGTGCTAAGTTAGGTGGGAGTCTTCTCTCGTCATTGATCCCGCGTGGAATTTGACCAGTGATACCGCTATTTCCTAGTAGCAGTTGAATTAAAGTATCAGGTAAATTATCAGGAATTGCACCTAAACTCACTGTACTATCCTGTAAATACAATCGCTTTAAAACAGGATAATTGCTTGTATCTGGAAAAGAACTAAGAGCATTACCTTTTAATTCTATTTTATCAAGTGTAGTCTTTCCAGTGGGGTTAGTGTCTATAAAATTCTCAACGCCGTGGCCATTACAATAAAACTCAGTAAGATTATTATATTCAGTAATATCTATTGTGCCGCCTAAAGAGTCATTACCACTTGCACCAAAGTTGATTATGCTGACATCATCTTTAGGCGAAACTACCTCAATCGCTTTGATACCTGTATTAGCATTAATAGTATGATCAATGTTTGTTGAATCATTTGCTAAATTAATTTTCCCATCGCCCCAATTGATTGTCACACCATCACCAGAAATAGAAAGCGCTTCGAAATCTGTGAATGTTACATTAACAGTATTGAGAGGATGTACCCATAAACCAGTGTCGTAATAACGTTTCCATACTAGAGTATCTCCAGAATAAACGAAATCTGCAGGAGTGTCTCCACTTCCAACGTCAAGTGTTGTTTTTGATATCATAGTACGATACTATGGAGTAACGATATATAGCGTCCGCGGATCGGGCTGGATGAAATTATAAGTGCCTTGATCAATCTTGACAATATTATCGTAAGATGTGCTGGTCGGTTTAGTATCAAGAAAAGTATCTGTTTGAGCCTTAGTGTAAGTAGTCGACTTATCAGCCTTACCAGTAGTAGCATCATCTAAGTAAGTTCTAGTGTAAGTAGTCGACTTATCAGCCTTACCAGTAGTAGCATCATCTAAGTAAGTTCTAGTATAGTAATTATCAAGAATATTCGCGTTGTTTTCCAACGCAGCAGAGAGTTCACCCAATGTATCAAGCGCGTCACCCGCGCCACCAATAAGATCTGCCACCGCTGTTTTTACAAATGCTGTAGTAGCGATCTGTGTAGTGTTGACTGTTTGTTCTGCAGTAGGAGCGAGTGGTATACCGGTGAATTCAGGACTAGTAAAAAGTGTGGCTTCATCATTCGGCACCCAAGTTAGATCATGTAATGTATACGACTCATCGTCTCCTGGTATTGCGCCAGCATTTAATTTTAATAGTTGTGAAGATGTTACAAAGTGTGGATTATTATAAGTAACGCCGTGTTGAGTAATACCACTTGTTTCAAATACATTTGCGACAGTATCAATAGTATTTTGAGCAATAGCCGCATCACTTTCGAGTTTACCTATGCGATTCTCATATGCAGTATCACCAATTTTAGCAACTATATTATTAGTATTCTTAATATAAGCCTTACCATCATAATAATTAATCGCAAGTTCACCGAACGTTAAACTACCTGGTTGAGGTATAACATCAGGAGCTTCGCTCTTTGTGTGAATGATTTTTGAATATGCCATATCTCTTATTTATTAATTTGTGCCGTTTGATTTATCAATGTAACTTAATAGCGGATCCATGACAATTTTTGGAAATTTCTGCGCGTCAGAATAATGAGTCGTGTCGCCGAACCAGACAATTTTACCTTTAACCTCAGAATTAAGATGGCCCAAAGCTCCGTCCCACATGTGAGCGACGCTTTCGTTCACTGTTCGGCCGGGCCGGTAAAGCAGCGGTATACCATTAGATTTGACGTTGATGATAGTTCCTGTCGCGGCCGACCCGAACGTTGTGGAAGTCCCCGGCAGAATACCAAGATCAGTCGCCGCGGGTGAAACTGCTACTACGCCAGTCCGCGTTTCTACGTTATATTGTCCCATCCAATTTGTGTGAATCCCATAATTATCTCGCGGACTTGGATAATAGCCATCCTTAATACCACCTAAATCCTCGATGAGAGCCTCATACGTCCATGAATCCCCTCGGTCGATGTGACCGTGTTCCGAAAAAAGCATTAGCGTACCACCCGCAATAACAAAGTCTCTAATGTTCTGTAGTGTTGACTCCGGCATGGCGAAGTGCGCTTGGCCAGGCAATTCGTTCGCGAACGTATTCAGTGCTGCAATACCGTATTCCCCGCTATTTAAAACTTCATCATATTCAGACCAACCAGCCACTGTAGTTGGCAACTGAAAAAGATCGGGTCGTATATTATGTATACTATTTCCAAATGAAATATTAGCTATGTTAAGTGTGTACGTTTGCCAGTTTAGAGTACTTTGAAGAATCAACACGTCAATATCAAAATTATCAACAGCTGGTAGAGTTGTAGTTGTTAGTGGAGCTGATGCTTCATCATAATACCAAAAGCCATTAATCTGCACTTTACGCATTGATCTCGCTCGGTTTGTTCCAGCGACATTAGATTTAAATGTAACATATGATCCACTCACTGGAAGAAGTACTGATGCTGAACCTCCGCAATCATCGTCATCGTTGTACCCACGAGAACTCTGTACTTCCCTATATACAGAATCTGGATATTTATAGGAAGTATTATTATCGTGTGCGTTGCTTCCGAAGTTGGATATTGTAGCATCTACGGCATAAACTCTAGCTGCATCAGCGGTGCTAAGGCCTGTAAGAGTTTTAATGTCAAAGGAAAACGCAGTGTTCGCTGTATAATCTGATTTAACCGCTGCAGTACCAGTAGCAACTGCGAATCTTGGAAAGGTAGTTGTATTAGTGTTGTTGACGGCAGCAAAGGCCTTATCGACATATTCTTTTGTTATAAGCTCGTTGTTATTAATGCCGTCTGCTTGCAATGTAACTCCACTTGGTTTAAGCGTCATTACACTCTTTGTTGTAGCACCATTCTTACGATTAAATTGTAAATTCCCGTTGTTCTTCTTAATGGTCCAAGTGTCAGAACCAGTTATATCAGGAAGATTGATTGATCGGCCTTTAGATGTTATATCATCAGCAACTTCTAATTTACCTCTAATATCAGTGTCTCCATTTGTAGCCTTCACTACAAAGACCGGCTTGTCGATAGTTGCGTGTGTATTGTACACGCTTATCGCGTGTTCATCATCGTTAGTATCAGTAACATCGATAAGAATACCTCCACCATCACCACTGCGTGTAGTTGTAAATGTAGATACAAAGTGCTTGGTACTTGTCGGGTAAAGAGTGTCTGCAAAGTTGCGACCAGTAATAGGTTGTGCTCCAGTATGATTGTGAACTTCGTTCAGTAGTCCTCCAGTGACATCGTCAACATATTTCTTATTTACGAGTGTTGTATCAACAAGCTCAGTAGGCATAGTGTAACTTATACCCTTCGAAAAGGAGACCTTTGCATCGCGCCCAATCTCAATTGCTGGTACAATAACACCACTTGCATTTTCAGGTCCGATCCTTAGTGTATCACCAACTGTATCTCGAGAAATACTAAACTTCTTCGAGACTAAATCGTTGTTGCAGAAGGTAAGCTGTGGTAAACCAGTATCATTACCAGTAACAATAAATTTATCATTAGATCTAACCGATCCGTCTACATGTAAAAGATGAGTAGGATCTGTTAGTCCTATACCCAATCTTCCATTTTCATCGAATCGTGCATTTTCGAAAACAGTATAGAGTGCATCATCAGTATCAGTTGCTCGTAAGAAAGCTATCTGACCAGTCGCGTTAGCTCCATTAATGAACTTGATCGCAGCAGCACCGCGTTGATTAGTACCCTTTCCATATGAAGTGCTTGCAACTTCTTGAATTCTAGTTTGGAAATAATATGGCACACCAATCACGTTTCCGTTTGACACTGAGTCTCCCCAAATAGTTATGGCATTTCCTATATCAATACCACCATCCATAGCGGCAAGCGTTGTACCGACGTTTGCAAATGTACCGTCGATTGGTGTTGTGCCTAAGACGTTAAAAAAGTTATAGTCTACATTCCAATTTGGTGCGTATCCACCATCGGTCGAAAATGATGCTTTAACATCAGTCTTATTCGATGTAGCAATTATCCTTTCTCCAATCTTTATAACGAAAGCTAAGCCGTGTGGTCCTCCAGTATTAATAGCTTCTACGCCGATTCTATCATTACCAGTAATAGTAAACGTATGCTTACCGGCAATTTGCCAATCAACTCCAGTGCCGATTAAATTTTCATTTTGATAAAGTTTATATTGATCATCGCATACTATATAAACAGTTGCTTCTTTTCCAATATCGCTGTCTTGTTCACCTGTAAGTTTTAGATTGCCACCTATAAGTGTATCTTGTTGTGACGTAGTTAAGAAACCATATGCGCGAGATGCTACATCATATTGATTAACTTGAATACCACCTCTAAATTTTGCTGATATCGAATTATCAGAAGCGCCTTTCACGTCAAGCTTTACTCCACCCGCCAAGTTTCCTCCGCCAAGACCTAATGATCCAGAAGAAAGCATCTTACCATTGTTATAAAACTTCAGTATAGGAGTATTAGTATACGTACTCGATTGACCATTCCACTTGGAGCTTGTTATACTAAACGTTCCTCCAGCACTATTTTGAGTATTGAGTAACCACCTATGCGTAGAATTTGCTGTAGGTCGAAGTGAAATAGTACCAGCATCTCCATCAAGAGCAACATGGCCAACATCAACTTGTTTGTTACCTACGCATAAGTCCCAATCAGGATTTTCGATACGAATACCAATTTTTCCAGTGGTATATAACTCACCGTCAATATCAGTATCCTTAAGAAGAGATACTTTGGCGGTTGTTAATGCTAAAATTTCGTTTACTTCTACGCTTGAAGAATTTGCGAATGCATTATCACCTAATAGAAAACTTAAGCTCGCGGCTGATTGATCAACTCCGCATCGAATTCTACCAGAAGATCCATCTATTGTTGCTTTATTATTATTGTGATTGAACGCAACACTAGAATATCCAGGAGTATTAACTGTCTTCGGCTGGCGAGTAAGAGCTACTCCGCCAGTTTCTCCACCTTCAATCCAACCGCTCGACACAATATTTCCAACTACATCTAATTTTTGTGTAGGAGAACTTGTTGCAATACCAATATTGCCAGAACTAGTAATTCTTAAACGTTCAGCTGAATTGTTTCCTGAACCTGCATGAAACACCATCGCATCTTGTGGATTTAGATAACGAATCTTACCAGAGTCGTTTTTATCGCTGTCACCAAACTGTATTCCAGCATGGCTATTTTTTGGTCCAATTATACTTAAGTCAGGAGCGTATCTATTATTTACAATAGATAGTAAAGTCTGCGGATTCGATGTACCAATACCTACATTACCGTCAGAGGTGATACGTAGCTTTTCAGTAATAGGCTTCTGATTTTTTCCAGTATAAAATACTAAAGATGCGTCTGGTACAGCGTTATTATCATCTTCACTGATAGAAGCAACTCGAGATGAAAGCCACGTATTTTCAGGGCCGATGTTATCGTATACACCAGGTTCAGCAGCAGTTGTGTCTGCATTATAAAAGTCGATAGCAACACCGCTTCCTTTATGGCCGTCATCCTTAGCACCAGTAAATACCGATGAATTTGTAACCTTCAACTCCAACATTGGAGTCACTTCATTTCGTGTATACTCCTGTGTCCATATCGACCTTTTTGTAAAAGTCTTTATTCCACTGACTGTTTGGTCACCAGTGAGTGTTACTACAATATCGTTAATATTATCAAGGTAGTCGTATATGCCAGTCAAGTTTACCTTAATTGAATTCGTCTTAAGACGCCATTCATTAAATGTATCAGTTTCGTATACGTCTGTAAAAAGTGGTAATCTATCTGCCATAACTCTATTTATCTAATTTTTCAATAAGTATTTTAACTAAATCCTTTAACTCTGATACTTCAGTTTGCAATCCATTTATTTCACTTGCTACTTTCTTACTATAATTCTTCCGCAATAACGCGGCTTTATACGCAGCAGTATCGTTATTTAATATTGCGTATGTTTTATTATCTCTTTCGAGAGAGTCGTTTCCTTCTACAGTTAATCTCATACTAAACAGTCGCAATAGATCTAAAGTCCTGCACTGAAGGCACAAGAGCGTGATCATCAGAAACTAATACTATCTTAACTTGAAAAGATGTAAAAAGTGCAGCGGCTGCATCATCTACAGAAAAATCTTTTACATATTGAATCTCTGCAAATTCTCCTCGGCTTAAAAGCGGTATCGTAACACCTGTCGGCGGATTAAGCCTTTCAAAAGGGAGGTCCTCTATGTTATCTTCTGATCTCTTAAATCGAGCATACACTAATACATTACTGTTAGCATATGGCCTATTGATATTTAGATAAGTATCTAATCTATCAGAAGGATTATTTAGAATAACCTCCTTTGTCATATAGACCGCAGTTGCATTACCATGACCTGCTGATATTTCTGAATCTGTTCCATCCTGAAATACACTATCTGTAGTTGTAGTTAATGCATCTCCTTCTGGTCCAATAACATTCTTAACAGCAATAAGTGAAATGCGGTCTAAATCAACGATTGGTGTAATCTTCTCATCATTACTTTTCAGAGTAATTTTAAGCTGAACGCCTGAGTTGCTTGTAATTGGTGTTACTGTAGATACATAATGATTCTCGTTTGGTGCAATAACTTCCCAATCGCGATCACCGATTTTAATTTCATATGAAATATCAGTTTCTGGATGATCTATAAAATCAGTGTTCAGTTGAATCTGTGAGAACTCGAGAGGACCATCACTCTCGTCATCCACTGCATCTGAAATTCCAACAGCATTTAATATAATAGATCCTTCACTTTGATATGTTGCTCTTCGAACAACCATCTTGAAGTCTTTCATTTGATCCGCTGACCAAGTAGAAGCATTCTGTGATTTAAAAGATACTCCCAAAAATGGGTTCTTAGAGATAAACTCACCAGTAGTAACATCATTTTTACCTACTTCAGACAACCACTGACGATAGTGCGATGAATTCGATTCAGTAACAATGGCGTATTCCATTCCGTATTGAAGATAGATTGGAGAATCAAATTCGAATGTTGTTGCTGCCGTAGCATCAGAACTAGTAGCTACTTCATCTGGTTGTTTAGTAACATCACTTAGCGGGACTCTACGTTGAGTAGGATATCCATTTTCCATTTCAACTAGATACATCTTAATAGGAATATTCTTTTCCGAAACGTGACTGAAATATAAATCAACTGAATGAATAAAAATGCCAGTTGGGTTTTCTCCAATAATAAATGATTGCGCTAATGGATCATACCATCGTGTTCTACTCACTGCAGTACTTGTTTGAAGTCTTGATTGAGTAACACGTTGCTGTCTTCTAATAACTGATCGAGTAGTAATAAGCGTTCGTTGCTTAGTTTGAACCTTACCTAATGCGGTATATACTGCATCTGCACTCGTTGTTGCGCCTGGATCTGTTGCTGATACTCCATCAGTCAATACAACTGATCTTTCACCTATAGGGAACTGGTATTCTGAATTATTTGGTACAACAAACCAACCGCATATATCTCCTCTAAAATTGGTAACAATATCCGCTCCCTCTGTCCCAGCACCAGCCGGTGTAAGATCGTTATGATAAGTCCTTACACTAGCATTTTCAGACCATTCTTTATAATCGGTTTCATCAACTGCAGTTGCATATTTTGTGATATCCTTTCCGTCAAAAAATACTCTTAATTTTGTATTAGGTTTAAATAGCTTACCTTTAAAATAAACTTTACGAGCTCTAATGAATGGTACAAAACTTACATCAATCACTCTATCATCTGCAACTCGAGTAACGCTACTTATTGCAGCAACGGTTCTACTTCCAGTGCGGATTTGTTGTGATTGAGTAGTCGTTGTTGTAACTCTACGAATCGGGAATCGACGAGGAGCTCTTTCGATAGTCCTTCTAACAACTGGTGTTCCAGTCCAAGCGGTTTGCCAAGAATTCCACTGAGTTCCCAATTGATTAATACGATTAACTTGGGCCCGAAGATCAGCGAGATTTTCTCCAACCTCATTTACAATATTAGGTGCTCTTCGCGTTTCCATCCACTCGTCTGAAGATGGAGAAAGCTTAAATGATCCTAACCACGTTGCAACATCGTATGGATTAACACTGATTGATACTGCAGCCTTTTGTTGGTCAATCCACGCAAAACCACTTTCGTATTCTAGTGTCGCTAATCCATCGTTAACTGCGACATTTACAGTATCTCCGATTATAGTGCTGCGCGTGAATGGTACACTTCGATTCTCAAAGTACGGTCTAAGAACCGGATTTTGAGGACTCATTGAACAATTATAATTGGCATCAAGGACATTCCCAATATTATGACCTCTAAAACTATCTACGATAATTCCATTTTTAAATCTATCGTACGGCGTATTTCCACTATCGTCAACAATCTGTTTACAACATGCTTCTTTTTCTAGCATAGACAGTGTAGTATATTGTTCTAAACTATTTATTCTAGAACTTAAGGTGCCGATATCACGCATCGTATATCTCCTATTATCAACATAGAGTGTATCAATATGAGTATGACAGAATGTATAAGCTGGAATATATAGTGTATAAAGATGCATTGCATCAGCTGGAACTGCAGGCTCTTCAGGAAATACTTCAGGAATTCCAGTAATTAACTTAAACTCAGAATTTCGTGTAACAATCAGTTTGTCGATTCTTGACAGATAATATCTGATTTGAGAATCAATAGTACTATTAGGATCTAAGTGTGTACCTGAGTCACCTCCTCCCAATCTTGGTCTAAAATCGAGCGAATCAGAAAGACGCATGTCTTTATAGATGGGGATTTCGTCATATTCAACACTTGAATATGAACTAGCTGAGAAATAGTCTCCACCATCCGGATGCAGAAAATATGTATATGTTATTTTAAGTCCACCTGTACCTGCACCCGCGGCCGTAAGGCCTTCACCGATATACTTAACTCGACCTTTCTTATAACAACCATCTCTTTGACCATTATCAAGAACTAAATCAGTTAAAGAAATAGGCATACCAGCAAAATCTTCTGCAGATGTTATTGCAATAATATCATGATGATCCAAATCAAACTCGGCCCCAGCTGCAACATCTGTGTTCTCTGCCACTAATACTTTGTCGGTGATCGTATCTTTAATTTTACTCTTTAGGTCTAGTCTAGCTCTGTATGAAGCTATAACTTTCGTTCCTTGTGCGGCCGCTATATTTGCTGTGGTTGTAATAATGACAGTGTCATTATTAACCCCGGTTCTCACTGCGCTGTCTGTGGTATATACAGTGCCGTCGCCATCAATAACGATGTATGAATCAGGACCAAGTTCTTCAAACTTCGCGTTAGTTTCACCAGACACGCTTATAACTACGGTATCGTCCTCCACGGTTGATGTTGGATCAAATACTCTTCTATTTGTAAACTCAATATCACCCGTAGAACTTTTAACGTGTTCAATATAATCTGCAGGAAGCGGATAAATGGATTTGTTATATTCTGTATCGTATAATGTAGCATCTGCAACTGTGTATACAAAGCTTCCTTGTTCAATAGTATCTGCGCCATCCAAAGAAGTAACTTCACTTGCAAACTGAATATCATACACATATAACTTAAATTGACTACCACCAGTATTCTCTAAAGAACGAAATCTGCATGTAGCAATGTCGGTCACACCGTCTTTAATAGTAGCCACGTCATCTACATCAAATGAAGGTGCTCCAGTAAATGTTCCGAGAATATAAGATCCAAGTAGAGCATTGCTATAAACTTGTTTGTATTCAGATGTTTTTCTGGCCTTTTCGGCTGTAACATAAACCTTTTCGGGCTCAGCGACTCGATATCCATCAACATATGATATAGATGGTTCGACACCAACTACAAATCGTGTTTTACCAAATTTAATTCTCTCTGCCTCACTTTTTTCACCTAAAGAACCAGAAGAAACTTCAGAAATGTCATTATCAGGAATTATCTCAGAAACATCTGCCATTTCTGCAGCGCTATATAAACCACGATCACATAAATCATCACTAGTAACATCATTATAAAATCCAGTGATATCAATACCATACGGGTTTAAAGCGTAATCTCCACTTTCCTCGCGCGTACGGGTTGCTAATACATCAGTTATTCCACTAAATTCTGGTCGAGCGACTTGAACAACTGAGTTATTAACAACTTCTAAAAGAGGAAGTGTATCACCAATGTAGCTATCCCTATCATAAATATTTTCATGAGCTGCAACGAACGCTTGATCATTGTCAGAAGTATTTTTACTTAAGATTAGTAACTCAAGTGTAATCGTATATCTATCTGCACCTGGAGCATTTTCATTTGGATAACTAGTAACGTTATCTAGCAAAGATCTATCGCTCTGAAAATTTACAATTTTTTCAGTAACCGCAAAAACAAGTTTAGCGTTGATAAGATAGTCTAATGATGGTAAGCTAGAATAGAGCGACTGCGCTTCGGCATAAACAAACGATCCTTTAACAAAAAATACACCCTCGTCTATTTGAGCGTGAATAGCCTTACCTGTACCGTTTACAACAACTTTACCAAAATCTTGGCCTGCACTATATTCGGTCTCGGTATTACTAATAATTATATCTTCAGCAAAATCGATAGTTTGTTCATCGGAAAACGATTGTACATTTTCACCAGCCTCGTCTTGTGCCGAATTAATATACTTAATAAAGAATCTATATCGATTTAATTCTGGAAGAGCTTGATAGTGCAATACTTCAGCATTAATAAAAACTTGCTCGGCTGGATTATACTCCAGACGAAGTTCTTTAACCAAATCAAGATGTGGAATAATTCCGTCATCTCCTAGTATTTGGACATCGATATCAATATCAACATAGTTTAAGTTTCTTTCTAATTTAGCTACTGTTGCTAATTCTGGAACTGGTCCTTCTTTAAAAACACCGCGACCAACTTTGTCAATCTGATTCTGCAGAATAGACTGCATTTGGTTGAGCTCACGTACTTGAACGCTTACACCAGGCTTAAAAAGAATTCTTAGAAAATTCTTCTCTTCTGCAGTTTTATTGTTTTGGTTTGAATCTTTTAAACCAAAGTCGTCGACGTACGGTACCGCACTGTATGTTTTAATTGCCATTAGAATTGGATAACTAGTTTAACTTCGTCGGTTTGATTATAATTTCTATTTATGGGTTTACGATTCTCATAAAAAATAAGTTCACCTGTTTCAGATACGTACTCTGGTTCATGTACTGATTGGACATTATATAAGACACCATCACTAAATCCACTAACAGCTGTAATCTTAAGATCATCTCCACCATTTGGACTTGCTTCGAATCTTTTGAAGTTTACACGAGGATCTGAATTCTGGTGATAGTATACTCTTTCATCTATATTATCAACATAGTCTAACCAAGCCTTTGCTCCAGTACTGATTTGTTCTATAATAAAATCTCGGCCAATATACTCTGAAGTCAGCGAGTTGGCTGCCAATTTGACATATTTAAGAGCATCATATGCTTCATCTTGTGAATAGAAACCACTTAAGGTACTATCTAAATCATTTTCGATCGCTAACTGAGCAGCTGTATCTCCCGCCGCGGCGACTTCGGCATCTGTGAAACTTCTTAGAGGATTTTTGACTAAACTAATTTGGCGAACATCGACCATAAAGCTAGTAGGAGCTTCAGTGTCGACATCTCCAATAAAGTCAACCGATATTCCAGCATAATATGATGGAAGATCATTGTCTGGATATCGACCAAGGCCTTCATACGGTAATACTAATGGAATAATTTTAATTGTTTCACTGATCTCTCCATTGATTTTAGCTTGAACCGAAGCGCTTAAGTAACCTGTCTTCCACTCCGGAGTGTCACCATTGCTAGGATAAACATAACGAATACTTGAAATTCCGTTAGTATCGAACGTCACATCAAAATGTTCAGAGGTGGTGTTGGGCGTTGTGTTGTATATATATAGTCCGTTAGCATCACCGCCGGCTGATGGCACAGGAACTCTTACGCTACTATCAGTCGATGATAGTGTAGTACCGATTAGTTCGAGAGTTAATCCAGCTTCAGCAGTAATATTGGCACCCCCACCATCAATGATCTTAAACCCATAAACTAAACCTCCAGTACTATTTGCAATAGTCGCAAGTGGAGCATCCGGATCGTCTAGAGCTGGATACATATAATCAACAAATTGATCAGTATAAAAATTTGAATCTTCATCTAAAGATGTAACATATGCCCATATATAATCATCGCTCAACTTAGCAGGAATATGATAACTTAATTCATCTGCGCCGTCACCGCTCGGAATAGCAACAGTTGACTCAATAATATCTCCAGAATCATTAACATTTGATAGACACATATAGATTCTATCATTTGATGTTATATAACATGGATAATGCGCAATGCCGTCTATTGTTTCATATTCAAAACACTTTGAATCAGTCGGATCATATATTTTATAGATGCGATTGTAAGACCAATTGTTTCTAGGAATAACGCTATAAACGTCATCTGGTTGGGCCTTTACTAGAACCATAAGATTCTTAAGGACGTCTGTCTTTTCAACAGCAGTGTCATTTGGAAGAGGAGCAGAAAATGCCCTACTATACTCACTGACTTCGTTGCCAAGTGGATCAACGGTCGATTTCCAACTATCTGTCTTACCTAGACCGACAAAATAATTATCATCTTCGCTTGTTTTAATGTCTGTCGAAAAAAGTCTTCTAGAGTTCTTTCGGAATTCGGATGTTATAATTGCTGCCATAGTGTTATTTATATAAGTTTAAATTGAATAGTATTAAGTATATTGCTTATGCCGTTCTTAGCCACATGTAAACAGTAATGTACGGTTGCATATTATTGTGAGCTGCACCACCGCCAGTTGGTTGAATAGTCCCTGGATCCGTCGTCTTTGCAGTCTCTGCATCATCTTTCCAAAGACCAGGCGCCCATTTCTGACCACTATTGGTACCGCGGTCATTGCCGCGTAAGGTATGGCTATGACTCGGCATTTGATCTATAGTTAATGTGTGTGTTTTACTACCACCGGTTTTCTGCGATGCATTGAATGAGGAATAACGTGAATCAACACCTACTAAAACTCTTCCTGCTCCGAACGTTTGCCAAGTTCCAAATCCAAAGAGTGTATTAGGATTTGTTGAGTTTATATTAGTATAGACTGATCCAACAGGATAAACCGATTCAAGTACTCCAACCACTTCAGTCTTAGCCACTCCATCAACGTATTCTTTCGTGGCAGCATGATAGTCTTGTGTTGGCCTATTGATTAATATATTCGTATAAGGTTTAGCAAAATCACTCGCATGATATCCATCAAGTAGATCTGCATTTAGACCAGAACCAGAACCATCATTACCTGCATGCCATATTTCGTTTGTCTTATAGGATATTGCAGTAGAACTGATATCAAGAACACCTGGAATAGCGATCGAGGTGTCAGAGGTGATGCTGCCAGCAGCTTCCAACTCACCTCTAATTTTAGTGTTTCCAGTTTGAGACTTTACTCTGAAGACCGGATAGTTAAAATAGTCATTATAAATACTTATTGCTTCTTCATCACCATTGTTATCAGTGACATCGATAAGTATACCTCCACCATCATTACTGCTTGTAGAAGTAAATTTAGATACAAAGTGGCCGCCGTGAGTTTCACCAGTTCTTATTGCAAATGTCTGATTGCCACTATGATTGTGGTTTGCGAATTTATCTTCCAAAGAAGATTCTATACTAGCAACGTATTCTTTGGTAACAAGAGATCTATTAGTACTGATTAACTCCTTGGTTAAATTCGGTGCGATAACTCTACCATCTTTATACATCTGAAACACATTAGTATATCCAGTAGTACCAAAGGTAGTTCCATCATTTGAAGAATCAAACCTTAATGATTCATAATCAAGCGGCATTCTCCAAAAAGAACCTCCACCTGTTTGATCAGTTTCTCTAAATGATAGAGGTACAGCAGCAGAGTCGATATGTAATTTACCCTGCTCGAGTAATATAGTATCGCTTCCGATTATTACTTTATTTCCATCATGATCAAGCGCCATGGTTGGAAGTCTGTCACCATTTTGGAATACTATTTTATCATTTGCATAGACTGTTAGAATGTCTTCGCTTCCAAGGCGTTCTGCATATATTTCTGTCCCTGGCGTAGTACCTGATACTGGCTCGCCTAATCGCAATTTACCTTTAACGAATAGGTTTTTACTGGTATCCCAACTTGGTGCACCTGTAGAAAGTTTATTTGCAGATACGCTGCCATTCTGAATAGTTGTATTTACAACAGCATTTGTTGTATTACCATCGTGCCAAACTTTATTACCCTTATAGTCAAGAACAGTATTGCTAATCTTAAGTAGATCGTATTTGGTTCCTCCAGAAGGCTGATGTGTAAAGATGAAATACTCATTATTGTTATCACCAATTTTAAACTCTAGACGAGTATCAACATCGGCGTCTCCAGTACTATGAAACTTAATAGAAGCATAATCACTGTTGATATTCCAATCTAATCCACGATCTGTGGTCGATGAGAATGCTAAATTTCCAGTAAGTGTTCCTCCAGAAATTGGTAAGAACGATGCGCCCGTAATATCATCTCCAGTGGCAAATCCTTTACTATCAACATACGTTTTAACAGCTTTACTAGTTGAAACGGCGCTATCTGTATCACTTAGTGTAGTTTGAAGTGTAATAACAGAAGGTGCTGCATCCGTACTACCTGAGTTACCTAGAAGTTTATGACCTGCAATAGTTTCAATCCTATCAAGAGGAACGGTCGTAGCAAGTACTTCAGCCTTTGCTGTTGCAACCTCATCTTTAGTGGCTAAAGGAGTTAAAGCGGTCTTTAAAGCAAACTTGCCATCAGTGTATTTAATAACACCACCACTAGTTGGAACTGCAGCGTTGCTATTAGTAATAATACTTTGAAGTGTAAGTGCTTGTATTGATCTAGCCGAATCAGTATAATTGCCTAAGAGTGTATTACCACTAATAGTTTCAATCCTATCAAGAGGAACCGTCGTAGCAAGTACTTCAGCCTTTGCATCACCGATCGCGGTATTTGTGTCTGCGCGCAGAGTACTCAATTCGTTCGATGTAGCAAACGTACTTGCATGATTTCCATCAAGCTTATCCGCATCTAGGCCAGAATTATGACCATCATTACCTGCGTGCCATATTTTATGTTCGGTGACTCCAGCATCATATGTAATAACTAGTTGATCCCTGCCAGGAGTATTGAATACAATCTTATCGTTATTACCGATTGTACCGCCATAAGTATCGTCATTCATTACACCAATGACGAGATCTGACTGTTCGCCTGTTGTGTTGCCAATGCCGCGACTATGATATTGAATAAATGCTCCGTCAGATCGTTTATTTGAAGATTCGAAGAATACTCCACTTACTCCTTTAGAATTTCCCTCTAACATTATGTTAGTTCCATTGGCAGCAAATGCTGACCGCGGGTTGGTTATGAAATCAATATCAGCTTCGCTCAAATCAGCTTCAGATAAATCTTCAGCGTCAAGTAAATTTGCATCCGATGTTCCAATCTTAATACCACCCGTGAGTACTCCACCTATTTTACGTAAGTAGTGATCATCTGGAAATACCTTACTAATCTCTTGTGTGATATACTCTTTTGTTACAAGCGACTTCGGATTAGCAGCAACATTGTTCAATGTGAATCGCGGAGCGACAATAGATCCATTCTGCGTTATCTCTAAAGTGTTAGATCCTGGTGTGGAGTCCGCTGGCCCAGCATTTCTAAATGTGTGGCTGTATCCAGTATATAGAACGCTGTTTGCTTGAGTCGAACTTTCTGAACCATATAGATTGATAGTAGCACCAGTTGAAGCAGATGCTCCACCATATAAGTGAAGTTGACCAAATTCGTCCGACTTCCTAACTGCCCCTGAAACAAACAAATCTCCAGTTTCTCCATCGATCGACGCTAGATTATTTGCACCTTGTCTAAAATAAATATCCTGAGTTGGATTTACAACTCCAAGATATAGACTACTACCCTGTTGAACGATCTCGTTTGAATCTAGATTCAACGAACCTAGTGCAGGTGTGCTACCAGTAAGTTTCAATAATGGATTCGAAATATTTACTCCACCGATCGTGGTGTAATCAGAATCGATAACGACTGGAACTTTCGAAGTTACTCTGCTTGATTCTAGAGTTACTCTATCTGTACCACTAACCTTTAATTTGATTGCACCATTATTAGAGATTGTAAAGTCTCCTCCAACACCGCTAAGCTTTTCGAGTTTAGCAATACCTGTACCAGACAATAATGTTATGCTACCATTGGTTGTAGTTTCAGCAGTGCCAAACTTTAAAATGTTACCATTCGTGATAAGGTTATTATAAATGGTTGTATTACCTTGAGCGTCCCATTGCGGACCAGTGTTTTCTATCTTAGCACTTGTAATCGAATCATCAATGATCTCAAAGGTGCCAACAGAATCATCTGACATATGATTTAAAGCTATGGCATTATCTTGAATTTTATCACCTGCAATAGGATTAAGAAGAACGTCAGCCTCATCAACATAATCTTTAGTGACGACCAACTTACCATTAGTAGATGCTTTAATACTTTCAACCGAAAGGTCTGGAACACTGACTGCACCGCTAATTTCTACACCGCCAGTATAATCTCTAGCATAATTGATAACTAACTTATCTCCGTTATTATGTACAAGCGCTCTACCTAGATGAACATTTCCTCCAGAACGGTCAGCGCTATATAGGTGAAAATCTGTACCGTATGATCTAAGACGACCTTGTGTCGTAATATCGCTGCTGGCCTCGACTCTGTTAGCAACTCTGAGATTGCCAATTTCGTCCCATTCTGGTTTACCTGGAGAAAGTTTATCATATCCAATTACGCCATTCTGAATTTTAATAGCAGTAACGGAAGAATCATTAAGCTTATCAGTAGTGACCGCGCGATCCTTAATTTTATTCGTTTCAACCGCGCTCGGAGCAAGCTTATTCGGCGTAACAGCACTATCGTTTAATAGTACTGTAGTGATCCCTTTGTCTTTGATATTTAATCGAGTAGAGATATCAGCAGGATTAATTCTAAAATGATTTAGGTTAACCTGACTAATTCCAATCTTATCGCTATAATCAATCGTTGCAAACTTATCTTCAATCTTCTTAAATGTGTTTAAGTTCGCATTAACTCCATCTAATAGTGCGGTGAAGTCATCAGCTACATTAGTAAGTGTAGCAAAATCTATGAGTACACCACTATCATCATCTCCGATATACCCCTTGATCAAAACATCATATAGATCTTGTCTATACGTGATTTGATTATCGACAGCGAGCGGTGTAACTAATTGATTATCGACTAAATTAGCCTGTATTGTTTCAGTAGAAGTAATATATCCTGCTGGATTGATGTGGGTGAATGCCACGTCGTTATCTTGAATAGCGTACTTGTCAATTGTTATAACATCTGTACTATTATCTTCCTTAGTATATGTTAATTTGAACTGATTATTACTATCTGCAGTTAGATCAAGACTTGTTACCTTTTCGTACCCTTGACCACTCGCAAACAGAGTGTCGAGTCTAATCTTATATGTACCAAATGGATCGCCTGCAGGCCTCGGATTTTGTAATGAACCTCCATCGATTATAGGGAAAAACTCGTCGCCGACGATATCCGCGACTAAGCGCTCTTGTAGTGCTGAAATTTTAGTACTCATTAATTCTATTTATATAATTTAAGCGTCAGCTATTATGGTTATTGTTGCTGTTTTAGGTGTATCGTCGAGTGTGTATATATCTCCAACTCTAAATAGTATATCATATTCAGGCATCGATGGAAGTGTTACAGCCGGATCCTCTGTAGTATTTACAGCGCTCTTCCATGCTATCATAAGAGTTGTTTCATCTGGCTTATCGACGATTAATCCGCCGATAGTTATATTATCCCCTTCTTCATCTTGTACATCTTGATAAACTGTATCACCTGGATTAATAGTACCGGCACCTGCAGTAATTGTCGCTTGAACTGGAGCTGATACATCATTTGGATTTTCAGGATCATTCCACCATTCAGCAATATCATCGATAAGAATATTATTGTTAGCGTCTGAACCAACCACGTGTTTTTCAAGTGTAAAGATTTGACCATCTTCAGATTCAAGAGGATTACGTTTACGCATTCTTGCACCAAGATTAGTGAAAATACTTTCATCACTAATGGCATCTGCGATTGTTAAGTTTAGATATGAACTGATGTCATTCCAATCTTTAAACTTAAGATTCTGTTGATAATCGTGTTTTGCAAAGAGATGTCTAGGTTGGAATGTTGGAATAACATATTTAAACGTAGTCAATATTGTTCGAATAAACTGTTCGGCATTAGCATCAATCGTCACTTGATCATCGATATATGCTGCTCCACTATTTAAAGAATCGTAAAGTTCCATTACGTGTTCTTCTCGTTTAATTGGAAATGTCCTAATTGATGCATCTGTTTGGTGAGGACCAGTCGGATTGTTATTATCTAGTGCGTAAATATCTCCACTATTGAATTTAACTAGATCACTTTTTGTGAGTACACCTAATCTCAAAACCATGCCTATATTAATAGTAAACCGTGGAGTAGTTGAGTCTTTATAAGTCTCATCCACCTCTATATTTTGTGTAATTGTTAAAACCCCGCCGTCCGATTCAAATATCAGGGTTTGATTAACACCGTTAACATCAAAATTATGTTTATAAGTATTGTTAGGTAAGTTACTGAAGCCTTCAGCAATCGCCAAAGTATTGATATTGTACGTTGGGCCAGTCGATGTCCATGCGAAATCGATGTCATACTCAACACCATTCGCATTGCCATCTACTTCGCCAGTCTTTGGGTAAACTCTTAGATACCGCGGTTTGTCGACTAGCGGTGTTGCCTCTAACACTTCATCTGAGAATTCTATAAACGATTTTGTATTTGTATTATCGTTACCTGTCGTATAATTATTTCCGCCATCGACTGCAGTCCAATCAACACCATTATTAGATGTCTTAAACTCAACTGATTCTGTAAAGCCAGTAATAGCCAATTGCTCATATACCTTTACGCTCCCGGCCTTAGAGTGGCTCTGGGCCCCAGCATCATTGTTATAACCAGAGCCAAGCATTAGTCTCGAACCATTTCCGCTTAAGACTCCTCTCCACGATTGATCGCCGGCGTTTTCTCCTGTTGCGGAACTTATCTCTACCCATCCGTCTATTAGATCCCAATCATAAACTTTGCATATTCCTATATTATCCGCACCGCTTTCATCATGTAGATTATCACCAATCGCGATGCGACTACCATCTTCAGATATACTTGAAATCAATAATCTTTCACCTTCGCCGCCGTTGAAAGTGTTTCCGACTTGAATCCAATTAGTGCCGTTATACTCGTAAACTCTATTTGTACCATTAATATTATCAGTATTTTTATCCTGATATCGCGAAAATGCTGCAGTATATAATCGACTACCATCGCGACTTATCTCACCAAAAAGATGATCTCCATCGAATTCTCCATATATCCTTTGACCGATTTGAGCCCAACTTTTAACGCCTTCTGGTAAAATAAGTCCAACTCGCATTGAAGGAAACCCCTTGTATAGTAAAGGATATATACGAATATATTTGCACAACACATTCGCATCAAAGAGTGTTTCTGTTTTATTATGTCGATCACGAGACCATATAATATCGTTAGATATACTATCAAATTCATCACCTACGTCGATAAAGGTGTCATCGAATTCGGGGTCTTGTGGATTAGTCGCGACTGAAATTTCTACACGAAACCTTGTAACCCATTGATTCAAATCTGCTCTCGGCTGAGATACTATCCCCGATACATTTCGCATCGCACCAAGATCGATTTGTATATATGGACTTGAAGCTAGATTCGAAGATGGTGGTGACCAAGCTTGTGGAGAATCTAGTTTCGATTGTTTAAAGTCAGAATTAGTCTGATAGTATCCAGAATAATCTCGCGCGTCCTCTTCCGGATTGGTGTAAGTTCCCTCAGGGTGTTCATAATACTTATAGACAGATACACTACCTCTTCGCTCTTTAAAGTTAACTCCATCTGAACCATCTCTCGGGCCCCAAGGTTGGTCACTAGTTGGTCGATCATCATCGCCCCACGATCGAACAGATAGTGTATCACCATCAGCACTCAAGGTTGCACTGTCTCCAAAGTATTCCCAAGAGTGACTACCTGTTAAGCGACCCACAGATTCTACCCATTGTACTCCTGTAGTATCCCAGTCGTATGTTCGAATTACACCAGCATCGCGTTTGCCATTAGCATTCTCATTACCAAAGCCAACAACCAATCGATTGCCGTCAGCACTCACTGTCATTGGTCCACTATAAGAGTGATTTTGAATTCCCCATATTGTTTCTCCACGTTGAACCCAATTCTTTGTCAAAGTATCATAGTCATATACTTTAGAACTACCATTGTATAACAAACCAGCATTACTATCACCAGATGCTCCAACTGCGATTGTCATTCCGTCGTCTGATATAGCAACCCCGCTTCCTGCAGTTACCCATGCTTGACTAGAACTTCCGCCATTTGTTCCAATAGGATCACCAACGATATCTAAACCGAGTTGAGTCCAATAATATGTACCAGCTACAGGTGCTACGCCTAGGCCAGGAATGTCTTGCGCTGAGCCAGTCACGATAATTGGTAATGTTCCGCTTAACGGCCGAGTTGCACTATAATTATAATCAGCAAGAACGTCTTGCGCTGACCACTCTCTCCATTGCCAAACTCTAACAAGGCCAGTAGCTCCAGTATTACGTACACCTGTTATAAGTACTGTACCATCGCGATTTAATTCATACCTTGTGAGGCCGCCATAGATGCCGTCAATATCAGATCCAATTTGATCAAATGTTGATTCAGATCCGCTTACAATGCCTCCTTGTGTAATAATGCCGTATACATCAGGATTTATATCCAGCCCTTCTGGATTTAAATCGATATCTATATAATCTCCATCCTTCGTCGACAATCCAACCTTTGCATCGAGAAGAGATGTAGGAGTTTCTTCTAAAACACTGGCGCTGTATGCTCGATCTGATTCAGGTACATTATTAATCTTCTTTTGAATTCCATCTAATCGAGCAATTCCTCCATTACCATCAGCATCAATTTTTACAATGATACCACGAAGAATATTATTATCTATATTTTGATAAATTATGTCATTGAGCTTTAACCCAACGCCTGAGTATTCGACTATACTAATCGCAGAATCAGTTTTAGGATTATTAGCGAAGTAACTATTTGTGTAAGTAGTAACACTCTGATTCCTTTGATTTCCAGGAACGATGCGTGCTATTTTTGTCCATTCAGCTGCAGCAAAAATAAACTCTCGGACTCGAACATCTCCTTGTAACCAACCTGGCTGGAACAATGGTAAGTGATAACCACCTGTTTCATTTGGAGCAACGAGCGATTCAAGCCAACGTAGATCATTCACTGGTTGTCTAGTTCTAAATGGAGATAAGAAATTATCTTCTACTTTAATTAGACTAAGATTCTTTCTTAGCACGTCATCATACTTCACTCTTTTTGATGGGCCGTGCCAGTGATTGTCGCGAATAACTAGAAGTAGAACACTCGCGAAGAATCGTAATCCAGCTGGGTGAACTAGACTTAAATATTGTTTTTCCCAATCCTCTATTCGAATAGAAGATTTGATAGCGTAAGAATACTCTTGCCAATATACACCATCATGAACTCGATTGACTGAAGATACTCTTCCTTTTCTATCTTTGTACTCACCTAAATATTCTGAAGTATATGTGTGACTAACACGTTGGTTCGAAATAATAGACGAGCTTCTGCCATCTCCCCAATATATATTCTGAAGATGTGAAACAGTCGAGTCATATTTTGCTTGTACATTGGCATTAGTATATAAAGCCTCGTCTTCATCATATGACAAAGTCTTTGTTTCATCGTATGTCCAAAACGAATTTATAGCGTGCCCTTCTAAATTTTCAAAGACGAAACTTTCATCTCTTCTGCCAATCACATTTGTTAACTTAGCTGCATCGGTGACGTCCCCTTCTAAATCAGTGAGTGTTATTTCGTAAAAGTTTAGTGGGCTTTTTTCTAAATATTCAATTATATTATCTTTTTGATTATCAGTGACACTCTTATTATAATATTGAACGTGTGTAATATCACCTTTAAAATAGTGGTCATCCGCTGTTTCCCCGGTATTGGCGTCTAATCTACCAACCGTAAGTCTAGAATCTGTAGGAACATTTAAAGCGTATGCCGTATTTCCTAAAATAATTGCTGTAAACTCTCCTCCGTTTACAGATACTTCAATGTTTCCATTATATCGATCTGCTGTACCTCTTATAATAATGTTGGTGTATTTGCCAGATTTTTCTATTACTTCTGTTTCAGAATCATGAAATATTAATCCTTGAACAGTTGTAGCAACAAAGTCATTGTAAATTTCTTGTTGCTTTTCCCATACTTTATTGTTTAATACATCATATCGATAAAAGTCTAATACATTATTATTACGCGTTGTTGAAAGAAAAATGTCGTATTTATCGATTGCAGCATGGAAAGGATAACGGGCATCATATTCAATATTATCTCCAAAGATAGAAGTGTTTGTCCATACGCCGAAAGTATAATCAAAGATGTCGTATTTTACATTAGTATCTGAAGTTTTAGAGATTGCAATAGTGCCGTTTTGTGTATCAGTAGCGATATCAGTAGCATAACGACCAACATCCTTTTCCCAATTGAGATTCACCATTACATAAAACGGATCGGCCTCTGGGTCTGAATTAATGGATTCTACATACACTGTTGGAGTAATATCCTTTGTTAAGAGATTGACATTCTTTGTAATTGTTATAACACCCGCCGTATCGACACTAAACTCTAAACAACTATCAGGGAAATCGAGACACACCTGTGCGGTCGATTCATATGCACCCAATGCTGCTGGAGAAATCGGCGGTGCAATAGCTATCTGATAATCTCCTGCACCTAATGTTGGAGCGCCACTCACTCCTGATGTGGCCATACTCGCGACCTGTGTAGTTCCAATCGCACTAATTGTTGAACGAACACGCCATATTCTTTGATTAATTTCGTATCGTGTTTCAAGAGAGTATACTCTCTGAGGATCTGTTTTATTAGTGTCTGTTGTGAATGCCCCATTACTTGAAATTCTAGAAACACCGGCGAGTTCGCTAACAGCATGGACTACTCCAGTATAATCGTCGTAATCACCACCGTCAGCAACTAATAATAGATTGCCAAAGAATTCATATGAATAGTATGGAATATTATTTTCGCTTATCAATCTTGGAATAATCGTGTCAGCTCTTTTTATCGCATCAATATCAATATCAGAATTACTATTAAACTTATATTCCCAACCATTCTTAGTCTTTTCCCAAATATGTATTCCAACTGCAGCAACCTTCGCAATAATATTTCCAAGCTGGTTAACTGCAAAATTGCCATGATCAAGTTTTGTATTTACACCAGTATTATTAGTACTGGATTCTATGTATTTGTGTAAAACATAACTCTCCGTGTTAGTAATATATTTACTATATGCCGATACATATAATATCTCTGCGTTTAAGTCATCATCTCCGATACTTATATTTCCGCCACCGACAAACGCATTCGCGACCTGATCCTTTTTGTCAGCATAATCAGTATCGGCAGTTCGTTTTAACTCAAGTGACTGACTAAGACTAGACTTTACTAATATGCCTGTACCAAGTAACTCACCATCAAAAGTTATACTCATCTCTAAAAGATGATTAGGCGTCACATCCCCAGTTGAATCTTCTTTAATATCTCTATGGTTTCCAGTGATAGTCGCAGTGAATGTGTGAACTTTCCCCGGCACAAAGTTTATAGATTTCGGTTTAGTGAAGGTAGTATTAGTCTCTGGATAAACGTTATCGCCTAAGAAAATCCACGGATATCGGTCGGTTGAGAATACAACATCATGATTCCAACCAAGAGCAATAGTAAATTTATCGAGGCCTGAACCGATTTCGAATAACTTACCGCCTAGTTTATAGTCTTCACTCGCTTTAAATTGAACTGTGACAGACCGCGCAGAAGAGTTTGAGAAACTGACATCCTCTGATATTGGATATTCAACAGGTAAAACACTTGGGTTATTTCTAAAATCATATTCGATTTCAAGATTATCAGGTGCCGGCACTTCAACACTCTGGCCTATGTTTGTATACTCAGTCTCTGACCATACCATACTTTCATCCGTATCATATATATTGATAACTTGATTATCATGATCATCACCAATCGGTAAAGTCGCGACAATGATACGAGATCCTCGAAGTTCAATAGAACCGAAGTTTAATAATTGCAGATTGAACGTGTGATCAAATATATACCGATCAGTAGTAGTCTTTTTAAATACAACAACTCGAGGTTTTGCTAAGCATGTGTCAAGGATAGTTAGACAATCTCCTTCAACATCATAGTCCGCGATTTCATATATACGACTACCATCATATTCTGCAGTATCGCCGAGTGAGATACTCTGAAGTGGATCGTATTCGCCACCATTTCTTTTAATATAAACTGAAAGAAGACCATAATTCTTCAAACGGAATAGATAATCTCCCTCCTTTTTTACAGTCTTGTTTGTATATCGATGAGCTAAATTAGTAGTCGACTCGGTTGAAATAGTAAACTCAAGATTGCCTTCAGTTCCTTCAACGTTTTTAAACCATCGAGTTGTCAAATCCCATGGTCGCGATCGATTCGCAATATCGGTATATTCAGTGTGATACAATCTACTACCATCTAAATTAATTACCCAACGGCCTTCCGCGGGATTTAATGGACTCTCTTCGAAGAACAATACTTTTTGAAAGTCAGCAAAGTTCTCGCTCGCATATTGATCAGTGTATATTACAGGTGTTTTGTCGAGAATAGATATAATATTTCTGCCGTCTCCGCTCACGTCGAAAGCAGGTGTTACGTCTAGATCTTGAGTAAATTGCGATACTATTTCCCACCGTCTTGAGCGAGGTGAATCATTGTATTCGTATGCAGTAATTTGCGCAGGTTCTGGCGGCTGAGTGTCGCCAATTATCATCTGATAATCATAACTAGTTTGAATTACTAACTTTGATGCATCATCACTTAGTACTGTAGAAACAACTTGACTATCGACTGGAGCTATAATATTTTTACCAAGTTGTTGCCATGTCCCTCCGCCATATCTAAATATTCTTATCTCACCGCCTGGTTCTCTATTTCCAAGAACAAAGGTATTACCATCCGCGCTTAAACTAATCTCAGCTGCCCAAGCGGAAGTTTGATCTAAGCAATGAATATCAGAGCCGAGCTGTGTCCAAGTACCAGAAACGTTTTTGTAAACTCTTGCAAAAGCAGAATCTGGAGAATTTATATCGCCTTGGCCAATACCTACGAGAGCAACGATTGATCCATCTGCACTTAAGCTTACTCTCCAACCAGTATACTCATTTATGCTAGTACCGTCAATATCAACTCCGATTTGTGTCCAAGTACCAGAAATATTTTTATAAACTCTCACATGACCACGATTAGTGGAGGTGGCACCTCCGCCATCATTGTCATAAGCGCCAATAGCAACGATCGATCCATCAGCGTTTAAACTAACACTATATCCAAAATAAGAATTACTCTGCGAGGGGTCACCGTCAATATCAACTCCAATCTGTGTCCAGGTGCCAGAAACATTCTGGTAAACTCTAACATGACCAGCGTTTGTGGCGGCGTCGTCGTTTAATGCATTACCAATAGCAACTATAGTTCCATCAGAATTTAGACATGTCGATGTCTTACCAGTAATTATCTCGTTGTTAGAATTATATTCGGTAATAATATCAGCTCCGATTTGTGTCCAAGTAGAACCACTTAATTCAAAAATTAATGTTTTCTTATTATAGGAGAGAGCAACAACACTCCCATCTGTAGAGTAACTAACACTCTGTATTTTTGTCGATGCATCAACTGGAGATTGGATTAGTCCATCAGCAAACCTAAAGTCCGGCCATGCTGTTCCAGTTGTGGGTACTTGATCGAGCTCAGATCCAGAAATATTATTAGCGAGACTTGTAGTTGGAACGTACACTGGCTCTCCATTAAAGATAGCTGCAGTTTTATTCCATACTCCATTTAATGCTGTAATGCTTTTTGAATTACCAAACCGATCTTCCACGGTCATAAACTTATTTATTTCTGTATAAGCATCACCGGTCAATTCTTCTAGTTTTGATGTATTATCATCAAGAAAGTTAATTAACTCTAAGCTTTCTCCATCGATATTTAATGCGATGTTAGGTTCAGTGTTAATCCACGATCTACCGATTTGTCCTGTCTTACTATCAAATAATAGTTCATGACTTGCCAACTTCGAAAATGAATTAGATAGATTAAACAATGGTTGAAAACTTTCTTTTTCAACCGCACTTCTATTTCTTTTAGCCCTAACAACAATTGTGTGTTCATCTGGTGTTAAATCAAGTTCACGATCAGTAATAGCACCAAAATCTAAGTGTGCACGCTGGCCATTAAATCTAATAGCACTTTCAGCCCGAAGATATTCTGCTCCAGTTTTTAAATAACCCCTCCATGTTCTATCTAAAACGGTAGAATCCCATGTGCCATTAACTGAATTAAAGTCGTTTTCAATATATAGATCTACGCTTAGACCGTTAATATTTGGTGCTCGATTATAAAGATCTATAGGTTTAGCCTCAATAATTTTACCAGTTGCAATGATATTACTTATTACTTCTTCCGGAAGAGTTGCATCATTGCTGTTTTCTTCAGTAAGGTCAGTAAAAGTTATAGCTGGATCAGGTAAATTATTTTTTAAAATAAACGGCGTATAGTTTAGCTGATCGATTTTATAGCCAGATGACAATGATCCTGTAACCTTTTTAATATACTTATCAGTGTTTTGTCTCCAATCGCCATCAGATAATTTAAAGAGATATTCTTTAGGATATATTACTTGTATGATCTCATCGAAGAATAGTCTGAAAAACGTACTTACACTTTCGTGCGAACCTTTTAACGTATAGAACTTAACAATTTTCTTGTACAGCTCAACACGATTCATTACCGCTGAGTTAGGAATATTCTTTGCAATTTCTCCTTGAATTCCATCTAAGTACTTACCCGAAACCTGATCAATGTCATGCTCTGCAGTAATTCGATTTGTCTCATACGTAGGAAAATCGATTGTATTCAGGTGCTCATAATAATCCGTAATTAACTTTACGAAATTTTCAGAGCTAGCCCTGAGTTGTTCTGGAATTAATTCCTCAACTCGGAGAGACTCAGTATTATGCGAATTTGAATTCCCTGAGGAAGCCGCTGCTATTGATAAATGAGCCATTTATGAATTTGTATTTCTATGTCTTAAGAATGGTGTATAGTCTTCAACACCTGATGAACCTGAAACAACGATTGTGTCGACCTCAGGAGTGATAACGGTTTTTCCGATATCAATTGATAATAGATTATTTCTCTTTGATACGATATCATTCGATGCTGGTGTTACATATATATTTATAGTTTCATCCCGATTAATTGGAAGATTATAGATTGAAATAAGTCCAGTCTCAAGATCTACTGTTCCGACATCCTTTGAAACTATTTTCTTCACACCGTTTTCACCGATAGTAAATGCTCGTATTACTCTACGATCGTCTGAAGTATTTAAATATGTGTCCTCAAGTCGAAGAGTTACGCCGTTGTATACCCAACTGTCAGACTCAATCTTAGTTTCTGAATCAGTTTTATTTCCATAGAGCTGTAATTTAAAATCAACTGGTGTAGGGACTAAAGCGCCGTAAGAGAATTTAGCTTTCCTATAAAGATATACTCGTGCGAATGAATTAATTATCGATACATCGAGATTGTCGATTTCAGATAAGAGATGAGAGTATCTAAATACTCCATCGAACTTCTGAAGGTTTTTAGCATTAAAATCGACTAATAGATTCTCTACTTTGGATTGTAATTGACCAGATGAGAACGATGTTCTATTTGTATCATACTTGAGAAGCACATCTAAGTATAGGTATGTGTATTCAGGATCAACGATAACGGGTTCAATACCAATGATTCTTTTCTCCATCAGGTCTCGCAATAAAAACGTTTTGTCTAATTCGGTAAGAGTCTCTGCATTATACGGCTTGATCGATATAAAAACTCTACCATATTGAGGAGGTACATTATCTTCTCCTCCCCAAACAGATATCGTCTCAACATTATTTACCATCTGCGTTATAAGAGTCTTATAATCAGTTGCGGTAACTGCACGATTTTGTGCAACAAACGAGAGAGGTGCGTTATGTCGAATACTTTCAATATCTTCTTTCGCACTACCATTTGTTGATGGAGAGAGCGTAGTGATTGTTTCTGGTCCAACCGCACCAGGACTCGCGAATCTAAAAACGTTTGCTCCGTTTGAAGCAGCTCCTGTAGTACTCAAATATGCAATTCGAATTACGCTCAACGGCTCTGGCTTTTTACCAAAAATATTATCTCCAAATTTTATTTCATAATTCCCATTGAAATTCTCATTAATAAAATATACTGGAGAATCTGGCGCAACACCAGATAAACTCTTAAATTCGGAATATGTCTCAAACGCATTTGAAAATGCGTTCTCATATACATTTACTGTTGCATGCTCTAAGTCAATAGTGTTATCTTCTATAATAAATTTCTGATCGTTACTGCCAGATTCTACAATAAAAGTATTTTCAATCATTTCACCTTCGTATATAACTACATCTTCAAAGACATACTGAAAGTTAATGTCATCTAGCACTGCAGTATAATCATCGCGAGTGATATATGTAAATGTTTCACCGTCTGCATTGGTTGTAAAAGAATTACCTCTATATAAAGTAAACGTAGAAAGATTTGAATTAACACTACTCGGAAATACAAGTCTTACCCTTGCCATTGAAGATGTCTGACTTCGTGGAGTATAGCCTAAGAGTTTTGCTCGCGATACTACATTTGATCTGATCTGCGCTGAATCAATAAAGGATTCATTCATTGCATTATGAGCAACAATCGCGTTGTAGTGTGTGTTATACGCTAAGATGTCAATTAATTGATTAAGGCCTGAACCTTCAAAATCCCAATCTTCGTATTCGTTGCCGGGTTTATTACGAAAATAATCTTTTAGATTATTCTTAATTTGATCGAAATCTAATTCTGTAACATTAAGTTGTCTCATTTATCGTAGTCGTTGTAGGTAAAAATTAATCTCTTCTCTTTGCCGCGAGAAAATAACATTAAATCCAATAGTTATCTCATATGCGTTTCTATCGGAATTATCAGTGACCTCTACTGTATGGTTTGATGTCCGCGGTTCGAACTGTACTAACACCTGTAGTATTTGTTCTTTAATTGCCATCGAGGTAAAGTTGTCAGCAGGTTCAAATAATAATGCAGTGACGTTCGATCCGATCTCTGGATGAAAAGGTCTTTCGCCAAAATTAGTAAGAACTAGGTTTTTCACAGCCTGTTTCACCGCGTCTAGATCCTTTACCGATTGAATATCTTTCTTATCTTGATGCACCTTCATACTTCGCATCGGAAAATCTGTGTAATACGCTCTTTGAGAGATTGTACTTGCCTGATTCTTAGCTGATGTGTTTATCTGAAAGGTTGACATATAATCTATTTATATTAATTGAGGAAGATATTAGGCGCAGTAGTTACTTGATTTCCACCGTATTTTTCTGTACATGGTCCACCACTTGTTTCGGTGATACTAGTTCCAATGTTAATAGTCTGATCAAGATTTACTCTGTGTACGTGTTTACCGCCAATGTGTTCATTCTTATTACCAGTCACTTGAATATTCCAGTCACCAATAATTCTAGTATTGCATCCTCCATCAATTGTAAGATTGCATCCACCTTCGATATAAACATTCTCTCCTTTAGCAACAACCCTATAGTTCTTACCAACAATCACCTCAGTCTTATCACCGATTGGAGTAACTTCTTCATATGTACCAGTTCTGTGGATCGTAGATATTCTTTCTTTGCCTGGAGTTACATCATATTCGACAATGTGTGCTGCTTCATCTGCATCATCTGCTCGTTCATAAGCAGTCACATGATTCTGGGGATATGTTGGAGTCATCACATCATCAATCGCAGGAAATACCCATGCTGCTGGTAAAGCTCCAGTTTTAGGTTTCGTTGTTGACATCGATGCTGCAGCTATAGTTATTTTAGGATCATATAACTTTCGTAAAGATTTTTTCTTATCGTAACTAAATCCTTCTTTATATTTTTCTTCCTTTACCTGCGCGCAGACAGGCGTGTCAGGCGTGTCTAATTTATTTTTGCTTGGGTATCTCTTGTTAGGATCAGTGAAGCCATCACTATAATTAACTTTAGTGCTTATTGTTGGAATAGATCCCATGATAACAGGATCTTGAGCATTAATACCATCTCGAAAGAAACCAATTACCCATGTACCACATAACAAACCTGTTGCTGACTGACCAACACCAGACATTGAGGCTGATGTGACAGGTAACATCGTTGTAGCCCATGGAAGTTCTTTAGTGGGTATACCATTTTTAGCTGTTTTATCAGCATTGTGATAACCAAAACAGCGCACACGATATCTTCCCATTTCCATAGGATCATCGATATCTTCAACTACTCCAGTGAACCATGCAAACCCTCCACCATTATTAATAAAATTTTCTGGATTCATCTGTAGTTATTTATAATTTTATACTAAACGAATCTCTCTTCACTCTTACTTCAGAAAAATATTCACCATCGCTAAATGTGTGATTTACAGATGTAATAAGATGTCTACCAGATAGGTGTTCATCCCATAGTTCTCTATCGGAACCAGGCTTGTGTTTCATTTTTGCGAGATACTTTTTCATGTCAATCGGATCAATCGCTCTTGGAAACTTTAATTCAATGACCGATCCAGGATTTAACTCGTAATCTCCATATAATTTAATATCGTGAGAAGAAGTCTCAAGCAATTCGTCAATCGCACGTGTAATACCATGTGTATTTTCTTTTAGCTTATTATAATTAATATCTTTCTCTCCGTCGAAATCATGTTTATCTCTGAAGGCAAGGTTGTTAATCGAAACATGTTCGAGGTGTGAATGCGGCATCTCATTCATGCTTTTTTCGAACCAACCAGTGTCATTAGAGAATGCTTTCTTTTTATTCAGAGTGTTCTTATATTTAAAATCATCCTCATAATTATAATCATATTTGGTGTACGTCTTGTATGCATAGTCCAAATAATTATTTTCTGATGCCCATGCTCCATTCATCCCTTGATATATTTTAGCAAACTTAACATTCGATGCGATGTCAACTACCCGTGAGGCCTTTTCATTATAATCATCTTCTGTATATGGACCAAATTGAAATTCTCGCGTATCGTAGTAAGTATGATATGCATCAGCCTTCATTAGTTTTACCAAAGAAGAAAGGTGTACCGTTCCATCAATTGTTTGATACAATAAAAAGGGAGACATGTTCTTATCGTATGTCTGCTTTCTTAGCCACTCCGCAGCATCAAGAGGTGTCTGCCAATTAATAACACCTTTCATCCGAGATATCGGTGTGCCTTCTATCTCAAACTTTTTATATTTTAAATCCTTTTTGATGATCCGTTCGATCTCTTCTGATGTAACATCATCGAATGCTCGCGAGATTTTCTTTAGCTGCGAATCATATGCGTGTACAGATACACACGATATTGTATATAGCTGTGTATGTTCTTCTTGTGGTCGACCATATAACGGATACTCTGTAACAGTGAACGTTAAATCAATATCCTTTGATATGTTTTTCTGTCTCAATCTTGACCAGACTTTACGTTCTAATACAATATTAATTTTTTCTTGACCAATAAGCGGAGCGGCCTCGAATAAATTACTTACGTCTTTTACGCTGATCTTTGCAATAATATTCGGAGTGTATATCGACTCAGTTATACTTAAGTTAAGTACAATGTTTTGGATTTCTATTTTTTCTCCGCTATGTGTCGTAAGTTCAACCTTCTTAAGGTTATACCCTCCTGGTGAAAGGGCTACATCTGAACCGTTTTCAATAAAATTATTTCTTGCCATAATATATTTATCCTTCTCCTTCTGTATTCAGAATATAACGGAATCTATCTGCAAAATCACTAATCACTGAGTTGCGAACTACTCGAATTCGCCGTCTTTCGAAATTAACTTTATCAAGAGTCTCTTTATATGATAAGAATTTTGCTTTATCGGTGTAATACGTCTCAACATAACCTGGTACGTATTTTGCTGTTTTTGCTAGATTAGTAGACACCTCTCCAAGTTCACTGCGGTCAAAGCGGTCAACACGCTGGTCGGCCGAGAAATAGACTTCCCCTCGCACATATTTATTCGGTAAATTGATATCGCTATCGCTATATACTCGTGAGTATGCATCAAACGGCGTGATAATTTGATCATCGTCTTCATTGTCAATAAAACGATCTGGAGCGTTATACGACTTTTCATAAAAGTGATGAGAAGTAAAAATTAATTTATTTAAAAAATACTTATAAAAATGTTCGTAATATGCATCAGATCCTTGAATTAAATCTGTACCAGTAAGCGAATCATCGAATGAACGATATACTGTGGTGTAATTAAATTTAATCCATTCAAGCCCGCGCTTAAGCCATTCCTTTCTATCTGATTGAAATTTAGTCCACTCTTGCGAGTTATCATTTTCATGTGGATTTTCAATATACTCTATCTTCCACTCTGATTCATTTTTAAACCTATTCATCATTTCGATATCATGTACCCACAACTGAAATCTACTATCATCAAACTTTACAATTTTTGCAGAAGCTCCAGGCGTCTTCTTTGCAGTTATCCGAACATTTTCATTTTCGAGTTCAAATCCACCAAAATAATTTACCATCTCAAAATCAGAATCATATTTACGCGCAACTGGATATTGCCGAGGAATAAAAACTAATACTGAATAATCTGCATAGTCTTGTTCCAACATCGACTCAAACTGCTGAGATGATTTTGGCCAGACATTTAGTCCGTCTTTCAGAAAATCATTTGCAGCGAAGAACGTCCAATAATAATCAGGAGTGCCGTATAATCGATTTGACACGATATCAGGACGTTCACCGTCATTAATCTCGTAGAATCTATATGTTGAAATAGAATCAATCAGTGGATCTCTTACATCAACATGGCGGAACATATCGACCAATTCGGTTTTTATACCGTCATTGTTGATATCATAGTTAATTCTGGGAAATTGTGAAAAGAACGACATAAGCTATGTTAGTAAATCTTCGAAGAAGCCTTTTTTCTTTACAGGCTTTATAGGCTTGACAGGAGATGGAGTTGGATGAGCTGGGGCGCTGGTTGCAGAAGGCTGACCGTTCTCATCAATACCACGATCTCCAAGTTGATCTCTTTCCATCTGTTCGATATCTGCTCGATTGAGTGCACGAGTCTCTGTAAAGGTTAATGCAAGCTGAACCTCAAGCGGTGCATTATCTTGGAAATACATATTGCTGGTCGAGTTTATTGTACAATTAACTCCTGTTAAATAGCATGAATATATACGTGGAATAAATTTATTCTCTGTACCAGAATCCATGTTCATAAATTTAATAGTCCAAACAGGAGGATAGGCCAACGTGATATTATTTCCATCACCGCCGTTTGATGCATATGTAAAGTGTCTAAACTTAGAATGTATTTGACGAATTAGTTCTGATTCAGATTCTGATCTTGCGATCATTGTAAAATCCATTGAATGGTTACGAACGCCATTTGCAGTAAATGTGGTGTTTGTGTTTGGATTAGATACTTGCTGTGTTGCAAGTGCACCAACATCCTTGTATTTCTGTGGAACAGGCACAGATTCTTTAGCCAACGCTACGAGCTGCTGTTTATTTAAAGATTTAATTTGACCAGCTATACTATTTAGTCCTTGTTTTCCGTCGAGTACCTTCATCGCAGCAGCACCGGAGTTTCCAAGATCAGTAGAGCCGTAGGCTGCATTGTCGCTGAATGCAATACCTCCAGGAGCAGGAAACCATACGTGATGTTGTTTTACACCACCTCCGAAAAATCTTTCGTGCGCAGTAAATAGTACACACGGTCGTTCAATGTCGCCTCTAATTTCAGGCGGGTATATCAGAATCGAAGAGGAAGCTCCAGCCGCTTTAGTACTTTTGCCGCTGCTTGACTTTAATCCGCTACCTGTGTTGTATATGTTCTCTCCCATAATTAGATAAATACTTATTTATATTTCTATTTATAACAAAAGATATGGCATACCGAGGAAGATATACAGTAAAGAATCCCGCTAAATACGATGGCGATCCAACTAAAGTAGTGTTTAGATCTCTTTGGGAGAGACAGGCTTTTAGATGGATGGATAATAATCCCAGCGTAATCAAATGGCAATCAGAAGAAACTGTTATACCATATCGGTGTAAGACAGATAATAAAATCCACAGATATTTTATGGACATAAAAATGGTGACAAAGGAAAAAACATTTCTGATTGAGATAAAACCAAAAAAACAAACTCAAGCTCCTAAAGAACCTAGCAGAAAGACTAAAAGATACATCACTGAAGTTATGACATACGTTAAAAATACCTCAAAGTGGGAGACAGCACAATCATATGCAGCTGACAGAGGATGGGAGTTTGTAATTTGGACAGAAGATACATTCAAATCGTTAGGCATAAAGTTGCTTACTAAATAGTATAAATAGAGCTATGGCCGTATCATATTTTGATCAAGTTAAAAAAGAAGCTTCAGCTGCTGGTATTAAAAATAATACTAAGAAGTCGATGAAGTGGTTTCGTGAGAAACTGATATACATGACAGATATCAGTCGATCTAAGATTCTAAAAGATTCTGCTCTACAAAAAGCAAACACTCCTCTCGTTGGAAGAATGTTCATGTACTTTTATGATCCGAAGCACAAAAAGACTTTACCATTCTACGATAGATTTCCTCTTATCCTTATGGTTGATAAAGCGCCAGGTGGGTTTTACGGATTGAATCTACATTACTTAGATCCAATCTTGCGTGCCGCTTTCTTTGATAGACTGCTTGAGTTTACTAACAATAAGAAATATGATAAGACTACACGCTTACGTTTATCTTATGATATGTTAAAGGCTGCATCTAAGTTGAAAGAATTTGAACCATGCTTTAAACACTATCTAACATCAAACATCAAATCACAAATCACTGAAGTTCCAGCAAGTGAATGGGAAGTTGCTATCTTTTTACCAACTGAGCAATTCACTAAGAGCAGTAAAGCAAATGTCTGGAAGAATTCTAAATCTATAATCTAATGAATATTGACGATCTAAAGGCAACAGTATCTGGTAGAAACGGGCTAGCTAGAACAAACCGTTTTAAAATAGTCATGTTCCCACCCGTTGAAGCATTCAACTCTTCGCTCGACATTCGCGATCTATCAATACTGTGTGATTCAACCACCATGCCAGGTAGACAGATCGGCACAGCTGATCATTCGTACTACAGACAGAGCATGAAGGTAGCTAATTCATATATAAATGAAGATGTGGAATTCAAGTTTAATTTGACAAATGATTTTTTCATTAAAGACATTTTTAGTAAATGGACAAATTTAATACTCGATCGTGATACGTATAAATTAAACTATGCAAGCACATATAAAAGAGATGTTGCTATATACCAACAAGATATACAAGACCAAACTATATACGCATTGAAACTTATCAACGCATTCCCTATTACAGTAACAGCACAAACTCTTGATTCCGATAAAGCCTCAATACAGCAACTATCAGTAACATTTACATATGAAGATTTTGAAGAACTTATAGTTCCTCAACCAGCAGCACCTATACAAAATCTCGGAGCAACAGATTCACCTAGGAATAATCCTAATTTCGCATAACACCTGATTGAATAACAAATAAAATAATATGGCATTACCAGTACTAAATAACGAAACGCACCCAATTAAAGTGCCTTCACAAAACCGCACAGTTGATTTTAGACCATTCCTTGTAAAGGAAGAGAAAGTTCTAATGATTGTGCAAGAATCCAAAGATAGTAAGAAGATCTTAAAGGTCATTAAAGATATCATTTCAGCTTGTTCATTCAATAAGCTTGATACGAGTACACTGACCGCGACAGACCTAGAATATATCTTTCTCCAGTTAAGAGCAACAAGCGTTGGAGAAACTACTACGATTAATATTAAATGCTCTAATTGCGATGAATATACAAAAAATGTCGTTAACATTAGAGAGATCGAAGTAGTTGAAGGAGAAAAACTCGATAACAACATTAAGATCACTGATGATATTGGTATAATTTTAAAGAGCATTAGCCTCACCGAAGCCGAGAAGATCGACACAAAGAACACTGAAAAATCTTTTAATCAAACATTGATTTATTCTATTGAATCTATCTATGATGCTGATAACGTATATCCGGCATCTGAGCATACAGAAAAAGAATTGATTGAATTTATTGACGGCCTTTCTCATAAACATCTTGAAAAAATTCAGGAGTTTATTCAGAATGTACCAAAGCTTTCACATACGTGCTCGTTTAAATGCCCGCACTGTGAGACAGAAAATGAACACGTTATAGAAGGAATTGAATCTTTTTTCTCGTAGGCCTTTCTCATGATTCACTGGCAAATCATTATAATACTAATTTTGCTATGATGCAGCATCATAATTATAGTCTAACCGAGTTAGATAATATGCTCCCGTGGGAAAGGCAGATTTATGTTTCTCTTCTACAGGAGCATATTAAGGAAGAAAACGAAAGAATTCGCAAGCAAAATGCATAAATAGTACTATGGCTCTACCTAAAGAAATTATTGACGCAGTTAAAGCAGATAAAGAAATGCTCGCGAAGAAATTCGACGAGCTAAAGGCGACCTTAACTGAAGTTCTGAAACCTAAGGAGGTAGCCGAAGATTCTAATAAAGATATTGTTGATGCTATAAATAGTATAGCTCCGTCTATCTCTGCTGCTGATTCAGATCGTGCACCGAGTCCGATTGAAACTGATAGACAATCGACTGCGTTTGACTCTATCGTTGCGCAAGGTGAAATGGCTCAAAAGCAACTTGATATTAATCGTATCATAGCGGATCTTGAGGAGAATTTACTCTCTGCAACCGAGAGCCTAAGTTCCGAGGATGTTACTCGTGTTGAAGAACAGATAGCTTTACTGAAAAGTGATAAAATGCAATCGATATCCAATGAGGATCAGAAAAGCATATTAGAAAAAGCGGAGCAAACAAATAACGCTCTATACAAAATTGGTGATGCGCAAGTTCCTACATCTAAGACTATGTCTGCTTTCGACTCAATCGTTGCGCAAGGTGAAATGGCTGAGGTCGATCTTCAAATTAAAGCTGAAGTAAAAGAACTTGAGAAGAATTTAAATGCTACTAGTAAGTCAACATCTAAAGAACAGAAAGAAGCTATTGAAGAACAGATAGCACTATTAAAAGGTGATAAGCTACAGACTATTGAAGATAAAAGAGAAGCTTTAAAAATAGCTAAAGAAGGCAACGCGGCTCTCAAAGGTATCGAAGAAGGCCAATCATCACTCGCAAAAAGTTTCAAAGAGGGTTTCGATTCCATGCGCGGTGAAGGTATTTTAGGTTTAGTTAAAATGCTTCTCATGGGTATTCCTGCTTTACTAGCAGGTGTTGCTGCTGGTATCTCTACTAGTCTGGTTACAGGTCTTATTGAACCTCTTAATAGATTTTTAGAGGGATTCGAATCACTGAAATTCATATTTGGAAAAACTGGAAGTAATCTTAATAGACTAATCCGCAAGACTCGAATTTTGTTTTCCAGAAAAGGTTATATTGGCAAATTCTTCGGATTTTTCGTAAAAAGACTTAGCGGGGTTGGTAAAGCTCTAACCGCGTTATCTAAAAGCGGAGGTACTATAGGCAACTTTGTCAAGTCTATTCTAAATTATGCTAGTATGGCTTTTAATATAGGAAAGGGATTAGCTAAATTTGTACCAGTTATTGCTATTGCCATATCTATTATAACCGGTCTTATCGGTGGGATTAAAGGAGCAATGAAGGGATTTAAAGAAGACGGTATTATAGGAATGCTCCGTGAAGGAATCATTGGAGTATTCAATGCTCTGATTGGTGGTCTAGTGAAGATGGTCGGAAGTATGATCGGAGGTATCTTTAAACTACTCGGATTTAAAAAGATCGGTGAAGGAATTAAGAGTGGCTTTGCTGATTTCGTTGATGGATTTGTGCAGTTCTTTAGAGGTGCATTCAATGTGATAGCTGGTCTCTTCACTCTCGATATGGATAGGATTAAAAAGGGTATTGGACAAGCGCTCGACGGTATTGTTAAGTTCGTGTTTGGAGCAATTAAAGGTATTGGAGGAATTATAGTTGGCCTACTAGCCGGAATTGTTAAAGGAGTAATCGGTGCAGTAAAGCTGGCACTCAAGGCGATATTCGCATATTTAAAATTCGTATATATTACGTTGCCTATTGCTCTTATCAAATTTATCGGTGAGGCACTGAAGTTTATCTTTTGGGATTTACCGATGATAGCGTTTGGACTTATACTCAAAGCAGTGAAGTTCATGTATATTACGCTGCCGACGATGTTAATCAAAGGGATATTCAAAGTGTTAAAGTCTATCCTTTGGGATCTACCGATCGCAGCATTTGGAATGGTGTTTGATGCAGTCAAGTTTATGTTTGTTGGCTTACCAATGATGCTGATAGATAAGGTGAAGTCGTTCTTTACATCAATGGTTGAATCAATAGGTGCAGCTTTTACAGGAGCACTCGACTTTGTTAAGCTAATTGGAAAAGCATCTTGGGCAGCACTCAAGGCAGCAATGCCGGGTGGAGAGTCACCAAAGGAAGCATTCCTTCGAGTCATGGGTGGAGCAAAGGACAAGGAAGAAGAAGAGAAAGAAAATGCTGCTGTTATAAAAGATAAGGTTGATGCCAAAGCGGTTGAACCAGTTGAGGCTATTATGCCTCCTTCTCAACCAAAGAAGAAAGAAACTACAGAAGAATTTGAAGCCAGAATGATGTCATCTGTATCAGGAAAAGCTCCTGAAGATAAGATGGAGAAGTTTAATAAGATTAAAGAGAAATGGAAGGATCCACTTGGATTTAAAGCCCAGACAGAAAAAATAAAAGCGTTAAAGGCAAAACGAAGTGAAGGTGAAGAAGGTGCTCCTGCAGCTGAAGGTGAAGAAGGATCAGGTGGAATCGGAGATAAGATAAAGGCAATTGGTACAATGATGTTAGGTATCGTTATGCTTCCCTTTACTATGCTACAAAAAATCCAGTCGACTATTATAGATGTAGTTAAAGCTGTTATAGACGGAGTGATGGGACTAGTCGGAACAATCCTTGGATTTATTGGAAAACTTGGTAAAGCTGGTATTGCTGCGGTTAAAGCAATTATGCCAGGTGGAGATTCACCTGCTGAGGCTTTCATGAAAGTCTTGAGCGGAGATGGTGAACCTAAAGAAGAGAAGATA